>Ga0070713_100002007_pt1 | contig 13144 bp, 13 predicted proteins | sample LARL82metaG_FD_65465 | JGI IMG/M metagenome (GOLD analysis project Ga0070713, IMG submission 65465) | Corn, switchgrass and miscanthus rhizosphere microbial communities from Kellogg Biological Station, Michigan, USA - LAR L8-2 metaG | ecosystem: Host-associated > Plants > Roots > Rhizosphere ... | reverse complement strand
GGGATCCCTCCCGATCACGCCAGCCTGCTCACATCTGCGCTAACAAATCTTTCCCTCGGCTGATTTTCGACAGCGTGTTGGATGGGAAGCTGCTGAACGCGAGTTGCTTGCCCGAGACTCAGGAGTGCTCTGATGTGGGATGAAAAGGAAGAGTTTACGCAGCGTGAAGGGGGAGGTTCCTAGCCCTTCACGCTGATTTTGGAGAAGGAAAGCACCGCAGTACCTGGCCGTGGGCTGCCCATCAGGGTAGCCGGCTTGAAGGTGGTGAAGATCAGCATGTTCTTCAAAGAATGCGGAATATCTTTGAGGCTATCGGGATCGGACAGGATGCGATAGTCCTGTACCCTGCCGTTCGCGTCGACATACGCTTCAATCACAAACGACTCGTCAGTAGTCGCCGCGAGTGCGCCGCCAAACCCGGTCTGCTGAATCTCGGGATCGGTTGAGAGCAGAAGCAGCTCATTGGAATTCGCCTGTACCGGGGTGATGAAACCCATCAGCACGCCGAAGATGATCAGCGTGGCCACTACGCCAGCCGTTGCGGGAACCATGAACGCACGTAGCGCATTGGCTACACGAATGCCGAGACCGCTGAACACTGGCTCGCGGCGGCGCGCGGCCTCGTGCGAAATTGCCAGCCGAACCTTCAACGACAGATCATCTGGAACACGGGCACGCCCCACGCGCGACAACAGCGTCTGCGTCTGCCGTAACTCTTGATACTGCAAGCGGCACTCGACGCACTCGTTCAGGTGCGTGCCGAGCACATGCATCTGCTTCCCGGTGACGGCTCCGTCCAGGTAGCTTGAAAGCTGCGACTTAACTTGTGCACAAGTCATGGCGTCACCTCAATTCGGCTGCCACGCTCCACCTGAGATACGGCTTGCGGCTTGAACCGTAAACGCTCAACATCCAATCCCAATTCCGCTCCTGCCTGTTTCACATACTCGCTCAATCGTTTTCGCAGAGCGTCTCTTCCGCGCGTAATGCGCGATTTCACCGTGCCCAGAGAAACCTCAGTAATCTCCGCGATCTCCTCGTACGAGAGCTCTTCGATGTCGCGCAGCACCACGGCTGTACGATACGGCTCGGAAACTTGTCTTAATTCTTCTTCCACACGGGCCTTCAATTCATCATCCGCGGCGTTATCGAACGGCGATTTACGCTTGTCCACAAACGCAGTGTTCTCGGCGGCCAGCGGCGAATACTCGGACATCGTCTCTGCCGGCTCGACGGAAGTTTCTTTACTCTTGTGCCGGAACCACCAGCGGCGGCGGTTCGATGCTTCGTGAATCGCAATGCGATAGATCCAGGTCTTCAGACTGGATTCGCCGTGAAAGTACTTCATTCCGCGAAATACCTTCAAAAACACTTCTTGAGTAGTATCGGCAGCGTCGGCCGGATCTGTAAGGATGCGGTAGATAACGCTATACACCGGCTGGTGAAACTCCCCAACCAGCCATGCATACGCGTCTTCGGAGCCAGCCTTGAGTTCGGCGATGACAGCAGATTCTTCCGTCCTTGCGCCGATTGCGCTGGCAAAGTCTCCCACGTTGGCTGCTCCCGCCATGCTTGCCATGGCGCCACCTCCATTATAGGTCCACCGGCACAGCCTTGTACTACCTTGTTTAGACCCCAAAGCTGGCACACAAGTTCCCACAGACGTAAGCTGTTGAGCTACTTGGGCTTACGGATATGACTTTGCGCGATGGAGTGCGGGGCAGCCTCTAATCAGGCTATTGGGACGGTGGCGTACCGGATGGAGACGCGCTCTTGGCGGGCTGCGTCGTCTTCGGTTTCGGCACCGGCTTCTTCTTCGCCGGTGTTTTCTTCGCTGTGGGCTCAGTGTCGTCGACTACGGTCTTTTTCGGAGGCGCTGCGGCACGGGCCGTTTGCAGTTCCGTGCGCAGTTGACTAATTTCCGTCTCTTTCGAATTGGCCAGCTTGTCCATGCGCTCGGCAAATGCGCGGCGGGAATTCTCCACTGCGCCTAGATCATTGTTGAGCGATTGAAACTCTTCCTTATTCCCAAAGGCGCCGGCGGATTCGACCACCGAGTTCATGACGTCGTAAAGCGCATCGAGATTGCGATAGGTTTTGAACGTCAGCGCCAGGTTTTCCGGCGAATTCTTCAGGTCGGCAAGAATCCCCGGCAACGCATTCTGCAGGTTCCGCATGATCGATTCTGCATCGCTCTGCGTCTGCTTCTTGGTATTTCCGTCCGTCTTCCATTTCTCGATTCGCATGCGCGACAAGTCCTGCTGCGTCGTTTGCGACGCGCTCTGCAGGTTGGCGATGATCTGATTCAGTTCAGAAATCGAGGAGTACGACACCGGGGAGGCAGTATTCGGCGGCGCCTGCGCAAACATGCCGACAGGTGAAACGGACAACATGCAACCAGCAACAATGGTTAGGGTAAGTTTCATTGGATATTCTCGTACCGACTCAGAATACTGATTTTCACAGGATTCGCAACTGCGGCTCAACCCTTCTGACTCCGACGATGTGCGGAGTGACCTCGCACCCGTTTGACTATCCGATACCCGTGGGCGAGAATTGAATTCGTACTCCTTCCTTTGTGGGCCTGTGGCGCAGCTGGGAGCGCGCTTCCATGGCATGGAAGAGGTCGTCGGTTCGATCCCGACCAGGTCCACCATTGTACTTTCTGCTCAGGAAAACATAGACGTATGCCAGGCAAACGTCGCGTCGCAAAGACTCGCCTTCGCTCATACAACCTTCTCTGAACTCCGGCTATCATTGAAGCATGTCCCGCTGGCAGTCGGCTTCTGTGGGTACGGGGTGCTGCGCTATCGTAGCCGCTGGACTGACTCCAGTCATCAGCCAAACGCCCTTCACTAGCTTCGCTCCGCTTGTTTTTCTAGTTGTGATTGTCTTTGTTGCGGCCCGATTCGGAAATTTCGCCGGGATAGTGGGGACGGTCACCGCCGCCCTCGTGTTTGAATTTTTTCTGTTCGAGCCACGATTCAGCTTGACGATCGATGACGCGGCGTCGCGAAATCATCTCATCTGGATGATTGTGATCGGTGTTGTGATCTCAGACCTCTTGGGCGCGTACTCGGTGCGCGAGAACACAAACAGGAACTCATGACGTTTCGAGGTCTGAGGGTTTCGAAGTTTCAAGGTTTCGATTCGTGCAACCTTGAAACATGAAACTTTGAAACCTTACTGTAAGGGTTTCGACACCTTCCGGGTTATCACGATGAAGACAGGAATGGCCGCCAGCTGCGCCGCCACGGAGAACCCCACCAGTGCAGGCAAGGACACCTCATATAGTTTGCCGATGATCACGCTGCCGATAAACCAAAAAATTCCATAGCCGGCTGTAAACGTTCCATAAGCCGAAGGCCGCCGCTGCTGTGGGACCATGGTCGCCACCGCCGCAGGAATGATGCTTTCATGGACTCCCATCCCCAGTCCCCACAGCGCGCATCCGGCCAACGCCTCCCATTCGTGACCCAGGAAGGCCAGAGGAGCGGACGCTGCACTAATCAAGGTGAGCGGGATTACGATCCACAATCCTGAGCGGTCGAACATTTTTCCGAAGCCCAGCGACCCCAGCCCGCTGACTCCCATCGCAACCGCATAGAAGACCGGCACCCAGCCTTGCGGCACCACTCGCGCCTTCTCGAAGTGATACGCCATCAGCGAGAAATCGGCGAACCCGGCAGCAACCAGCGCTGCGCCGACAAGGTATATCCAGAAGACGCGAGGCAGTCCCGCGCTGTGAACATCCGGAACATGAACTTCCATCTCTTCCGGCCGCGGATAGCTAATTCGAGCGCCGATCAGAATTGCAATGGTTATCGCTGCCGGAATGGCCAGAACGGCGAAGCCGAGTTGATAGTTCCCATGCCGTGCCAGAATCCACGCGAGCACCAAGGGTCCGCACAAGGCTCCGAACTGATCGAGGGCTTCGTGCAGTCCAAAGGTCCAGCCCAGCCCAACTTCCTTCCCTGCATGAGAAAGCATTACATCGCGAGGCGGATTGCGAATGGCCCTGCCGACACGCTCAAGCACGATGAGCAACCCCGCCATTTGCCAGCTTCGCGCCCAGGCAAGCAACGGCACTGCGCTCATCTGCACCAGATACCCAAAAATTGTGATCGGCCAGAATTCGCGCGTACGCTCGCTCAGTTTGCCTGATACAAGCCGCAAGCCATAGCCGAGGAGTTCTCCCAGCCCTGCGATGAATCCGACCAGCGTCGCGCTCGCCCCGAGGACTGCGAGATAAGGTCCATTGACGCTGCGAGCTCCTTCGTAGACGAAGTCCGCAAAGAAGCTCATGATGCCGATCAGCAGCACAAAGCGCAGGGCTCGATTTCGCATGGGGTCTTTCAGAGTGGATGTGCGATTAGCAAATTGGATTCAACGGCTGCAACTTATGCTTACCCACCGGGCGGCAAAACGCCCTACCACAGAGGACGCCGCGAGGTACACGGAGGAACGCCACAGAGGTTGATGTCTGACCTCTGTGTCTTCCCCTGTGAAACTCAGTGTCCTCTGTGGTGGAGGTTTTTGCTTCTCTTCAGATGCGTCAGGCCGCTGTCTCGTCAAATCACTGGCATCCAATGCAACTCAGGCGCCATGAGTTTTGTGATACGCCTCCAGGCAGCGCTTAGCCGTTTCCAGTTCTCCGAAGCGGCTCCCCTCTTGCTCCAGCAAGTAGTACTCCACACCGCCAACGCTCTCGGCTGCGGCAAAGATCTCCTTCCACTTGGCATCGCCTTCACCAAAGAGGACCTGATAGCCTTTCGCCGGATCGGACGACCAGTCCTTCAAGTGAATTGAACGAATGCGCCCAGGGTTGGAGCGGATCCACGCCGCCGGATCGCCGCCCGAGTTCAGGCACGTGCCTACATCAAGTTGCAGCATCACGCTTGGCTTGGTGTTTTTAGCGAGGACCTCAATCGGGCGCACGCCATCCTCAGTCTTAAACTCGGGCTGATGATTGTGGTAGCCCGTTTTGAGCCCCGCAGGTGCCAGGAAGTCAGCCGCCGAATTGAGTTCGTCAGCAATCGCCTTCCAACCATCGATTCCAGGCTTGGGATTGGAACTGGCCATGACCATGTACTTGGTGCCCAGCGTCAGGTTCAGATCACGCGCTTTGCTGATCTTGTCTTTGCTGAAATAGTCCTCGCCATTATGAGTGGAATAGCAGCGAATTCCGAGATCATCGAGCAGCTTGCGCATCTGCTTGGCCTGCGCTTCCGTCCAGTCATAGTACGGCGAGTAAAACTCCACGCATTGATAACCCATCTGCGCGACCGCGCGAACCGTTCCTTCGGGATTTTTCTTTAGCTCATCCCGAACCGAATAGAGTTCGAGCCCAATGGGGATGGAAGATTTTTTGGCATAAGCACGCATGGCGAAAGGCAACGTAGCGGAGAGTGCGACAAAATTGCGGCGAGTGATTTCCATGCCGGACATCCTACTCCGGAGTTTCAGAAATGTCAGTGCGGGAACTGATTCATTCACCACGGAGACACAGATGCACGGAGAAAAGAGGCTCTTAATCTGTTTTAGGTGTTCTCCGTATCTCCGTGCCTCCGTGGTGACGAATGTCTTTGAAATCGCGCGATGCTTAGTGTTTCAGGCCCAGCGCTTGCAGCGTGACTTCGTCTGCAGTATTTGGACCTTCTTTCGGGCCATTGACCACTCCGAATCCTTGCCCCGCGTCGCGCGCACCGTAGTCCCACATGTTCCACCCGATACCGTCATGCTCGAGGGTGGCGCGGACATCATGAATCCAGCGCGCACGATCTTGCGGATCAGAATCTTTGCGATACACCCCGAACTCATTGCAAGTCAGCGGCACGTTCCAGTGCTTCGCCCACTCCGCAGCCTGTCCGATCTCGACGGCAATCCGGTTCGCGTCCCAGTGATCGAGCGCGTATCGCAAAACCCGCAGCCGATTCAAGCGATCCGGCTGCTCCGCAGCAACTTGCTCCGCATTGTTCATTTCGGCCGGATACGCCAGCTTGGTTTCGAAATGCCAGTAATTCTCGCCCCACGTCGCGCCCTGGTGCGTAAAGGTATGTGGATCGTAGAAATGGAAGTTATAAATCACGTTGTGATCGGACAATGGCGTGAGTTCAAGCAGATCATCAATATCCGACCAATTCGCTCCGGCGGCGACAATCGTATGTTTTGGCGCTCCGTCGCGGATCGCCGCCGCTAGCTTCGCCTGCACACCCGCCCAACGATACCGATCGCGAAACTCCGGTTCATTCAGGATTTCGAAATACAACATCTCGGGATCGTAGCTCGAGTAGTGGCGCGCCAGCGCGCGCCAGAAGTCCGAGAACTGCTCGACTTCGTCGTCGCGCTGGACGAGTTTGGCTTTGAAATCGCTATCCGGATGCATATCCAGGATCACGGCGAGACCGTGGTCCAGAATCATCTTGACCGCGCCATCGAGGTAGCCGAGATAATCCTGGGGAATGCGATCGGCTTCATTGTGGCGCATCATCGGCGCCGGATTGATGCTCAGGCGCACATGGTCGAAGCCCATCGACTTGATCAGCGCGATGTCATCTGCAGTGACCCAGCCGATCAAATGTTCCTTTGTATAGCCATGCGGATCGTAGACCTGAGCAAACCACTCGCTCAGATTGATGCCGTGCCGAAGATGCTGTGCTCGTTGTTTGGCAAGCGATGAATTGTTTTGGGCTGATGCGGAAATAGACAGAAGTGTGCAGAGAAGAATCAGCTTACGCATTTGTCCTCAATCGAGTTGCAGACGGCAAGAAGCCACCGCCTGCGTAAATTGGGCGTGCGTGAAACGAATCCGCTTACTTCAGCTCTTGAAGTTTGTTCGAAGCCAGCTGGGCGGCTTCGCTCTGGGGAGCATCTTTCTGAATTTGTTCGTAAATCTTTTTGGCTTCGCTCTGCTTACCTTCGCCGACGTAGGTCTCTGCCATCTGCATCTGCGCCGAAATCTTGCTAACGGTGCTGGTCGGCTTCTGGATCAGCTGGTTGTAGAGATCTTCCGCGTCTTTGTTCCGGTTGGTGTTGCGATACACCGACGCCAGCGCCATTTTGGCCAACGCCGAAATGTCAGAGTTGTGATATTCCGTAACCGGCTTCAACTCGCGTTCGGCGGCTGCGTAATCGCCCAATTGTGACGAGGTAACACCCAGGAAGTAATGCGCGAAATCGCCGGCGTGGGTATGCGGATACTTGTCCGCGATCGTCTGAAACTGCTTATGCGCTTCGGTGGCGCGTTCATTCGCGGACGCAAATGACGGGTATTCCGGCTGGGGCGGCATGCCTGCAGGGCGTACTGGTTCGCTCAATGTCTGCACCGCTTTGCTGAACTCGACACTGGCTTTCTGGTCCTGGACGGTTAAGTAATAGAAACCTCCCAGAACCGCCGCCACCACGATCACAACCCCAACCGCTGCGGCAATGAGCTTGCCCTTGTGCTCAGCCGACCAGTGGACGGTCTGCTCTGCTACCTGGAGTGTAGCCTTGCTGAATTTGTCCTCTTTGAGTTGACGACGGGTTTCTGCGCGCACAAACGTCCCTTCTGCCTGGTTCTGGGTGGAATGACCGGAAGCTTCAGTCTATCAGCGCGGATTTGGGAAGGTCAAAGTATTGAATCATTGAATCATCGGGTCATTGAATCATTTGAAAGCCATGCGCCCTCAGGTTCCACAATGATTCAATCGGTCAATGACTCAATGTTTCAATCAGCGTGAGGCTTCTTCCAGCACTCCCTTTTCGAGCTTTTCCTGGCACTCGATGCAGTGGCGGGTCCAGGGAACCGCTTCCAGCCGCTTGGGATTGATGTCTTTGCCGCAGGAAATGCACTCGCCGAACGCGCCTTCGCGGATGCGCGCCAGTGCGCCCTCGACCATCTGCAGGAGTTGGCGGTCGGCATTGCTCTGGTGAAACAGGAATTCCTTGGTGTAGGAACTGGCCGCTTTGTCGGCGATGTCCTGTGCGACATCTTCATCGGCTGCACGGCCATCCTGCTGCGTGCGCGAGACCATTTTGCGCAGCTCCTGCTGCCGGGTCTCCAAACGCTTTTTGAATGCTTCTACCTTCTTCTTGTCCATTGCTTTCCGAACCTCAGCTACTCACCAACGAACCCTAAAGCCAAACGGGAATCATATGCGCGTAAGTTAAGATGCGTCAACTACACGAATGGGTGCAGCGGGGCCGTTCCTCAGTGTCCCCCTATATCGTGCCGTATGCAAGGGCCCGCCCTTTTGCTTTACGCCGGATTCGGTCCACGAAGGATGCCTTCAGCGCGGCAGCGGATCCGGGGTTTGCGCCAGGGCGTAGCCCATCACCGCCATGCAGGCAGCGTTCTCGCGCAGTTCCGACGGGACAACTTTATCGAGCGTATCGGCGGCGGTGTGGTGATAGGTGAAATATTTCATCCCGTTCTGCCAGATTCCGAAGGCTGGCACGCCTTTGTCGGAAAGCAACTCGATGTCCGTCTCGGGTGAACTCGTGACAATGTCGAACAGGTTCGCGCCGATCGGTCGCAAGATGTCCAGCACAGGCGAAAGCTCCTGCTGCGCAGCCTCGCTGATGCGAGCGTGAAATCCGAGCGGGTGCTCCGCGCCGAGATCGCTCTCCATTGCGGCAACGTGGTTCGAGATCTGAGATTCGTTCTCCTTGGTGTAGACATCGCGGCCGGTGGCGCCCATTTCTTCATTCATCCAGGCGATCACCCGGATGGTCCGTTTTGGATGAAGATCGAGCCGGTGTAGTAGTTCAGCGGTCTCCATCGCGACGGCAACCCCGGCGCCGTCGTCAATAGCACCCGTGCCGAGGTCCCAGGAATCCAGGTGACCGGAAACGATCACGATTTGCTCGGGATGTTCCGATCCTCTCAAATCGCCGATCACGTTGTAGCTCTGCACCTCGGGACCAACATGGGTGGGAAGTGAGAGATGGATTCGAACCGGGCCCTTTTGCGCCAGCCTGTCGATCAGCATAGCGTCTTCGGCGGTCACTGCCGCCGCCGGAATCTTGGCATCGGCGCTGTAACCGGTGTGCGCTAAGCGATACGCGCCATCTCCAGTTGAGCGAACCAACGACGCGATCGCTCCCAACTTCGCAGCTGCCAGCGCCCCGGACGAGCGATACCGAACCGACTCCGCATAGGCTGGCCCAGATTGCCCAGCAGCGGCTTTTCGCGAGTCATAGGCGTAATCAAAAAGAACGATCTTACCGGCTACCCTTTCTCGGCCGAGCGAAATCAGATGATCGAAACTATGGGCGACCACGATCTCTCCAGTAATTCCCTGTTCCGGAGTTGGCGCGTTTCCCATCAGAGCGGCAACCACGATCTTCTGCTTCGTGCTGGGAGTTTGGCCGGGGTACTCGACGAGTTCTGCACTGTCATTCCCGCGGATAAAGCGGCGCACCATCACCGGTTGCAGCCTAACCTCGAGGCCAAGCTTTCGCAGTTCGTCAGCTACGTAATGAACCGCGGCGTCGGCCTGAGGAGAGCCGATGGGCCGCGGCCCAATGCTGTCGGTCAAGTGCTCCAGTTCGCTATAGGCGTAGTTATTTTCGAGCGCCGCGTCGCGGATTCGCGCCATCTGCGTACGCAATTCCGGAGAGAACTCTCTGGTCGCGCTCTCGGTTTCGTGAGGAATTTCATCCCACGAAGATGGTTTGGGAACCTGAGCCGTCGCTGCACTTGCACCGAAAGACAACAAGACCACCACAGGCAAAATTCGCATCGTGTCCTCTAAGAAGGTGATGGAATATTTAATCATGAGCAAACGAACGATGTGTGAATAGCCATCAGCACTCAGGCTATCTCCTAAATGATTTTGGGAGGGCACAGCTTCAGCTGTGCCGCTTTATGCCGGCAAGAAAAGTGGGCTTTAGCCCCGGTAGAAATTGGTTTTAGCTCTCTTGGCTCATTTAATGAAATCGCTTGCAGCACTCAGTCGGTAGCGCATGCGCCGAGCGCTGAATGCTTCTGCGCGCACGAAAAAACGGCCCCAGGTTCGGGGCCGTTCTTCCAAAGAGGCGTTGGCAGGACAACTCAAGATTCGCTGAGAAGAGCCGCCCCGCTGAAAGAGCGGCTCGGGTCGATGGGTCGAGAACAGAAGAGGATCGAACGCATGTACGGCCTCTTTCTTGTACATGGGAAGAAGCACTTGCTCGGCCAAATCCCCAACGCCGGGCGAATGTTACCTCCATCCCGCGAAAGCCTTTCTGGACAAGGGTTTCCAGCGTCGATGGAATGTGACCACCGCGTCGCCGTAACCGCTCCCCAAAGTGCAGAAATCTGCACATGCTCCGCAGGAGTTGGTGTCCACAACGCACTCACGATGCGTTCAAAATTCAATGGCCAGTCCCGCGGTGGGGGTGATCGGCAGGGCTTGCGCCGTGGTCGTCGCAAGTTGGCCAGTTGGGGTGTAGTAGGACGAGGTTACTATCCGGTTGTAATGGTTGGTGAGGTTCAATACCTCTGTGTACAAAGTCAGCTTCCAGCGCTTTGAGGCCCAACTCTTGTCCACGCGCGCGTCTAGGCGCATATAGGGATCTAAGCGGACGGTTGGAGCCGGACGCACGTTGCCGTTCGAATCCACTATGAAGGTGCCACTGAGGATCGGGAAGCCCGATCCAAAGAGGAACTTTCCGCTTACATTGATAGTTGGCTTCAGATGGTACATGGCAAATGCATTTACGGAGTGGCGCTGGTCTTCAGCAGAACTGTAGTAGGGCGAAAAAATCTCCAGCGCTTGGGCTGCCGACATGCGAATGCTTTGACGCGCTGACACCAATGTGTAACCAATCCACCCGGAGAGACGGTTGGCACCCCTGCGCTGAATGATCAGTTGTGCTCCTTGCGAATAACCCCGCTGAAACGACCCCGCGAATGCTGTCCTTTGTCCCTGTCCACACGGGGTCACATCCTGGTGAAACGTATCATGGTAGTGACGGTTGAATACTTGAACCCGCACTCGCGTGTTCTCGCCGAAGCGCTGTTCAATGCCTGCCGTCGTGTGATCGGCCGCAGTCCAATTCTGCAATATGTATGGACATCCGGCGGATGGAAAATTTCCGCTGAATGCTGGAGATAAAGTCACATAGCGGCCGTACGCGACCTCGAAATTGGTACCGCCCCTCACAAAGGCAACTGAAGCCTGTGGAGAAAATGGGCGAAGCGTGGAATGGGGTGTTTCATCCAATCGCAGGCCACCCGAAAAATGAATGTGGTGCTTCAGGAGGCTGGATGTGTGCTGGACGTAACCGTTCCCGAGATAGTAGCCCCGACTGGGATTGGCTTCGCGACGAAGTGTCCAGCCACCGTCCAGGAGATTGTTCGAATCCCAGTTCCACACCAGATTGCTTCCACCCGACCATTCCTTGTACGAACTGTGCATTTGAGTGCCGTCCATGAAAGTTTCGGAATAGGGGTCGCGGACGAATGCCAACCGATTATCGACTAGTAAGTGTGGGCTTATGCTCCAACGCCAGCCTAAACGACCCAAATAAAAGTCAGTCGCACCTCGCTTCAGAGCCTGCGGGAACCCAGGTTGAGCTACCTCAACATTCGTATGGCCGGCGAGGCCATAAAGACTCAGGTGCTGTCCTGGCGCTACGTCGTACGTAAACTTAGCGTCTCCGTCGTAAAAGGAAATGTCCGAGAAGTCGGGGCCCACCCGGTTACGCACGATCCAACCGATGTAGCTCTTTCGCACCGATGTTAACCATGAACCTCTACCCGCCCGACCGAGTCCGCCTTCCCCGAGGAACTCACTATCTGCGATGCCCGGGGCGACGCGAAAGGACGGCTTACCATTGCTGCCGTCCCGGGTGCGGATATCCAAGGCCGCGCCAGTCTCGTCTCCAAACTTCTCCGGATAAGCGACGGGGTAGAGCTTCATCTCCTCTACGGTCTCGCTTGTAAGCAGGCTGAGTGAAGCTCCATTCAATTCGTTCGGAATACTGTGGAAGGGGCTGGGAATCAGGACATCGTCCAAGTAAACACCAATGGTCGAAAACGGCGCCCCCGTGACTGAGAACTCGGCGTAAAGTTCGTTGTTGCCTGCGGGCGATACGCCTGGCAGTGATTGAATTGCGCGGAACGGATCGTCGGCGAGTACGGTCGAACCTTCCTTGAGTTCCGAACTGGTGAGAATCATCTGATTCACACCTGGAGGATCTGGCCCACGAAACACATCTCCCGTTACGACCACGGACTCAGTCCTGCGGAAATTATCGGGCGCGAGATTAGCCTCGAATTCCTTTTGCTCATTTTCGACAATAGAAAAGGGCAAGGTGACCAGCCGGTAACCCACAGCTTCGAAGCGCACAACGTAATTCCCTGGTTTGAGGTCCTTAATTGTGAATGTACCGTCCGCTGACGTGACACTCTTGTAATTCGTGTCGAGCACCGACACAAGAACGCGGGCGAGCGGTTCGCCCCCGATGACGTTGGTGACTTTTCCGCGGATTTCCGCGGCATGAACAAGCGAAGCAAGTAGCAGGCAGCCTAACGCGATGCGAACGCGCAAAAGCTCTCCAGTCTGGGGAAGACGCGAGGCGGTCAGTGTACTGCAATAGCGCCATTCGGTTTGTAAAGAAAATCTATCCTGCGAAGACAAGAGTGAACGAACCGGAACACGCTCCGCATTGACGGAAATCGTGACTCTCCCTACAGCCAGCAGTGACCTGAGTCACATCAACTGCATTCTCTCATTAACTACTCTACTGCCGGTCACCTTGTGTTCACTTCTAGACGGCATAGGGCCGACTGCAGGTCGTATGTCGCGGGCGTCCGCTGTGTTATTCGTTGGCCAGGAGAGGTTTTGGTGAAGCAATCGCAGCCTAATTCAGCGTGTTTGCTCTGCGTCCGGATGTCAACTATGGGTGGCATTCTGATGCTTACGGCTCTTCTCGGGGCTTGCGGTGGTGGCAGCACTCCTCCGTGCACAAATTGCTCCGCGCCGGTGAGTAGCCATTATGTTTTCACTGCGAATGCAGGTGATGCCACTGTCTCCGCGCTTGCTTCTGACAAGTCTTCCGGTGCACTTACTTCAGTTAGTGGATCTCCATTCACTGGAGGGTCGGGTGCCTTGGCCTTGGCCGTTGCTGCTCCCGGCGCACATATTTACGTTGCGAATGCGCTTTCTGGCAACAT
>Ga0070713_100002006_pt1 | contig 13147 bp, 14 predicted proteins | sample LARL82metaG_FD_65465 | JGI IMG/M metagenome (GOLD analysis project Ga0070713, IMG submission 65465) | Corn, switchgrass and miscanthus rhizosphere microbial communities from Kellogg Biological Station, Michigan, USA - LAR L8-2 metaG | ecosystem: Host-associated > Plants > Roots > Rhizosphere ... | reverse complement strand
AACGTGCGTGCTGGTTCCCCGACGATCGCTGCATTTCAGCGGCATCAAACTCCTCGGTATCTCTCTCGCGTTCGGGTCGATGAGCGTTGTTTGCACATCGATCTCCGGAACCGCACCTTCGAGGAGTATTACAGAAGCCTCAGCCGAAATCATCGTCGGGAACTGCAGAAGCGCCGGCATAAGCTGGATGCGCTGGGGGACTGGACTATCCACTTCGGGGCCGACGCTTCGCCGGAAGTCTTATTCGATGAGTTTCGCGGTCTGCACACGGCTCGAAGCGATACAATGGGATGGACGTCCGTCTATGACATGAGCGGATTCCGTGAGCTCTTTCTCTCACTGATGGAGCCGGGCCAGAAGAACATCGAAGTACTGTGCTCAACACTGCGTCATGGACCGAAGCTCATGTCCTATACGCTGGGCTTCGTATACGGCAGCGTGTACTACCACTGGAACATCGGCTTCGATGCGGCTTACGAGGCCATAGCACCGAACAAGCTGCATCACCAGTTCCTGATCGAGGAATGCTTCCATCGGCAGTACGCGGAGTTCGACTTCATGCGCGGCGCCTACGAATACAAGTTCAAGTGGACCGACGCCGTGCGGGAAAACTACGGCATCCGCTTCCTGCGACGTCACGGGTGGCGCCGGGCCCTCAATGAGTTCCTATGGCTGCAGGAACGAGAGCCGGATTCCCTGGCGTCTCGCCTCATCGACGGACCGCGCGCGGCTTTGCGGCGCCTACGATCGGTGACGGTCAAGCAGGACGAGGAGAGCTCTGCGAGCCCGTGAGCGCTCGACTGCGCAACGGCCATTGCTCGGAAACATTTTGGTCTGAGCGCGTGCTCTTGTGGTACTGACGCGCGCCTATTGTGGAGCAGGGTCCACATTAGAACGCGGCGATAACGCGCTCTTCCAACGCGGCGACTCCAGAAGCGACGCCGTCACAACGGGTTGGGCCTCGATCCTAACCGCCAGCAGTGCGAGCATGCGGGGTGCAGAGCCACTGCGCGAGAACCCTCCGTCCGCCTGACTCTCATTCCGACATGGAAGCCGAAGCCGCTTTCGCCGCAACAGCCACCGAGCCGTTCGTCACGGCTTACACGCCGATTCTCTCGACTCGACCCTTTCGTAGTCCGCGAGGGCCTGCTGCGCTCTGCATGCCTCGCCGGCGCATCGAGTGGGCGAATCGTTCGCTCAACATTCTGATCGCCCTGGTGGCGCTGATCATCCTCAGCCCGTTTATGGCTCTCGTGGGCGTCATCATCAAGCTCACATCGCCCGGGCCGGCGATCTACACGCAGCAGCGAGTCGGTGTGAACCGGAGGCGACGACGCACACACGCGCTTTACGATAGGCGTGCCGCGGATGCGGGTGGTATCGTCTTCACCATCTACAAGTTCCGCACTATGCGCAACGACGCGGAACACCGGTCCGGAGCCGTATGGGCAACGTCGAACGATCCACGCGTAACTTCTATCGGCCGCGTATTGCGTCAGTATCGGATCGACGAGTTGCCACAGTTGTTCAATGTCATTCGCGGTGATATGAACATCGTTGGTCCGCGTCCGGAGCGCCCTACCATCTTCGCGGATCTGCGAAGCCAGATCGCCGAGTACCAACATCGTCAGCGCGCGCGTCCCGGCATTACGGGTTGGGCACAGGTGAACAAAGCGTATGACGAGTCGATCGAGGACGTTCGTACGAAAGTCCGCTATGATCTCGAATACCTCGAGCGCCAATCAATGGCTGAGGACTTGAGAATCATGTTGCGGACCGTGCCGGTGATGCTATTCCGGCGCGGCGGTTGGTAGCGCGCGAGCCGCTCGGCAGCGCCTTACCAGCAGAGCAGCAACCTCGTTGATCTCGCGGTTGCTGCTGATCAAGAAGCGAACGAGGGAATCGAGGATTCGATCTTCAGCCGCTGCGTTCCCTCCGCGAGTCGTGCCGCAATTGAGGTGAATCTGAACTCGCGTAATAATTGCGCCAGACGCGGCTGCGTCTCTTTGAGTCCACGGTAATGTCTGACGTGGCTCAGCGGACCGACGCGAATTCGCGGCTGCTCAGCGTCGAGCTCCCATGGATGGATGTAGAACACCCCGGGCACACCCTGCGCGTCATGCTCTCGGAACGCGCGCTGGCAGAGCGAGAGCGGTAGTTGACGGAAGTAGCCGCCACCGGCTGCGGGAATCCGGAATGGGCCCCACAGACTCGTCGCCAGCGGAAACTCGATGAGAGTTCCACTTGCACAATGTCTGATGTGCGGAATCGGCGGGGCACCCGGCCATCCATAATTCGAGCGCCGAATCGGAAAGATGCTCGAGTCGTAGACATAGCCTTCCTCGAGGAGCACGTCGAACGCAAACTGCGAGTCCGGAGTAATCGAAAAGCTCGGTGCCCGATATCCGGTCACGCGCTGCCCGGCGATGTCCTCGAGAAGGGTCTTCGACGCGCGAATGTCTTCCCGAAATTCTTCCGCATCGAGCGACGTTACGCGATAGTGCCACCAGCCGTGCGATGCGATTTCGTGTCCCGCTTCGGCGATACGCCGCACGACGTGAGGATGGCGATCAGCCACCCAACCCAGGACGAAGAACGTTCCGAGCGCATCGTGGTCATCCAGGAGCTCGAGAATTAGATCGACGTTTTGCGCGACGCGGCTCGGCAAATCAGACCACTCGTTGCGCCGGATTACTCCTTCGAACGCGTGGACCTGAAAGTACTCTTCGACATCGACAGTGAAGATGTGAGCCGTAGACATAGATGATTAGTTTCTGCGTGCGCGAACCACTTACGAATGCCCAGGGCTCTTGCACAATGACTGCCATGAAATGCGCTGGCTACCACGCTGTGGGAGGAGCGGCTATGTGCAAGCGGGGCAAGCACTAGCACGCAAAGTCATGAGCCACGCCGCAGCACGCTCCTGATGAACTGTTGTGGAAATCCAACAGCGAAGTGGCGAAGCGATAGCGGTCGCTGTGACGTCCATAAATCCATATACAAACGACGTCTGACGGGATCGTAGTAATCCCGATACAGTGGGACATCGATCCATGCGTGGCAGCTCAGTAGTGGCCCAGCGTGCCCGATTTCCGCGCGTAGCGGAGCGAGATGCAAACGCAGAGGATGCCAGCCGGCAATAGCGCCGTCACGTAAAGGGCAAGGAGAATCACGTCGTGACTCACGGCATGGAGCGGTTGCCCGAGCAGAGCAACCCGACGCGCCGCCCGCAATCCATAGCTGAGCGGCATTGCCTTGGAGACTTGTTGGAGCCATGAAGGAATGACGTACGTCGGGTAGTACACGCCGCCGAGCAGGGCAGAACCCGTGAGAACGCCATTCAACAGAGGGCCAGTTGTTCGATATCGCAGGAGCAGCGCGGCCCCGATCAATCCCACAGCACCATATGCAAGAACCAGCAGGAAAACGATCAGCGTCAGCGGGATGAGTCCATAAAACGCGATGCGAGCACCAAAGGCCACGCCAATCGCCATCATTACCGTAGCCCTAACGAGCGCCCACAGTATGTTATATCCGCTCATCCCTACGAACAGCGTGCCCCAATTGGTCGGCGTGCCGAGAAATGCTTCGAACGTTCCCTTTCCAATCGCCGACGCGAGTGCGCTCGGCAAGGCAGAGGTACACGCCGCAACGAACGTGTAGATCGTCGCCCCCACGAGCACGAACGCAAAGTATTGGCTGCTCTCTGCCGAGATGCGCGTCGCCATTGTCGACTGGAGCGCACTTGCCACGAAATACAGTGGTACTACCATCGTGAGGAGTGACGCCAGCGAGAACACCATGTTCATGCGATAGCTGGTCTCTGTCAGCCAAGCGGCCCGGATCATCGCTCCAATCTCACGCATGTGCATGCCCGTTTGACGCTGCGATGATTCGGGCAATCAGGTCGGCAAGTGAGGGTTCGATACGCTCCAGGCGAGCGACGGGTACCCCATTCTGATGCAGCACGTCGAGAACGCTCGCCGTTTGCGACGAATCCCCCGCGATACTGCACTCCAACGTGTGCCACTCATCGATGCCAGGCCCGTCACATTTCAGGCGATGCATGACGCCCATAGTTTCGAGTCGTGCAAAACATGGATGATGAGGCTGCGCGGTAACGATCCGAAAGCGCTCTTCGCCGTATCGGGCCCGCAGTTCGCTCGGCGAGCCAGTGGCGAGAACTCGGCCTTTGTTGAGGACAACAATTCGATCGCAGAACCCGAATGCCTCGTCCGCGTTGTGGGTGGCGAGAACGATTGTGCATCGCTGACGCTCGACCAGCTCGGACCTCAGGAATACTCGAAGCTCTTGGGCCGAGATCGGATCCAGGGCTCGCGTGGGCTCGTCGAGCAGCAGTACCTTCGGGCGTGCGAGCATCGATCGCGCGATGAGCAAACGCTGACGCATGCCAGACGAAAACGCGGCAACCATCTTGTGGCCACTGGCCTCCAACCCCACTCGCTGGAGCATCGCCAGAACGAGCGCTTCGGCGTCGCGCCGTGGTACTTTGTGAAGGCCGGCGAATAGCAGCAGATTCTCGCGCGCCGAGAGACGCCAGTTGAGACTTCGCTCGTCGGAGGAAACGGCGGCGAGTTGCGAGCGAACCTGCGCCGGTTCAGTCCAAATGTCCTTGCCACAAATTGTGGCATACCCCTCGTCGGGTACGACGAGAGTTGAGAGCATCTTGAAGATGGAGGTCTTTCCTGCTCCGTTGGGGCCAAGTACGCCGAAGATCTCGCCTTCCTGGACATCGAAGCTCACTCGGTCTACGACGGTAGCGACCGTGCGGAAATGACCGCGAAGCATTTCGCGCACACTCGCGCGCGAGGAAAAGCGCTTGGTGAGCTCGGAAACGGCCACCGTGGACTCCCTGGCAGCCGGCGGCGCGAATTCCAGAGCTCCATCCGTTAGAACGCTCGTGGCAATCGTTCCCATCGGATTAAGCCAAGAGCTCCGAGATGTACCGGCTGGATCGCCGCATCAACAAGAAAGAAGACTCTGACGCTTCCTCGGTCTCCCGTGCTTTCTCGCGAAACGCAAAAAGGAGATCCAGTGAGACCAGCCACGGACGCACGTCACCGTGCCCCTCGCGGGATGGTTGCATCGCCAAGCTCCACAGCCCTCGATCCAGCCGCGCGGATGGACACCCAGGTCCACTGCGTGCGACGCCATTGACGAAGTGCCGTGCTAGCGATCGGCGCGCGATTTCTGGAAGTCGTGGCCGAAGCTTGCGCGCAACCACGTTCGGAACAGCGAAATCGGACAGAGCGCAGCCGAGCGTAAGTGTCCAGTAACAGCAGCTGGAGGCTCCCCAGCGCTCGGCCGTCGCGGCGAAGTCGTTCCAGTCGAGTAAATTCGCACAGGCGAGTGCATCGAGATCTCGAATGGCATTCCATACTCCAAACTTCAGCATGTGCGACCAGGCGCAGTGAATCGCGATATGCACAGCATGATGCGATGGGTGCATGACGAGGGCGCGGCCCGTTCCGACTGCAGCCGGGCGCGCGGCATTCCAGATCTCGTCCTCGGTGAAGCGGAAAGGATGACCGGCCGGCAAAACGGAGCGATGGATTTCCAATCGTAGGCCGCTCGCCGAAGCATCACGGAGAGGGGGCAGATGATGATGGGTGCCGTAGCTGCGGTCCCCAGGAAGTTCGGGATCCGCTGCCCAACCCAGGCCAAGCATCAGCTCACGCGCTTCGTCCGCTCGATCAGGCTTCACGAGAAGGTCGATGTCGCGCATCGGTCGAGCAATGAACGATCCGTACACCGTCGAGGCCAGCGCGCCGCCCTTGAGCAACAGAGCCTCAATCCGTGCCCGATTCAGCACTATCAGTAGTTGCTCTAGGCGTTTCTGCAACTGACGCATGCGGAATTCGCGATCCAGCGAAAGAATCGCCAGCTGACGGTCGATGTACGCAGGAACAACGTGCCCATGGCCATGCTTTATGGCGGCTCGTAGAGCGATGACCGCATTCTCATCCGATGCCAGCTGAAGCAGTCGAGGCCAGTTCGTAATGGACCGCAGCACATCATTGCTGGCGTTCCGCGGGGGCATAACCCGCGCGAGGGAAAACACGAGTCGAGTCTCGGGGTCAGCAACCGCTGGCGGCACACGCATCCAGACGTCCGGCGAAGTCGCGACGTCAGTTGGCGATGTGATTTCAGCTTGATGTTTCATGGCTGCGTCGACATGGAGCCCGTTCGATGGCCGCGAAGTCTGGGTCTATGCCGGCCGGGGTGGCAGCAACAATGCCGATGCTGACCGAGCGTGTCAGGAGACAGCGATGGCGTTGAGAGATTTCTGAACGCGTTGGCATCTGGAGACTTGGCTCTTTCACGCTCACGGGGAGAGGAGGACTCGCGCGAAATAAAAGCACGCCAATCGTTGCGTCGGTGCAACGCTTGCCAACGTCCGTTGCGACGCTTTCTACTCTGGCTTGGAAGCCAAGACTCTTTTTAGACCCGCTCCACCATCTGGAGCGCCATCATCTCCGTGAGGAACTCGAGTACCGCGCGCTCGCACTCAGCCACGTCGATGTCGGAGTACTCGTCGAGCAGCGCGTCGCGGATCTCGAGTATTGATCGTGGCCGCTGAACGAGTCTCCAGATTGTTGCCGCTACTTCGTTTAGCCCGTAGTACTCTCCATCGTGCATACTCAAGAGCACGGCTTCGGTGGCGACATCGCAGGAGACCTGCTGAGACGAAGCGACAACGGTGGTGTCGAGCGTGAGGGGATTCTTGCTACTCACGGTGCTCATTGCTGGCAGGTCCATTCGATGATTTGACGCACGGTGGTGCCGAGACGAGCTACGTCGCGGACGGTATGCAGTCTCCATACAGGCACACTTGCGGCCACTGCGGCAGCGACAGCCAGCTGTGATCCAGCGGCTCGGAAGCCGACGAGAGAGTCCGGCAGCTTCGTCTGGTGAGCAAGGGCGATGGTCGCGTCAGTGCGCGAGAGGCGCGCCCGTCGAACAGCCGGACCATCCGCCTCTCTCGCAACCGGTGAAAGCACGTAGATCGCGTCGATAACCGCGGGCTGTGCAGCCAGAGCTGCTTCCGCAAAGCCGGTCACGGTTGTCTTCACGCCCGGAATCCGCGTGTTGCAGACCGAATCGAGAGGGAGCGCCGCTGCCATGTCCGCCCAGAGACGCACACTTGCGACGCCTGGACAGACGAGCGCAGGGGGACCCGGGCTCACAACGAGCAAGTCATCGCCAAGCAATTTTGCGCCAGCGGTGGTCAGAGCTGTCGCGAGCGTAGACTTGCCATAGTGTTTGGGGCCGAGGAAGGCTATCGCAGTCGACTCGATCGTTACGGCGCTCCCGTGTAGACAGAGAAATCCTCCGAGCTCGAGAGCGAGCGCGATTACGGGCCCGATGATGATGCTACGAACGAGCTCTGGGAGTGCGTCGGGGCGATGATACCAGACGATGCGTCTGCCCTCGCTCAACAAGTCGAACGTCCCGGCGTGGGAGTACTCCAGGCGAAGCGCCGTGGGGCATCGCCACAGACGATACTGCTCTTCTCTAATCTTCCGCTCGCCGATTGCCACGAAGCCGTCCCAACTTGGATGGCTGTGCTCGACGACTACGGTCCAATTTGCGGTCGCCTCGTTCGCTGCTGGAGTCAATTCTGGAAACTCAATCTCCGACCGAAGAAAGCCGCCGAAGGCAGCGTAAGTGCGAATCGGCGCGCGCTGATCGGCAGCCGACAGGCTCCCAAGCGGAGCAACGGAGGAAGCGGAGATCGGCATGACGGAGTTTCCCATCAACGCGAATACGGTGCGGAAGTTCGACCACTCTTATGCAGCTCGGGGAGGCGGGCCATGCTTCGAGCCGTGGTACCGCCGATAATCGTGCGCCCTTCCCGTTCGAGCCACGCATGGGCTCGGAGTACACCCGCGGCCGAGCACGCAACGCCGAGGCAGAGCTCCGACCGCAGTCCAGACCACCGAAGCAACAGCTTGGCAGAAATAGCCTGAGTAAGACAGGTGGCGCGGGGCACACGCGCACTCACGGCTTCGACAGCCCAGACTATCGTCGTTAGGCCGATGAGGGGAGTGGCGCGATCGACACGGCGGTCGACGCTGAGCCGCCTCACGAGCCGCACGACGATGGACGATGGCAACAGCCACAGCGCAAGACGAACTGCCACGACTAGCGGAGTCGTGACCAGGATGAGCGCGTATTCACGCACACTCATCTGACGAAGAGTTCGAAGTTGCACGAAGCGTAAATCTGAATATGGGGGAGCGGGGCGACGCGTCGCGACTCACCACCACGGCTTTTGGCCGCGATGGTGAGCGCGTTGCTAGCAGCTCGTGACGGCTAGGAGGCGCACGTGATCGCCGATCCCATCCACGTATTGCCGTCGCTGTCACCGAACGTCTTTTCACACTGGGTGGCAGCTTCGAACGTGCCGAAGCGTCGGATCTCTGGCGAGACCCATTTCTTCTTCGTTACAGCCATGAATACCCTCCGTCAGGGGTGGATTGTGACCGCAACGCGTGCGGTCGGGGACGAGTGCCACAAGGCGGCAGCACGAGCTCTCGGCCGCACCGTCCTCGCGTCGCAACACTCGCTTTCGTAGTGGCCACGTCGCCATTGACCCGGAGATTCCTCATGCGGCAGCAGGTGAGGGTACTCCGGCACTCGTCAGGCTCGCGCCATCCTTCTTGTGCGTCTCAGCCAGCCACTCTTCGAGAATCGCCGTCCGAAAAAGCGTGAATGCTTCCGCACGCATGCTGCCGGTCTCGTGCGGTGCGCGGAAGCGTTCAACAAGATTCCCCAATCGATCAGGTCTCACATACCGCTCGAGCGCGGCGCCGCCCGTCGCGAAACGGGATGCGAAATCGACGTCGCGGAAGCGTCTTTGAAAATTCGGCGAGAGGTTTGCCTTCCAACTGCGCCACTGGATCTCTGGCGGAAGGATTCCCTCCATGGCGCGGCGGAACAGGAGCCGCGGCCAACCTTTATCGAACTTCTGCTCTTCCGGAAGGCCGATGCAGAACTCGATGAGACGACGATCGAAGAACGGATAGCGAGGCTCGACACCAAATGCCGCCGCTGACTTGTCCGCGACCTCGAGTGCGGTCTGATACCCTGGTTGCAGCAAGCCGTGAAGATGTCCTTCTCTCTCGGAAGCAGGTGGCCGCCGCAACTCCGCGGCTGCCGAACGCCGGACGTGCTGTTCCAGCGTGCGAGAAAGTCCAGGCTGTAAGAGTTCGCGCGCGGTCAAATCGCCAGGGCGCAGACTTCGCGATCGCGCACGCAGCGCCGGGGGAATGAGCGGACGAAGTCCATAATCCTTCGCGAGCTCTCGGCGGGAAAGATGAAAGCGGCGAGCGAGCCGGGACGCCATCCGGAACCACGCCAGGTAGTCGCCTCGACGCGCCAGCTCGCCGAGATGCGGCAACACGTACTCCCGCAGTGCCAGACCGACTCCCTTCTGGTGATGCGCGCTGAAGTCTCGAAGCTGCACTTCGAGAGTGTCGAGATCATCCGCTCGCGTAAGAGCCGTTAGGCGACCGAATCCATGGCTGACCGCGCTGTCACCATCGAAACCATCGAGGAATACCCGAACGCCATTCTGCTGCGCGGATTCGAACATCGCACAGTGCAGAAACAAATTCGGGGACGAGTGCGGCTCGTCCAGATGCCACAGCAGCCTCCGGATGTCGCGCAGAGGGCTTGTCCCGTCGCCGCGAACGAAATGCGGCTCGATCCCACCGCCTCCGATCACCGTCTCGACGAATTGCCGCTCGTCGATGAGCCGAAGCTCCTTCTCGGGAAGACTCGGGAAGGTGACCGAGAAAGTTTGAAGGGGAGGTGCGTCGCGACCGCGCAGTCTGCGCGACATGCAAACGATCGACGAAGAATCGAGGCCCCCGCTGAGCGTGGCTCCGAGCGGCTCGATACCGCGCAGGCAGGCAGTGACAGCCGTCGAGAACCGATCGCGAAAAGCTGCCACGTACTCCCCATCGGACCCAAATCGCACATCCGGCGACGATTCCGGGTGCCAGTAGCGCTGGACTTTGACTCTGTCGGCGGTGACGAGGAGAGTGTGTCCCGCCGGAAGCCGCATCAGTTCACGGAAGATCGTTCGCGAGCGATCATCCTGACTCCAGCCGAGATATAAAGCGACCTGCTCTTCATCTATAGTCGCGGTCGCCCCAGGAATCGTGAGGATTGCTTTCAGCTCGCTTCCAAAAGCGAAGAGGCGCTCCGTCGCTATGTAATAGAAGGGTCTGACACCCATCGGGTCCCTCGCGCAGAACAGCGAACGATCGCGAGAGTTCCACACGGCGAAGGCAAAGTCCCCGATGAGCCGCTGAACGCACTCAGTGCCCCAGCGCAGGTATGCTGCAGCAATGAGCTCGGAGTCGCTCGGAGATGGCGACACTCGGGAGCCCAATAGGGCTCGCAGCTCTTCCCGATTATCGATCCGGGCGTCTGCAACGAGAGCGATACCCTCGCGTTGCCATACCACCGGCTGCGCCTCGCCCAGGGCTTCCGGTGTCGTATGCAGCATGCAATGGCCCAGACCAACTGCGCCTTCCGACCACTCGCCTCGGCGATCTGGCCCGCGATGAGCTACCGCCGCCGCCATCTTGGCGACAGTGCCGCGCGTTACCGGCCGGCCATCGAGGTGAAAGATCCCGCAGAGCGCGCTCACGCTGATTGGTGTGGAGGAGGTCTGGGAGCGGCGGTTCGAGTTAGGCGAAGGCAGGCACAGCGTACCGGGCCGTGCCACGCAAGTGCGAAACCAGTGGCCGCCCATTTCCTAGTTTGTTTACTGCCTTGAACTTGCCGCCCCTGCGCAGGCCCAGTGCCGAGTGGATGCGGCACTGTCGCAACAGTCTTTGTGGGGTGGAGTCGGCGGCGTGAATCACCAGATGAGAATCTTCCAATGGAGTCACTGTCCGAATCGCGGACGTCTCAGCGCTCAGGCTAAGTCTTCTGCCGTACACATCGAAGGATCATGCTCGCGTTGAGCGCATAGTCATTTCGCGCCGGCGGCCAGCAGTACCGCTTTATGTCGACTGCTTCAAGAACTCGGGAGCGAATCCGAAAACCACGCGTTGCGGCCCGGCAACATTGAGGGCCGTCACGATAGCATTGCTCGCCGTCATGAAACCCTCGCGGCCCACGTTCGGACCGGAAAGCCCGAAGATGATCCTCGCAGGGTTGATAACGAGCTTCATCCTGGGGCTCATCGGAATATTTGCCTTCGTGTTCGCGACACGAGCGGCATTGCTGAATCGCTTGGTGTGCATGCGAAGCGACTGCACGTGCTTCGTAATCGGCGCTTGGCTCGTCGCACCGTTACTGAGCTCCTCGATGGAGTTATCTACCTCTTTCCATAAAGTCGCGAGCTCGGTGATGTCGTTTCTGAGCTCGGTCGCGGCGAGGAAGTCGCGCATCCAAAGTTCCTAGCGCAGGATCCTCTTCAGCTTGGGACTCGTCACGTATCCTGCGATCAGCTGCTTATTGGACGCGTCGTGCGTCTTCGCCAGACACGCGCGTCCATCGTGCGGACCGGAAACGCTCCTCAAAAAGTCGGTGCGCGTCCTCGCGAACTTGTTGTGCCTCCTCGGGAACTTGTTGCCGCTCCTGCAAAGCTTGGCGCGGCTCGTGCCAAAGTTGGCGCCCCTCGCACGAAGCGTTCAGCCCATCGCGCAAAGCTTGTCGCGGCGTGGCGCAAAGGTGTTGTGCATCTGCTAAAGCGGGTTGCCCCTTCGTTGCAGCTTGGAGCGCGTGAGCGGAACCTTGTCGCCGGCGGTCCACACGTTGGAGCCGGCGATCAGAATGTCGTCGCTGCCAGCCGAATTATCGGAGCCGGGGCGCAATTCCTCGTCAGGCGTTGCGCATTAATTCCTGCCCACGTGCATTACGTTGTCGCCAATCGGACACACAGGGCTGCCGACCGGTGGGAGCTTGGCGCCGATAGCGTAAGCGATGTTGCCGGTATGGCGTAGCTTGCCGCGTATGTCGCTGACGCCGTTGCCGATCGGACAAACATTGTTGTCGATGGGGCAAACGCTGCTGCCGGCAGCACGTGTGTCGTCGCCGGCGCGACGGTGATCGCTGGCCCCAGGATGAACGTTGCTGCCGATCATCTAAGGGGCCCCGTCGACCGTACAAACATCACGGTCGAGAGCGCGGACGTCGGCGTCGACAGCGCAAAGGTCGGGGTCGACAGCACAAATCGTGACGCCGGCCGAACAAATCCTGTTGCCGATAGACCGTTGTGGATCCCTCAGATATTGACGCCGGTCGCGCTTGTCGTCCCGCGCGAAGCGCAAGAGACAGTTTCTTGACACCTAACGATGGCCGGGGCCGATTTCTGATCCGACTGCTCATTGTTCTGAAATCGGCTGCCACCCATCGCCAACTAGCTGCCTTCTGGCAACAGCAATGACCAGCCGAAGGCTGACCCGAAACCTCCTCCGTAGTATTATTCACCCCGAATGAACGCTCTTCTGGTCGATTACGGACTGCTGGTACACGGCGTCCGAGTTGCGGTCTTTGCTGTCGCCATCCTCGTGGGCATCGTGGCCCTGGTCGACTGGCTCGTGCGCACCCGCCGAATCAGCCCCTTCAACGGCATCGCCCGCTTCTTCCGCCGTACCGTCGACCCACTCATGGTCCCCGTCGAGCGCACCGTCATCCGCGCTGGCGGACAGCCTGCTGCCGCGCCTTGGTGGACTCTCGTCACCGTGGTCGTTGGCGGCCTTCTTCTCATCTTCCTATTGGAGTTCATCGGCGGGTTGCTCGCGCAACTCTCGGCCGGGGTCGCTACGCCACGCATACTTCCTGTCTTGCTCCTCTCCTGGGCGTTCAAGCTGCTCGAGTTCGCGCTGCTCGTGCGCGTGATCGTGTCATGGCTCCCGATCTCGCGCTTCTCGCGATGGGTGCGCTGGTCGTTCACGCTCACCGAGTGGCTTCTCGCACCACTCCGCCGCATCATCCCGCCACTGGGAATGATCGACATTACCCCCTTCGTCGCATACCTCGCTCTGGCGTGGGTGCTCGAGCCACTCCTCCTCAACACACTGCAACGCGCCGTTGGTGCATGAAGAAGTCGCGCGCCGCCGCCGCTCGAGGCGCTGCCGCGACGAAGTCAGTTCGTTTGCGC
>Ga0070713_100002004_pt1 | contig 13152 bp, 9 predicted proteins | sample LARL82metaG_FD_65465 | JGI IMG/M metagenome (GOLD analysis project Ga0070713, IMG submission 65465) | Corn, switchgrass and miscanthus rhizosphere microbial communities from Kellogg Biological Station, Michigan, USA - LAR L8-2 metaG | ecosystem: Host-associated > Plants > Roots > Rhizosphere ... | reverse complement strand
TGATGGCTTCGATTTTTTTCATTGACTGTCCTTGCCCCCAGCTCTCCGGGACTGACCGGTCGAGCCGCGCTAGCGGTTTGCAGGACCCATGCCAAGCCGGGGTCGTACAAAAACTCCATTAAACCCAACGGTTTAATGGACAGGTACGGGCTGGCCAGGGCCCTGCCTAATGTTCGGCGCCTACAACTTAAGCAAACTGGCTAGATTTTAACCAGACGCCAAACGCGGATTGGCGCGCGCCAGATTGGTGCGAATTGTTTGGCGGCAGGGCGCCCGTTAGGTTCCCCGGCGATGCTGGAATTGCTCACGACTGCGGAAATGTCCGAGGCGGACAGCCTGACGATCGCCGGCGGCACACCGGGCATGTCGCTCATGGAAAATGCCGGGCGGGCGGTGGCCGAGGCGACCGCGCGCCTGCAACTGCCGCGCGTCGTCGTGGTGGCCGGCCCTGGCAATAACGGTGGTGATGGATTTGTGGCTGCCCGCCATCTGGCCGAGCGCGGCCACAAGGTGCGCCTGTGCTTCGTAGGCGATCGCTCGAAATTGAAAGGCGATGCCGGGCAGGCGGCCGGCCGCTGGAGCGGTCCGGTCGAAGACGCCGCGCCGGAATCTCTTGCGAATTGCGATGCGGTCGTCGACGCGTTGTTCGGCGCGGGTCTTGATCGAGACGTCGCAGGACTGCCACGCGCAATGATCGACGCGATGAATGCTTCGGGCGTCCCAATCGTTGCCGTCGATCTGCCGAGCGGAGTGAACGGGACGACGGGCGTGATCATGGGTACCGCCGTGAACGCCTCGGTCTCGGTGACGTTCTTCCGCCGCAAGACCGGCCATATGCTGTTGCCGGGGCGCCTGCAGTGCGGGGTCGTCGAGGTCGTGGATATCGGGATCCCGGACAGCGTGCTGGCAACGATAAAACCGCAGACTTTTGCCAATGCTCCTGCACTCTGGGGTGGGGCGTTCCCCCATCCTGACTCTCGGGGGCATAAATATTCACGCGGCCACGCGGTGGTCGTCTCGGGCGGGGCATCGACCACAGGCGCCGCGCGCCTTGCTGCGCGCGGTGCGTTGCGGGCGGGCGCGGGTCTGGTGACCATCGCAAGCCCGCGCGAGGCCCTCGCCATCAATGCCGCAGAAAGCCTGGCCGTCATGGTCCGCCCGGTCGATGGGCCGGCCGAACTTGGGGAATTTCTGGGCGACAGGCGCCGAAATGCGGTGGTTCTCGGCCCGGGGGGCGGCGTCGGGCCGGCAATGCGAGAGGAGGTCCTGGTGGCGCTCTCAAGCCACGCTGCCGTTGTGCTGGATGCCGATGCGCTCACGAGCTTTGCCGACCACCCGGACGCCTTGGCTGAGGCCATCCGCAAGCGCGGCGGCAACGTGGTCCTGACCCCACACCAGGGTGAGTTTTCACGTCTTTTCAAACAGATATACGAAGATCATAAATCTCATTCGAAGCTTGAGAAAACGCGCCTAGCGGCCGAATTTTGCGGGGCTGTCGTCGTTTATAAGGGCGCCGACACGGTCGTGGCGGCTCCGGACCGCCGGGCCACGATCGCTGAGAACGGCCCACCCAGTCTTGCGACTGCCGGGTCGGGGGACGTCCTCGCCGGCATCATTGGCGGCCTTATGGCTCAGGGCATGGAAGGGTTCGAGGCGGCCAGCGCGGGCGTTTGGTTGCATGGGGAGGCGGCAGCCGAATTCGGCCCGGGCCTGATTGCCGAGGATCTGCCCGACATGCTCCCGCGCGTTTACCGGCGGCTTTTGGGCAGTCCCGGGAGCGGCGTTCACGGGGGTGCTTAAGTCTTGCCTTGGCGGGCGTCGCCGCGTTAAGCCGTGCGGGATTGCGGCGCGAACCGTCCGTAATTTTGACCTCTGCGGGCGTGGCGGAATTGGTAGACGCAGCAGGTTTAGGTCCTGCCGCCGCAAGGTGTGGGGGTTCGAGTCCCTCCGCCCGCACCACAAAGAGGCGAATGAATTAGGGAAAGTTGCGGGTCCGCCCGTTTTCCGACACAAGCGGCGCGTTCGGTTCATGGTGAGCCGCTGCGACGTGAGTGCAAGCAGAGAAAAAAGTGTGTCCGATGCAAGTCACTGAAACGCTGTCCGAAGGCCTGAAGCGCGAATACAAGGTCGTCGTTCCCGCCGCTGAACTGGATGCCAAGGTCAATGCGCGCCTTGATGAGTTGAAGGACCGTGTCCGCATCAACGGATTCCGTCCCGGCAAGGTGCCGGTCACTCACCTCAAGCGCATGTACGGCCGCTCGGCGATGGCGGAAGTCATCGAGGCAACTGTTCGCGACACCAACAACCAGATTGTCACCGAGCACGGCTTCAAACTCGCCGCCGACCCGAAGGTCACGCTTCCGACTGAGCAAGGCGCGATCGAGGAGTTGATTGCCGGCAAGACCGACCTCAACTACACGATGGCGCTTGAGATCGTGCCGCCGATCACGCTCGGCGATTTCAAGACGATCAAGCTGACGCGGCTGACCGCGGACGTCTCCGACGCCGAAGTCGACCAGGGTCTCGATCGCATCGTCCAGCAGAACCGGCCCTACGCGCCTCGCGCTTCCGGCGAGACGGCAGCCAAGGATGATCGCGTGACGATCTCTTTTGCGGGTAAGATCGACGGCCAGCCGTTCGAAGGCGGGTCGGGCGACGACGCCGTTGTGCTCATCGGATCGAACACGTTCATTCCGGGCTTCGAGGATCAGCTCATCGGGATCTCAAGCGGAGAAACCCGGACGTTGAAGGTGGCTTTTCCGCAGCACTACATGAAGCAGGAACTCGCCGGCAAAAATGCCGAGTTCGTGGTCACCGCGAAGTCCATCGAAGCACCAGGCACGGTTTCTGCGGACGATACCTTTGCGCAGTCGCTCGGTCTCGAATCGCTCGCCAAGCTTCGCGACGCGGTGAAAGACAGCATCGCGCGCGAGCATACGGCGATGTCGCGCCAGAGGCTCAAGCGCGGCCTGCTCGATGAACTCGACAAGATGCACAAATTCGAACCCCCGCCGACGCTCGTCGAGGAAGAGTTCGAGCGCGTCTGGAAGTCGGTGCTTTCCGAACTGGAAACCGAGCACAAGACCTTCGCCGACGAAGGCACAACCGAGGAAAAGGCCAAGGAGGAGTACCGTGCGATCTCCGAGCGCCGGGTCAGGTTGGGCCTGGTGCTTGCCGAAATCGGCGAGAAGAACAACATCACGGTGACCGAGGACGAGCTGAGCCGCGCCGTGATGGATCGCGCCCGTCAGTTCACGGGCCAGGAGCAACGCGTGTGGGATTATTACCGCCAGAATCCACAGGCCGTTGCCGCCCTGCGGGCACCGATCTTCGAGGAAAAGGTGGTGGATTTCCTGCTCGAGCTTGCCAACGTGGCCGAAAACAAGGTTTCACGGGAAGAGCTCTACAAGGACGATGATTCGGCCGCCTGATGCAGGGGGGCATTGCGTAACCGCCCCCGCGAAAATAGATCAGGGAACGCGTCGGCGCGGTTAGTCTAACCGTTATGATTCGCGTCAGGGAGACGAAATGAGAGACCCCGTCGATACCTACATGAATTATCTGGTGCCCATGGTGGTTGAGCAGACCAACCGTGGCGAGCGGGCCTACGATATTTATTCGCGGCTCCTGAAGGAGAGAATCATCTTCATCACGGGCGGGATCGAGGACGGCGTAGCCACCCTCGTGGTGGCACAATTGCTGTTTCTCGAGGCCGAAAATCCCAAAAAAGAAATCTCGATGTACATCAACTCGCCGGGCGGGGTGGTGACTTCCGGCATGGCGATCTATGACACCATGCAATTCGTCCGCCCGCCGGTGTCGACGCTCTGCGTGGGGCAGGCCGCTTCAATGGGATCGCTGCTGCTGGCGGCGGGCGCCAAGGATCAGCGTTTTGCGCTGCCGAATGCCCGTATCATGGTGCACCAGCCCTCTGGCGGGTTCCAGGGCCAGGCCACCGACATCATGCTGCACGCGCAGGAGATTTTGAACCTGAAGAAGCGCCTGAACGAGATCTACGTGAAGCATACCGGCCAGTCGCTGAAGAAGATCGAAGACGCGCTCGAGCGCGACTATTTTCTCACTGCCGAAGCCGCCAAGGACTTCGGTTTGGTCGACAAGGTCATCGACAAGCGCCCCGAGGAGATGGTCCCCAAGCCCGCCTGAACGCTCCTGCAGGCGGTTCCAAGCCGTCCTTGAATTTGACTCCAGGCGGGCGCTTTCGCGGCTGTGAGTGCGGCATTATCGTTAATAGAATCTTGATTATCACGTCGTTAGCATGCTTCGCTTAAGGTGCTGGGGGAGTGAACGGAGCGCAGGCCCTCCGAAATAAGGCCCGCCGTGCTGGAAGTCCGGTGCGAAACTTGCTTGGTTCTGGAAGAGTACGGACGCGTGTGACGGAGAATTGAATGAGCAAAGTCGGCGGCAGCGATTCGAAGAACACTCTCTACTGCTCGTTCTGCGGCAAGAGCCAGCACGAAGTGCGCAAGCTCATTGCCGGGCCGACCGTTTTTATCTGCGATGAGTGTGTCGAACTCTGCATGGACATCATCCGTGAGGAAAACAAATCCTCGCTGGTGAAGTCGCGCGACGGAATCCCGACTCCGAAGGAAATCCGCAAGGTTCTCGACGACTACGTGATCGGCCAGGATCACGCGAAGAAGGTTTTGTCCGTCGCGGTTCACAACCACTACAAGCGACTCAACCATCAGGCCAAGCACAACGACGTCGAGCTTGCGAAGTCGAACATCCTGCTGATCGGTCCGACCGGCTCGGGCAAGACGCTGCTGGCGCAGACGCTCGCGCGCATTCTCGACGTGCCGTTCACGATGGCGGATGCGACGACATTGACCGAAGCGGGCTACGTCGGCGAAGACGTCGAAAACATCATTCTGAAGTTGCTGCAGTCCGCCGACTACAACGTCGAGCGCGCGCAACGTGGCATCGTTTACATCGACGAAATCGACAAGATTTCGCGCAAGTCCGACAATCCCTCGATCACCCGCGACGTTTCGGGCGAGGGCGTGCAGCAGGCGCTCCTGAAGATCATGGAAGGCACGATCGCATCTGTGCCTCCGCAGGGCGGCCGCAAGCATCCGCAGCAGGAATTCCTGCAGGTCGACACGACGAACATCCTGTTCGTGTGCGGCGGAGCCTTCGCGGGGCTCGAGAAGATCATTTCCGCGCGCGGCCGGTCCACTTCGATCGGGTTCGGCGCCAAGGTCGTGGCTCCGGAAGACCGCAAGCAAGGCGAAATCTTCCGCGAGGTCGAGCCTGAAGACCTGCTGAAGTACGGATTGATCCCGGAGTTCGTCGGCCGTCTGCCGGTCGTTGCGACGCTTGAGGACCTCGATGAGGCATCGCTGAAGAAGATCCTGGTCGAGCCGAAGAACGCCCTGGTCAAGCAGTACCAGCGGCTGTTCGAGATGGAATCGATCGATCTGACGCTTGCCGAGGAGGCGCTTGGCGCCATTGCCCGCAAGGCGATCGACCGCAAGACCGGCGCGCGGGGTCTACGCTCCATCATGGAGGGCATCCTGCTCGACACCATGTTCGATTTGCCGAGCCTGGAAGGGGTCGAAGAGGTCGTGATCTCCAAGGAGGTCGTCGAAGGGACGGCCCGGCCGCTCTACATCTATGCGGACCGCAGCGACAGGACTGCCGAGTCAGGCAGCGCGAGCGCCTGATCCGGGTACCCACCGGCGTAGACTTTTCCGGAAAAAAGGCTGCCGATTCCCCCCTATTGTGGGGTTGTTACCTGTGAGGGACTCGCTTTAACTGGAAAAAAGCGGGCCTTCTTGCGCAGGGTTTAGCGTCGCCATACGTATAGTGTCCGTAGAGAAGTGGCGTACGAGACGTCGTATCTGACTACCGACTGAGTGAGGGTTCTTCTACTCCCCTAAAGCGCGCCGGGCATCTCGCCCTGCGTCTCCTTGCTCCTCCTACCGGCACTGCCGCGCGACGCCGCACCAGCGGGTCAATCGGCGGGGGCACAACAAAAGGACAATGGCAATGACGAACAAACCACGACCCCAGCTGCAACCTGGCGAAACCCGGGCTTATCCGGTTTTGCCGCTGCGCGACATCGTGGTGTTTCCGCACATGATCGTCCCGCTCTTTGTCGGCCGTGAAAAGTCGATCAAGGCGCTGGAAGAGGTGATGCGGTCCGACACCTTTATTCTGCTAGCGACCCAAAAGAATGCTTCAGACGACGATCCGGCAACCGACTCGATCTTCGAGGTCGGGACGCTGGCGAGCGTACTGCAGCTGCTGAAGCTGCCCGACGGCACCGTCAAGGTGCTGGTCGAAGGCGCTACGCGCGCGAAGGTTCTCAAATATACGGATCGGGTCGACTACTACGAAGCCGACGCCACCGCGATCGCCGACGACACGGGAGACCGCGTCGAGGCGGAAGCCATGGCGCGTTCGGTCGTCAACGAATTCGAAAACTATGTGAAGCTGAACAAGAAAGTGTCGCCCGAAGTGGTCGGCGTGATCCAGCAGATCGAGGATTATGCCAAGCTCGCCGACACGGTCGCTTCGCATCTCGCCGTCAAGATTTCGGACAAGCAGGAAATCCTGGAGACGCCATCCGTCACCCAGCGCCTTGAGAAGGTGCTCGGTCTGATGGAGAGCGAGATTTCCGTCCTGCAGGTGGAAAAGCGCATCCGCACCCGCGTGAAGCGGCAAATGGAGAAGACCCAGCGCGAGTACTACCTCAACGAACAGATGAAGGCGATCCAGAAGGAGCTCGGCGACGAGGAAGGTCGCGACGAACTCCAGGAGCTGGAAGACAAGATCAAGAAGACGAAGCTCTCGAAGGAAGCTCGCGAGAAGGCCACGCACGAACTCAAGAAGCTGCGTCAGATGTCACCGATGTCTGCCGAGGCAACGGTCGTGCGCAACTATCTCGACTGGCTGCTTTCGATTCCGTGGAACAAAAAGAGCAAGGTCAAAAAGGATCTGAATCTGGCCGAACAGATTCTCGACGCCGATCACTATGGCCTCGAAAAGGTCAAGGAACGCATCGTCGAGTATCTCGCGGTTCAGCAACGGGCCAACAAGCTGACCGGACCGATCCTCTGCCTCGTCGGACCTCCCGGCGTGGGCAAGACCTCGCTCGGCAAGTCGATCGCCAAGGCGACCGGCCGCGAATTCGTGCGCGTGTCGCTCGGCGGCGTGCGGGACGAGGCGGAAATCCGCGGTCACCGGCGCACCTATATCGGCTCGATGCCTGGAAAGATCATCCAGTCGATGCGCAAGGCCAAGACCTCAAACCCGCTCTTCCTGCTGGACGAGGTCGACAAGATGGGCGCCGATTTCCGCGGCGATCCGTCGTCGGCTTTGCTCGAGGTGCTCGATCCTGAGCAGAACCACACGTTCAACGATCACTACCTCGAGGTCGATTACGATCTCTCCAACGTGATGTTCATCACGACGGCGAATACGCTCAACATTCCGCCGCCCTTGATGGACCGCATGGAGATCATCCGGATCGCCGGTTACACCGAGGACGAGAAGGTCGAAATCGCGCGCAAGCACCTGATCCCGCACGCGATCGCGAAGCACGGCCTCAATGTCAATGAATGGTCGATCGACAACGAAGCGCTGTTGACCATGATCCGCCGTTACACGCGGGAAGCTGGCGTGCGTAATCTCGAGCGCGAGCTCTCGACGTTGATCCGCAAGGCAGTGAAGGAACTGATGACTTCGAAGAAGAAGTCGATCGCCGTCACCGCCACGAGCCTCGGCGACTACCTGGGTGTACCCAAGTATCGCTATGGCGAGATCGAAGCTGAGGATCTCATTGGCGTCGTGACCGGACTGGCATGGACCGATGTGGGCGGCGAGTTGCTGACCATTGAAGGCGCCATGATGCCAGGCAAGGGCAGAATGACCGTCACGGGCAATCTGCGCGACGTCATGAAGGAATCGATCTCTGCGGCGGCGTCTTACGTCCGCTCGCGGGCGGTCGCCTTCGGCATCGAGCCTCCGTTGTTCGACAAGCGCGACATCCACGTGCACGTGCCGGAAGGTGCGACGCCGAAGGATGGGCCTTCCGCCGGCGTGGCGATGGTCACGGCAATCGTTTCGGTAATGACCGGCATTCCGGTTCGCCGCGACGTCGCCATGACCGGTGAAATCACGCTGCGTGGCCGTGTGCTGCCGATCGGCGGCCTCAAGGAGAAACTGCTGGCCGCGGCGCGCGGCGGCATGAAGACCGTCCTGATCCCCGAGGAGAACGCCAAGGATCTGGTGGAGATCTCCGACACGATCAAAAAGGGCCTGGAGATCGTTCCGGTGACCCGCATGGACGAGGTGCTTGAGCGCGCTCTCGTGCGCAAGCCCGAGCCGATCGAGTGGGATGAGGCGAGTGCGAAGCTGGCGGCCCAGGCGGCCGCTGCCGAGCCGGCCGCCGACGAGGACGGCTCCGGACTGACCGCGCACTGACGCTGACGCACCAAACATGAGAAAAAACGGCGCCGAAAGGCGCCGTTTTTGCATGGGCTGTCGGAAAATTCGCGATGCTTGCGCGGCGGCCCAGGATAGCGATAAACGAGCGGTGAGGGCGGTTAGCTCAGTTGGTAGAGCGCCTGCTTTACACGCAGGATGTCGGCGGTTCGAGTCCGTCACCGCCCACCAATCCAAAGCCGACTTTCACCCACTGTAGGTGAGGGCCATATAGCGCACACCTTCATTGTCGAAAGTACCAAGTTCTCGCATACCCATCTTTCGATGTGCTTGAAGTGAGGACGGATTGTCGGCCCGCACGAAAAGCATGGCCGGGCGTCCGGGAAGGCGCGATCGCAATTCTTCAAACAAGGCGCGCGCGAGGCCTTTACCGCGCTCGCTTTTGGCCACGCAAATCGGACCATAAGGTAACAGTCGGGCGGCGCGGGGAAAGCGCGCAACATGGCCTGAATGATTGCTATGTGCGCGTTTGCTTCGAGTGCCGTGCCCATGACATAGCCGATGACTTTGCTATTGCAGCGAGCCACAACGATAGACTTTTCAAGGATCGTGTCTCTGAACCAATCCTCGGTCAGGCGCACCGAAAGACTGCCGCCCTTGTCGGGCAAATTGGCGTCCTGAAGCGCAAGCATGCCGGGAATATCATCCGGCGTGGCCAGAGTGATGTCGTAATCAAGGCGCATCTACAACTGAAGCTACATCCTTCAGCAATTCGTCCGGATGCGACTGAATGTCCGTTATTGGCCATCAGCAGCCATTCCGCTAAGTCGCGCTCGATGTCCCTTTGGGTAAAGCGGACTTGGATTTGGACCGGGCAAATGTCTGCTTATGGTCCGAACCGGACCCTTCAACTCGCTAATTTGAATCGATACGATGCCTCCCCTAAGCCTTGGGGCGGCAATGCGACGGCGCGAGTTCATCACGTTCCTTGGTGGCGCGGCAGCGACGTGGCCGTTCGTGGCGCGCGCGCAGCAATCGGCACTTCCGGTGATTGGTGTTATCGGTGCCGGAGAGCGCTCCGCGTTCTCCGAACTTCTGGCGGCATTCCTTCTCGGCCTCAAGGATTCAGGTTTTATCGAAGGTCAGAGCTTCGCGATGGAGTATGCGTTTGCAGGGGGTCGGTTCAATCAACTTCCCCAGCTTGCCAGCGACCTCGTACGGAGACGGGTCGCGCTCATCGTTTCTACCGGGGTTGGTTCTGGGCTTGCCACAAAGGGCGCGACCTCAAGCATTCCGCACCTTTTTCTTAGTCAGGACGATCCGGTCAAGCTGGGATGGGTGACAAGCTTGAACAAGCCAGGCGGCAACTCGACCGGAGTCAGCCTGTTGACCACGGAGTTGACTGCCAAGCGGGTTGAGGTGGCGCGTCAGCTAATGCCAAAAGGGGCACCGCTCGCCTATCTCATGAACCCGCCCGCTCCAGAAGCGCCGCGATACTTGCAGGAGATCGAAGCAATTACACGAGGGCTTAAGCAGGAGCTTATTGTTGTCAAAGCCAGCAATCCTGAACAGATCGATGCCGCCCTGGCCGAAGTCAAACGACGGCAGGCCGGAGCACTCATCGTCAGTATTGACGGCTATTTCATTGGTCGCCGTGAACAGATAGTCACGTTGGCTGCACGTGATAGAGTTCCCGTAATTTATGACCGGCGTCTGTATGCCGCCGCGGGCGGACTTCTCAGTTACGGCGAGGATCTTTCCAGCGCGTACCGCCAAATTGGAGTTTATGCGGCGCGGATACTGAAGGGAGAAAAGCCAGCCGACTTACCCGTCGTGCAGTCGACAAAGTTCGAATTGGTCGTCAACTTGAGAACCGCGAAGGCGCTTGGCATCGATTTTCCGGCACAGGTGTTGGCACTCGCCGACGAGGTCATCGAATAAGATGACGTCGCTATTGGGCCTTGGCAGACAATTGATTTGTGTATCGCGCATATCGGTTTTCGCAGGCAAACCGGATACTCCGACTTCACGCGCGGCGACCTCATCCGCAGGCCCGGTTAAAATCGCTAGATTCGGGTTCATAAGTGCCGACGGAGAAGAACGATGTCCGAACCAACGCGCCGCTTAAGCCAGTTCGCCTCCGATCTTCACGCGGAGCTGAGGCACCTCTCCGATTCAATAGGAACGCTGCTGGTCGACACGTTTCACTATCTGGCGCTGTTCGCGCTTGGTGCTACGACCGTGTGGTCTGCGGTCGATGCTTTCCTGGGCATGATGCATCGGGGGCACGCCGGACTTGGCGACCTCCTGCTCCTGTTTATCTATCTCGAAATCGGGGCGATGGTTGGAATTTACTTCAAAACGACAAGGCTGCCGGTACGCTACCTGATCTACATTGCGATCACCGCTTTGGCTCGCGTTCTTATTGAGCTCGTTAGCGCAGAGCATCGCACCGGGATGGATATCCTCATCGTTTCGGGCGCAATCCTTTTTTTGTCATTTTCCGTTTTGGTTCTGAGATTTGGATCAAGCAGGTTCCCATCGAACGGATCGTTGGCTGATGCAAAACCGGGTAAACGTGCGCATCGCGGTGCGTTAGCGTCCGCTAGATCCGGACAAGACGAAGTCTGATCCCCGCCGATAAGGCAGCATCGCTTCCCTAATTTGCTTTCTGGCCGATTAGACCTTCGGGCAATTTTTTCATCGGCTTCGATGACGCAGAATCCAGCTCGTGCCGCTCGCGCGCACGACGGAACATCCCAAGTGCCATCGTGTTCGACGACAAGCTCCAGACAGGCGACCGGAGATGAAAAGGTTGGGGAGGAAATAATGCAAAAGATCACACGTTCGATCATTCAGGCGTCGCTTCTCTTTGTGCCCATCCTGATTTTTAGCGCTCAGTCCGACGTTGCCCAGGCGCAAGATGGCTCGAAAAGAACGCGGGCTGCGACTGCCTGTGGCAAAGCGATCAAAAAACAATGCAGCGGGGTTCCCGTGCAGGCGAACAATGTCTTCGAGTGCTTTCAAAAGAATCAGGACAAACTTTCGAAACGATGCGGGGCATTGGCACTTAACGTTATTCGGACGTGTGACAGAGACGCGAGCATGCTTTGCCAGGGCGTCGTCGCGGGAAATCAGGGAAATATTGTCGGTTGCCTGACCACCGCCAAAAACAGGGTTTCCGCGCAATGCAACGCGGCACTTGATGCCGCTGGCCTGCGCTGACGAAAATCACGGCGATCAAACGGCGACTGACGCACGGAGAAGAGTCGTGGAAAAGACGAGGAGGCGGCTTCTGCAGGGCATGGCGGCAACAGGTTTTGCGGTTGGAGCCGGGGCGATGAATGTCGCGAGAGCTCAAGGGACGCAGCCCGATCTCATTCTCCGCAACGGTCAATTCACGACGCTCGACCGAAGTAATCCCCAGGCAAATGCCGTAGCGATTAAAGATGGACGCTTCGTCGCGGTAGGGCAGGAGCGAGAGGTTATGGCCCTCGCCGGGAGCGGCAGCAAAGTCATTGACCTGAAGGGACGTCGCGCGATCCCAGGCCTGATCGACAGCCACACTCACATCATCCGTGGCGGGCTCAACTACAACATGGAATTGCGCTGGGACGGCGTACGTTCTTTGGCTGACGCCATGAGTATGCTCAAACGTCAAATTGCGGTGACCCCGCCACCGCAATGGGTGCGGGTCGTAGGAGGTTTTACCGAACGTCAGTTTGCCGAAAAGCGTCTGCCGACGATCGAGGAACTCAATGCCGTTGCGCCGGACACGCCGGTGTTCATTCTGCATCTTTATGATCGGGCATTGCTGAATGGCGCGGCCCTGCGCGTCGTCGGCTACACCAAGGACACTCCAAATCCCCCTGGCGGTGAGATCGTCAAGGACGCTGTCGGCAATCCCACCGGGCTGTTGTTGGCGCAACCAGCCGCAACGATTTTGTACGCGACGTTGGCCAAAGGTCCGAAGCTACCCCAGGAATACCAGGTCAATTCAACCCGGCATTTCATGCGCGAGCTCAATCGCCTTGGTGTGACTGGCGCGGTCGATGCCGGCGGCGGCTTCCAGAATTACCCCGAGGACTATCAGATCATCGATCAACTTCACCGCGACGGCCAATTGACCGTCCGCATTGCCTACAATCTGTTTACGCAAAAGCCCAAGGGTGAGTTCGAGGATTTTTCGAACTGGATCAAGATCGTGAAGCCCGGTCAGGGGGACGATACTTATCGCGCCAATGGCGCCGGCGAAATGCTCGTGTACTCAGCGGCCGATTACGAAGACTTCCAGGTCGCGCGCCCCGAAATGCCGGCCGACATGGAAGCTGAACTCGAAAAGGTCATCCGCGTGCTCGCGGAGAACCGCTGGCCCTGGCGTTTGCACGCAACATACAACGAGACGATCGGGCGCGCGCTGGACGTTTACGAGAAGGTCAACCGCGATATTCCGTTCAAAGGCATCAACTGGTTTTTCGACCATTGCGAAACCATTGACCGGCGCAACATCGATCGTATCGCGGCACTCGGCGGCGGCGTCGCGGTCCAGCATCGGATGGCCTACCAGGGCGATTACTTTATCGAGCGCTATGGAGCAAAGGCCGCGGAGACAACTCCACCCATAGCCACGATGTTGGCGGCGGGGATTCCGGTTGGCGCCGGCACGGACGCGACGCGCGTTGCCTCATACAATCCATGGGTATCCCTTGCCTGGCTCGTGTCGGGGATGACTGTTTCAGGTAC
>Ga0070713_100002003_pt1 | contig 13153 bp, 12 predicted proteins | sample LARL82metaG_FD_65465 | JGI IMG/M metagenome (GOLD analysis project Ga0070713, IMG submission 65465) | Corn, switchgrass and miscanthus rhizosphere microbial communities from Kellogg Biological Station, Michigan, USA - LAR L8-2 metaG | ecosystem: Host-associated > Plants > Roots > Rhizosphere ... | reverse complement strand
TCCCTGATGGGGCGGACCGCCGCGGTGCCCTGGCCCGCCGGATCGTCCAGCTTCCAGTCCAGATACCGCTTGCCCGGGAAGACCGGGCAGGCGTCGCCGCAGCCCATGGTGATGCACACGTCCGAGGCCTGAACCGCCTCGACGGTCAGCACCTTGGGGGTCTCGGCCGAGATGTCGATCCCGACCTCGCGCATCACCTCGACCACGGCCGGGTTGACCGTATCGGCCGGGGCCGAGCCGGCGGACCGGACCTCCACCTGGTCGCCCGCCAGGTGGGTCAGCCAGGCGGCCGCCATCTGGGAGCGCCCGGCGTTGTGGACGCACACGAACAGCACGGAAGGCTTGTCAGCCATCAGGAATCTCTCAATCTCGTCGGAGTTCGGGCTACGGGCGAGGGCCCGGGGCTGCTGACACCTGCGGCGCGAGCTGGCCGACGCGCCGGCGCAGGTCGTCCAGGGCCGCGTCGAAGCTGCCTGGGTCGCCGGCCGGTACCGGGTCGGGGACGGACCAGTGCAGCGCCGCGAGCTGGCCGACCTCTTCATGGGCACGGTCGCAGACGGTGATGACGAGGTCGCCGGCCTCTAGCGTGCCGCCGAGATGGCGGGGTCGCCGCAGGGGCAGCGGCAGTTCATGCCGGCGGGCCGCGTCGACGGCACCGGGATGGATCGCGTCGGCCGGGTGGGTGCCTGCCGACGTCGCGGGGACGGGGCTGGCCTGCCGCCACAGCGCGGCGGCCAGGTGGGAGCGGGCCGAGTTCGCCGTGCAGACGAACAGCACGCGGCTGGCCGTCCGCCGCGGGGCTGCGGCAAGCGAGTCGAGCGCGCCGGAGACGAGCCGCAGGTAGCTGCGCCGGTGATCGCCCTCCGAGCGCCGGCGGCTGATGATCCGGGCATCCTCAAGGACGCGCAGGTGATGGGCGAGCAGGTTGGACGGCATCGCCAGCAGCGCGCCGAGCTCCGAGGGGGACGCATCGCCGTCAGACAGCCGGTCGGTGATCAGCAACCGAGCCGGGTCGGCGAGCGCGGCGTGCATCGCGACACGCCGCGCCAGCTCCTCGCTTTGCTCAGTATTCATTGACTCAATATTGACTGAAGCACTTCGCCTGCGTCAAGATGGGGCCGTGATGAGTGCACCTAACCGGTGGCGCAGGCTCGCGGCGGAGTTCCTCGGCAGCGCCTTCCTCGCCGCGATCGTGATCGGCTCCGGGATCGCGGCGCAGCGGCTGTCACCTGGCGCTACCGGGCTTGAGCTGCTGGAGAACTCGGCGGCCACCGCGGCCGGGCTGTTCGCGATCATCTTGATGTTCGGGCCGGTGTCCGGGGCGCACTTCAACCCGGTTGTCTCCTTCGCCGACGCGGCGCTCGGCGGTATCTCCTGGCGGGACGCCGCCGCCTACCTGCCCGCCCAGGTCGCCGGCTGCATCACCGGGGCAGTCGCGGCCAACGTGATGTTCGGCCTGCAGGCAGTGTCGATCTCGACGAAGGACCGGGCGTCCGGCCCTCATGCGTTTTCTGAGGTCATCGCCACCGCCGGGCTGCTGCTGGTGATCTTCGCGCTCGTGCGCAGCGGGCGGGCGGCCACCGCGCCTGCCGCGGTCGGCGCCTACATCGGCGCGGCGTACTGGTTCACCGCCTCGACCAGCTTCGCCAACCCGGCCATCACCATCGGCCGGATGTTCTCCAACACGTTCGCCGGCATCGCCCCGTCGTCGGCCCCGGTGTTCATCCTCGCGCAGGTCGGCGGCGGCATCGCGGGCGTGCTCCTGATCAGGTTCCTGTACCCGGCGCTCACCCCGGCCCAGGCCGCCCAGGTCGTCGTACCGCACGAGACGGCCAACGGCTCGCACCTCGGACGGGACCGCCAGGTAGCGGGCGACGAGAGGTAGACCTGGCATGCACATCGTGGCAGTCGGGGGAAGCGACGCCGGCATCAGCGCCGCGCTGCGGGCGCGGGAGGTGAATCCGGATGCCGAGTTCACCGTCGTGGTGGCGGACGCTTACCCGAACTTCTCGATCTGCGGGACCGCTAAGGATCCAGCGCGAAGAGGACGGCAACGATGCCATCTCTGCCCTCCCGTCCGCCATCCAGCAACTCGCCGCCACCATGCTGGCAGCAGTCGCATAGGCCGGCTGTTGGTGACGTAGCCCTGACCCCTCCGCGACCGCAGGTCAGGGGCATCTTTTTCGACTCGGTTCGAGTGGGGCGGGTGGGGCTCGAACCCACGACCGGCAGATTATCCGGTGGAGCTAGAGTATTCGGTCCTCACCTTCTGCATGCCATCTTGAAGACCGTCATCCGCTCTCCGTCAGCCGCTCTCGTCTTCTCCTGTGGCCTCCGCGCCGCCGACCGGTCGGCCGATCGCGATGGTAAACAGGTGGCGCAGGCCGGCGGCGTAGCTGCGTGCGGTCCCGGTCAGCTCCTGGCAGGGGCTGCCGTACACGGACGCGGCGAGATCGATGGACAGAGCCGACAGCCACATGGCGTGGCCGAGTGCCCCCGCCGCGGTAAGCAGCCCGGCGTAGCCGGGCCCGGCAGCCGAGCATGCCCAGGGCAGGTCGCCGCAGACGGCGAGCAGCACCGGCGCCGCCGCGTAGCTGTCCCTGAGCACGGGAAGCCAGTGGGGATCGCCCAGGAGGCGTGGCCGGCTGCCGTGGACGACGGCGTGGATTCCGCGGGGAAGCCCGGCGACGCCGAAGGCCGCCGCGAATACCGTGAGCCCCAGGTCCTGGCGGGTGCCGGCTGGCCACCAAGTGCGCACCGCGTGGTCCGCGTGTCCGAGGATGAACTCCAGGTCGGCCAGCGGCAGCGGCTCATCGCTGAATTCGCGTACCGAGCGCCTGGTCGCCAGCACGGCACTCAGCGGGCGCAGTTCCCGCTGTAGGCGGGGCGACAGCGTCCGGAGGCCGGGAACCGGGAGCGCCGGGGGGCCGGGAACCGGGCGAGGCCGGTGGCTGAGCAGGTCGGCGAGGCCAGCCGACAGCTCCTCCCCGTGGATCAGGGGCATGGCGTTCCCTTCTGGTGCATCGCGCTGAGCCCGGCCACCACGGTGACGAACTCCCCGCCAGGCTCAAGGTCCAGGAGCTGGGCCAGCTGGTCATTCCACGAGCTAGCCAGGGACACGCCGAGTCCGTAGCCGGCGGCCACGGCGGCGAACTGGGTGGCGGCACAGCCGGCGTCCAGGTGCGCCAGGCGGTAGGCCAACCACCCGAACTTGCCCGCGATCCGGCCGGCCTCGGCGACCAGCACCACCACCGCGTCCAGGCCGCCGGGCGCTAGGTCGGTCCCGGCCAGCGCGTCACCCATGCGGACGATCCCAGGGCGGATGGCGACCAGCGCGTGCGCCAGGTCGTCGTACCGCAGGCAGTTCCCCGGCAGGCCGGCCAGCTCGTGCCTGGTGATGACGTAGGCGCTGACCGATGCCAGGTTCCCGCTGCTCGGCGCCCAGCGGTGACCCTGACCCGCCCGATCCCCTGCCAGCCGTCCGCCAGCCGTCCGCATCAGGATCCCGGCAAGCAGTCCGGCATCGACGCCGCGCCGCGCCGCGGTCGGCGCCGCGCCGAGCACGCCCCGCACCTCGGGCATGCCGTCATGCCTGGGCAGCGGCTGCGATGGCGAGGAGGGGAAGATCGGGCGCAGCCCCTGGGACTCATGGATCCTGGCGTCCTCCGCCGCCGACTGGCGGGCCTGCCATTGCGCCTCGCTCAGCCGCAGGGAGAACTGCCACTCGTAGGCACAGGCCAGCGTGCACTCCGCGCCGTCCTGGCTGGCGCAGCCGCAGCCGCAGCCGGCGCAGTCCGGGTAGGGCATGACGAGCCGGTGCGCCGTGTCGTGGCCAGCCAGCCACACGCGGGTCAGCTTCCGCGCCGAGGCGGGCTCGCCGACCTGCGCGACCGTCGCGATGATAACCCCGGCAGCCAGCCCGGCCAGCAGGCGGCAGGCCGCCTGGCTGTCCTGGCTGTCGTCGTGGCCGTTCCAGCCAGCCTCGGCCAGGCCGCGGCGCAGGCAGCGCGGGCACGCGGTGTCCCCGGGCCGGAACGCCGGCCCGACATCGGCGTGCCCGGGACCCGCGGCGATCCGCAGCACGGTAAGCCCGGTACCCGCGCACGCGGCGACGGTGCGCTCGAGCACGCCGGACGGCTTCCCGTCGTCACAGGCCACGACCAGGGACCGGCCGCCCGCGAGGGCCGCGAGGTCCGCCGCATCCAGCGTGCCGTCGACGACGCGGGTGACGACGCCGATCCCGGTCTCACGCAGGTCCGCCTCGATCAGCTCCAGCGCGGGACAGTCGCCGACCAGGGCGACCGCGCTCTCGCCCAGCGCGGCAAGAGCCGCGCCGGTACTCAGGTAGCCTCCCGTCGCGCTCAGGTTGCGCGACAGGTACGCGGCGACATGGGCCGGCGCGGCAGGGCCCGGCGCGGTGTCGCCGCCGACGGCGTCGGCATCCTCCAGAAGGCCGTACTCGCCGAGCACGCCGAGTACTTGATCGAGCTGTCGTGCCGTCAGGCCAAGCTCGCCGCAGATCGTCTCGGTGTCGTGCTGCCCGTCGAGCAAGGCGAGCACCTTGGGCAGCAGGGTCGCGGCACTGGCGCCTGGCACCCACTGACGGCGCGGCCCGCCCTCGATCAGCAGCCCGTGCTCAGCAGGGACGATGGCCAGGCCACGGCAGAGCATCGGCATGGTGCTCATGGGCACCCCGGTACGGCCGGCCGCGCTGATGGCTCCGCTTGCCTGAGCCGGAAGACGGCGCGCAGGTCAGGCTCCGCCGCGGCGCCGGGGGGCGAGCACCGGGCGCAGCCGTGCACGGGCACAACGTGATCGGCGGACACTCCCAGCCGGGTCAGCCCCGCGGTCACGACCCGCCCGGTGACCGGCGTGCCGCGTGCGGCCGCCTCGAGCATCGACAAGGCGATGCCCGCGGCGGTGCGCGCGTGATGCGGCAGGAACCCGGCCGGGCCGCAGGACATGTCACGGTCGTAGGCGTCGTGGAGCAGGGCTGTGGTCTTGTACTGCTCGTCATGCTGCACCCGGCGTGCCCGGTAGCAGTCGTAACAAGGCGCGGCCGGCGGGGCGACCCAGGGACCGATCCGGATGACCGGATGCTCCGCGATCACCGGGAGCCAGGGCCGCCCGGTCTTGAAGGCGAGCTCGTCCACCTGCTCGCACAAGGAGGGGCTTGGCCGCCATAGCGCGAGCACCACGGCGCCGGCGCCGGCGGCGAAGGCCTCCGCTGGCCCCGCGAACCGCTGCGCTCCGGGCAAGGCCGAGGTCAGCAAGTCGGCGACGCGGCTGCCGAACGCGCCGACGGCGAGGCACCCGGCTGTGACTGGCCGGCTCAGGTCCGGGGCGGGATTCACGCGAACGGCTGTGGCCACGGGTTCAGCTCTCCTTCCGTTGACCCGGGGTAGCCCATCCGGGCCGGTGCGTCGTACAGGCGCGGGTGCGCCAGGAACTGAGCCAGCGGATGCAGGCTCATCGGCTGCAAGTCGGGAATCACGACACTCACGCAGGTAAGCCCGGCCGCCGCGAGCTCGCGCGTGGTCCGGTCAACCACGGCGACCGGCATCTCACGCTCGGCGAAAATGGCGGTCAGCCTGGCCAGGGCCGCGTCCGGGTCCGCCGGCAGGGCCTCACGGCTGACCACGGGCCGCTGCCCCGCACCATCGACGAGGAAACCGAATGCCGCCGACCGCTCGGGCGTTCCCATGTAGCGGGCGCCGTCGGAGGCGGAGAACTTGGCATAGTCACTGGGAATGTCATCATCGCCGTAGAACGAGCCGCGGAAGGACACCGCCTCGATGAGCGCCTTCTCCGCTGCCCGGGCCATGTTCCGCGCCGTGGCGCAGCCGGTCACGTGGCGGGCCCTTTGGTCGTACTCAGCGACCTGAAGGCACTAGGCCGTCGGCACGCCCAGGTCAGTCGTGGCGTCGAACATGTACGTCTGGATGAAGTGGCGCTCTGCCCAGCTGGTCAGGTAGTCGGTGACCGGTGACCTGACTTCGGGGCCGGCCAGCGGGACCGGCAGCCGCTGGCGCCACACCAGGGCCATGGCGTCCCTCTCGATGACCTCGCAGATGCCGCCGACCAGGGCCTCGACCGGGTCAGTGTGCACCGCGTAGCCAGTGGAGATCGGATTGCTGAAGTACTCGCCTGCCTCGCGGGCCCGCAGCCTGTAGCAGGCCATCGCCGCGGGCACCCAGACCGGGCCACCGCCGGTCAGCTCAAGCCCGCGTACCCAGCGGATGCGGGCATCGGGATCGAACGGCCTGACCGGACACCCAGCCGTGCCGTACTCAGCCGCCGAGCAACGGGGATAGCGGCCGGGATCAAGCACAGGGCCATCCAGCTCCGCCGCCTTCGCCCACACCCTCGGCTCACCCAGGATGTCGCAGCCGGCGTACCGCTCGGCCGCCTCGGCGATCGCCACCATCCGGGCGTGCCCCGGCGACCCCATCGCCCGGCCGCCGCCGCCAAGGCCCTTGCCTCGGCGCCCGACGGTCCGCGTTCCCTTCCCGGTCGTTACTCCCCACCCAGCCATCGCCGCGGCATTAACTAGCTCGCCCGGGCCACGGAAACGGCCGCGCCTCGGCCCGACCCGCGCCACCACGCCATAGGGCGAAACCAGCGAGTCAAGCGCCGACAAGCGCTCGCCACCGCGATCGGCAAGCACGGGACTCACCGCCATATCATCAACCCCCCGAAGAAGCCGCGACCCACCGCAGCGCGGACCGCCTGGAATTACCGACGGTCCGCGCCCTCACAGCTAAACCTCTGCCGCCGGCACCCTGACTGATGGTCGTGCCCGCACCCGCAGCCGCCGTGGTCGCACTCGCAGCTGTAGCTGCCGTGGTCACAGCCGCATCCGCAGCCGCAGTCTCGGCTCGGAGAATACCCGGACCGGCATTGCGACACATGAAACTTTGCGGCACGTGAGGAAAATCAAGGAATCACACCAGTCAACTCCGTATGCCCGAATAGCATGCATTCCGTAAAACCGCGCATTCCTGTACTGCGTTAAATATCTCAATACTCGAGTTCGGGGGTTCAAGTCCGTATTCATAGATCCCGTGATGCGACAACTCGGCGCCCATCATGTCGAATCGCGTGGCGTCGGCGGGAACATCGGCCGGGTCAGTGACGAAAATGAACTTAGCGCCCTCATCGACGTGGCGTCGGATCAGCCACGCGCACGCCGCTCGGTCAATGTGGACGCCCGCCCGGGTCGCCCACCTCACGCTTGCCCCGCCTGGCGGGCCGATCTGCGGGCCGCAGGGATAGGTGCAGTTCGCCGACCGGTCAGGGACTCGGGCGGAGGGGAAGAGTGAGTGTGAACGTGGCGCCGTGCCCAGGTCCGGCCGAGGCGGCGGTGACGTCGCCGCCGTGCGCGCGGGCGATGCCGCGGGCGATGGTCAGCCCGATGCCGGATCCGACTGAGCGGCGCGGCTGTCCCGGAACCCGGTAGAACCGTTCGAACACGCGCTCAAGGTCTCCGGCCGCGAGGCCGGCGCCGGTGTCCGCGATCACCGCCTGGGCCGACGGTCCCTGCGCACGGGTCCGGACGGTGACCGATCCCCCGGCGGGGGTCGCGGTGAGCGCGTTTCCGATGATGTTGGTCAGGACCTGGGTGATGCGGTCCGGGTCGGCCCGGACGGGCAGCGCCCCGGGCGCTTCCACGGTCAGGGTGACGTCGCTGTCGCTGAACTGCGGGGCCAGGCGGCTGGCGGCCTGCCGGGCGAGGTCAGCCAGGTCGGTGCCCGTGAGGTGCAGGTCGAGCCGTTGCTCTTCGGCCCGCGACAGCGCCGACAGGTCATCGGCCAGCCGGCGTAGCCGGCGAAGCTCGTCGCTCGCAGCCCCGAGGATCTCCGGCTCGGGGGCGAAGACCCCGTCGATGAGGCCTTCCACGTACCCGTCCAGGGCGGTCAGCGGGGTGCGCATCTCGTGCGCGACCTCGCCGAGCAGCCGGGTCCGGCGCGTTTCGGTGTCAGCGAGCCTGGCCGCCAGCGTGTTCACGTCGTCGGCGAGCGCGGCTAGCTCTGGTTCGCGGGGAACGGGCACGGTGGCCTGGTAACGGCCGGCCGCGATGAGCCGGGTCGCCGCCCGCACCGCGGTCAGCGGCCGGAGCAGCCGCCGGGTCACGAACGCGGCGGCCAGCGCGGCGGCGGCCACGCTGGCCAGGATCCCGAGCATCAGCGCGGTGGCCAGCGCGGAGCCGAACGCCGACTGCACGCTCGCGGGCGGGCCGCCTTGCCAGCCGGTGCCGCCCGGCCCGCCGGGGCCCATGCCCATGTGGCCGCCGCCGAGCATGTTCATCTTGCGGTCGAAGAATGGCGGGGCAAGCAGCCGGACGGTCACGTACGCCACGGCCGCGCCGATCGCGATCACCAGCGCGTAGGAGGTGAACAGCCGCCATGGCAGGGGCATCCTCATGCTGGCCGCCCGACGAACTTGTAGCCGACTCCGCGGACGGTGGCGATCAGCCGCGGGTTCGCCGCGTCGTCGCCGAGCCGGGCCCGCAGGCTGCGGATATGCACGTCGATGACCCGCTCGTCACCGAAGAAGTCATACCCCCATACCCGTTCAAGCAACTGGCGGCGGGAGAACACGCGCCCGGGGACGTCCGCCAAGGCAGCGAGAACGTCGAATTCGAGCGCGGAAAGGGACACCGCGGTGCCGCCCGCCCGCACTTCCCGGGCATCCCGGTCGACGGTCAGGCCCTCGAACCGCAGCAAGGTCCCGCCGGAGTCGCGCGGGCCGCGGTCCCGGCGCAGCACCGCCTTCACCCGCGCGGTGACCTCCCGGGGGCTGAACGGCTTGGTGACGTAGTCGTCGGCGCCGACCCCGAGGCCGACCAGCTTGTCGACCTCCTCCGTGCGCGCCGTGACGAGGATGACGTACACGTCGCTGAAGGCCCGCAGCTGCCGCAGCACTTCCAGCCCGTCGATGCCGGGCAGCATCACGTCCAGCAGCACCAGGTCGGGCGCCATCTGGCGGACCTGCCGGACCGCGGTTTCCCCGTCGGCGGCCTCGGACACGGCGAACCCGTCGGCTTCCAGGTACCCGCGCAGCACGGTGCGGATATGCGGTTCGTCGTCCACGACGAGGACCTGGCGCATCGCTCACCCCCTCAAAGTCCCTGGCTCACGTTCACTTCCATCCTGGGCCATGCGGATGAAGCTAGCGGCCCGGCGCCCGTGAAGGCACCGTGAAGCCGCCGCCTTCACGGGAGCTTCACGCGCGCACCGGTGGTTGCCTCACACTGGCCCGGAATCCTTGAAGCATAGGGACAAGGACGAAGGGAGCCAGGCAATGAGCGCGAACACGAAGCATGTGCTGGCCGGGCTGGCGGCGACCGGGATTCTGGCCGGCGCGGTGGCAGGCGGCGGCGTGGCGCTGGCATCATCCCGCACCCCGGTCACGACGGCCGCGACCACCGCGACGACCGCGGCGCCGCCCGCCGCCGGCTGGTGCGACGGCCGCGGAGGCATGCACGGCATGGGGTACGGCAGGCAGGCGGTCCTGGCGGCCGCGGCGGGTTACCTGGGTGTCAGCCAGACCCAGCTGGCCAGCCGGCTGCAAGCCGGCCAGTCGCTGGCCGACGTGGCCACGGCGCAGCACGAGTCCGTGGCCGGGCTGAAGAACGCCATCCTCGCGGCCATGACAAGCCGGATCAACGCCAGCACCGGGCTGAGCGCCGCGCAGAAGGCGGAGATGATCAGCGAGGTCAAGAGCCACCTCGACGCGATGGTGAACGGGACCTACCCCGCTGGCATGGGCGGGTACCGGATGCACTCGCCCATGCGGGACGCCGACCAGCCCGCCGGCTGGATGCACGGGATGTAGCGACGGCGGGCCGCGAACCGCGGCCGCTTTGGAGGTGACGCGCATGTACTGGTACGGGCACGAGATGAGCGGCTGGGGCTTTCCGCTCACGCTGATCGGCATGGTCGTGTTCTGGGCAGCGGTGATCTACGGCATCGTCGCGCTAGTCCGTTACACGAGCCGGAACGGGCCCCAGGCGGGTGACCCGGGCCGGGCACCGCGGGCTGAGCAACTGCTCGCCGAGCGGCTCGCCCGCGGCGAGATCGACGAAGACGAATACCGCCGCCTTCTGGCCACGCTGCGAACCGGCTAACCGGGGCGGGATAATCGCTGCCCCTGGCCGTCAGCGGGCCGGGGCACGGGTCTGGCTGTTGCCGGGCCCAGGTGACCCCGGACGTGGCGGCGGTAGCCAGTGAGGCGACGACGATGCTGTGGATATGGGTCGGTGTTCCGTTCCAGTATCTGTGCGGATGGCTGGATGTGGGGGTGCTGGCCGAGGTCCTGCCCGAGCACAAGGCCGGACACCGTCTACTTCTGCTCAGCGGGCTGCGCCGCCGCCTTCGACGCCGGCCCGGCCCGGCCCTCGGCCGGTGCCGCCCGGCACGGGTAACGGACGGCAAGCGGGAACCACGCCCCCGTTCGGGATGACCTGAGCGCCACCGGGAGGCCGCACACTTCCCCTCGCCGGTGCTCCCGGCTCGCCTATGGTGAGAGGGTTTGTTCCGAACGGCGGCGGGGTGGTTCCGGGGCCCGGCGTGACGGCAGGAGGCAGGGATGCGCGGTTTCGGTGACCTGGAAGGCGCCATCATGGAACAGGTGTGGTCGGCGGGACGGCCGATGCTGGTCCGCGAGATCCAGCAGGCGCTGCAACCGGATCGGGCCTACAACACCGTGTGGACGGTGACCGAGATCCTGTTCCGCAAGGGCTGGCTGGCCCGAGAGAAGGAGGGCCGCGCCTACCGGTACCGGGCGACGGTCTCCCGCGATGAGTACACCGGCGACCTGATGGGCGAGGCGCTGGCCGCCAGCGCGGACCGGGCGGCGGCGTTCCGCCGGTTCGCCGGGCGGATCAGCGCCGATGAGGCCGAAGAACTGCGGCAGGCGCTGGAGCAGGCGCGGCTGGCCGGAGGGCAACAATGATCGCGGCGGCGGCCATGCTGGGGTACGCCGCGCTGCTGCTGGCCACCGCGCCGCAGCTGGCCCGGGCCGGCTGGACGGACCGGGCCCCACGGCTGGCGATCGCCGCCTGGCTCGCGCTGACGTACTCGGCGGTCGCGTCCGCGGTCCTGGCCGGCCTGGCGCCGCTGATCCCGGCCCACCGGCTCGGCGGCCCGCTGGCCTGGCTCTCCACGGCCTGCGAGGCGGCGGTGAACGGGCATCCGGGCGGGCCGGTGCTTGCGGTGGCCGGCGGGGTGCTCACCGCCGCCGTGGCCGCGCGGATGACCTGGTGCGCGGCGGCCACGCTGGCCGCCTCGGCGCGGGCCAGCCGCAGGCACCGGCGGCGGCTGCGGCTGGCCGGCCACCGCGACGAGCGGCTGGGCGCCCTCGTCGTCGACCACGCCGAGCCCGCCGCCTACTGCCTGCCGGGCACCCGGCAGCCGGTCGTGGTCACCACCGGTGCGCTGCGGCTGCTCGACGACACCCAGCTCGCCGCCGTGGTGGCGCACGAGCGGGCGCACCAGGCCGGCCGCCATCACCTGCTGGTCGCCCTCGCCGCCCTGCCCGCGGCGGCGTTCGGCCGGGTGCCGGCGTTCCGGCTTGCCCGGGACGAGATCGCGAGGCTGGCCGAGCTGGCCGCCGACGACGCGGCGACGGCCCGCTCGCCCCGGCTGGCGGTGGCCGGGGCGCTGCTGGCCCTGGGCTGCTCGGCCCCGGCCCGCACGCCCGCGCTGGGCGCCGGCGGCTCCACGGCCGCCGCCCGGGTCCGGCGGCTGATCGCCGCGCCCGACCCGCTCAGCCGGGCGGCGAGCACCGCCGGCGGGCTCGCCGTCGCCGTGCTTAGCGCCTTCCCGCTCGTCCTGCTGGCCGTTCCGGCCTGCTGTTTCTTCCGTGCGGGGTACCTATAGGTCCGGGGCGACGGCCGCGCCTGCGGGCGTCTTGTCCGGTCATGTCGCCAGCGGGGTGCCGACGCCGCCGGTGCAAGCGCCGCCGTACTCGGGGGTGTGCGCCTGCGACGCCCGGAACTCGCAAAGCCAAGCCGTTACCCATCCGTAAGGTCTCCCGGAACCGCTTGAAGCCCGATCTCCTAAGTAGCTAAGGTGCAGTACGCCGGCAAGGTACCGGCTGAAGTGAACCGCTAACGGCGGCCTGCCGGCGATGGGGCTCCCCCGGCAAGCGGCCCAGGACAAGGAGCCGGCACTCGGATGGACGGACGACTGCGCGTCAGGGGAAGGCGCGGCATAGCCATCGCGGCCGCTGTTATCTCGGCGGCGGGTCTCGTCGCCTACGGCGGCGTCGCGGCGGCGGCCAAGCCGCAGCCGACCATCGCTCAGGTCCAGGCACAGGTCAATAGCCTGCAGGCGCAAGTCGACGAGGTCGGTAACCAGTACGACAAGCTGACGCAGCAACTGGATTCGGCTAAGGCGAGGCTTGCCTCCGTGCAGAAGCAGAAAGGCGGCGCGGAGGAGCAGTTCCTCGCGGAACGCAAGATACTGCTGCGGGTCGGCATCGCCTCCTACGAGAACCAGAACCAGTCCTCGGCCCTCGCGCTGCTCGCCTCCGGCAGCCCCGGGGCGGTGCTGCGGCAGTCCTCCCTGCTTCAGGAGATCGCCGACCTGCACAGCCGGCAGGCCGCCCGGTTCCAGTCGGCCGCCAGCCAGGTGCTCGCAGCGCAGGCAGGGTTCCAGCGCACCAAGGCCGGCGTCTCGCAGCTGCAGGCACAGCTGACGGCGAAGAAGGAGAACCTGGACAAGCTGCTGGCCCAGAGCCGGGCGACGCTTGGCAACCTGAACCTGCAGCAGCAACAGCAGGTCGCAGCGGCAACCATCGGCGCGGGCGGCATCACGAGCGCCGTCGATCCCTACGGGACGAGCACGCCGGCGCTGAAGGCGGTGTGGTTCGTCTACCAGCAACTCGGCAAGCCGTACCTATGGGGCGGCACCGGCCCGGGCTCCTATGACTGCTCCGGCTTGATGCAGGCCGCGTGGAACTACGCGGGCGTGCCGATCCAGCGGGACACCTATGCGCAGTGGGCGAGCCTCCCGCACGTGCCCAAGTCCAGCCTGCAGCCGGGCGACATCGTGTTCTTCGAGAACACGGGGCACGACGGCATGTACGTCGGGGGCGGCTACATCATCGACGCGCCGAGCACCGGCCTGGTCATCCGCAAGCTGGCGCT
>Ga0070713_100002001_pt1 | contig 13155 bp, 13 predicted proteins | sample LARL82metaG_FD_65465 | JGI IMG/M metagenome (GOLD analysis project Ga0070713, IMG submission 65465) | Corn, switchgrass and miscanthus rhizosphere microbial communities from Kellogg Biological Station, Michigan, USA - LAR L8-2 metaG | ecosystem: Host-associated > Plants > Roots > Rhizosphere ... | reverse complement strand
GGCGGCAACGGCGGAGGCGGTGGAAGCACCGTCTGGGGTTGGTCGGGCTTGTAATCCGGATTGCCGGGCACCGGCGCGTCCGGACCGATCTTCGCTGCAGGTGTTGCCCCCTTCGCCTTGGGCTGGGCTGGCAGAGGCGCTCTCGGCTGGTTCGCCGAAGCGGCGGGAACCGTGCCCATCGGGCGGATTTGCGCAAGCGCAGGACTGACTGCCATTCCAGTCAAAGACGTGACCAACAGAATCGAGCGAAAACGCCGCGACATCGAGCCCAACCTCTTCATTTCAAAAGAGAACCCCACTTCCCAACTGTCTCATACATGGCTTGACGGCCGTTCGCCAGTCGCCTCGCCGACACACGTCGCTTCCAATTCGACAAGCTGATCATCGCAAACCAATCCTTAAGCTCGGCTGGCTAAAATGGCGGGCCGACGGAGGACTTGAGTGGCGTCCAGTTACTTTCTCGACGGGTCGATGATCCCGCGAAGCGAGAACCGCAGCATTGACGAACGCAGCGAGCTTCGCTGCGCATCAGTTTCGAGCACCGCGGTCCTCGAGTTCCGGGGCCGCAAGCACGTCGTTCGGCTGATCAACGTATCGCCATCGGGCGCAATGGTGATTTTCCCACACACTCCTAACATAGGTGAACGCCTGCCCCTCCAAATCCTTGACCGTGGCGTTGTATCGGCACAGGTGCGCTGGGTTCGGGACGGGCGCATCGGCCTGTCCTTCGCGGCCCGACGCGAGTAGCCGCCGATGGAGATGAGCTTCGTGTCGATCAAGGCGAGAATCGCCGAGGACTGGACCGACGAGCGTCGCAGCTACGCCCGACTTCCGGTGGAGCTTGAAGCAAAGATGCGCGAGCTTGGTGCCAATGGCGTCGAAGCCAAGGTGCTCAATATTTCCGAGCGCGGTTTCATGGCGACTTCGGAGGGCCGGTTCGAGGTCGGATCGCGCGTGTGGCTGATGTTGCCGGGACGCGAGCGCGCCAACGCGGTCGTCAAATGGACAGCCGGCGACAAGATCGGCGCCGAGTTTGCCGAGCCCGTGTCGCTCGAGGGGCTCAACGCCGCCTGACCTTCAGGTGGTCGGCGACGAGCCACCATCTGCCGTTAAGCCGCTCTTCTGCAGCCGCGAAACTGGGCAAATCCCTGCAACCGCCAGCCCAGTCGCTCGTTGGCCCGCCACGAAAGGAAGGTCAGCTATGCCGATCACTCCCGGGGATAACTGGAAACCCTACGAGCGGGGCTATCACGCAGTCTATCATGAGCATGAGGTGAACCACTGCCCGGGTTGCGGTCGGACTCACTGGCTCATCGGCCGGGTCTCGGCCGAATGCGCCTTCTGCGCTACCGCACTCGTACTTGCCGAGGCGAGCATGCGAGACGGCCCGGTGATCATCCAGCACAAGAACCGGAACGTGCATCTCTGGGCCGCTTGAGCCGGTCGCAACAATGACCAGCTACGCCTTCTTTCGCACCGGCACCTGAACGTTGCAAAGGTCCACTCCGCCGGCCGGCCGGATGTAGAAATCATCGTGCCGGTTCGCACGGAGCCTCAGGTAGCTCGCGAACGTCGCGCTTCGAGTATCCATCATTTCATACGACGGGCGTCCGGCGGCGGGCATGTCGCTTGCGAGTCGGATCGACGCGATCGGCACATATTGCGCCTTGTCCTTGTAGAAGCCGAGGGCTTCGGTCCCGCGCGGTAGCGTGGTGAAACGGTCGATCCCGTCGATCACTCGTCCGACGAGCGCGATGTTGCGGTCGAGCTGCCGCGGCGCATGACCGATTACCGCGTAGAGTTCGCCGCCAGTACCCGTGTCCGGCGACAAGTCCCGGCCGACGCCGACGCTTCCGTAGCAATGAGCGAGGTCGGCCCAGCCGCCCTTGGCGCTATAGGCCACCGGCCAGCCGTCGGCGAAGCCCGCGCCGGGCGCATAGGCATCCGGTGATCCGAGCGGCGTGATCGCTAATCCCTTGAGCGCTCGAGTGTATTCGGCCGGGGGTTTGGGGATCACGCCCTTGGGCCAGGGCTTGTCGCTCTTATTGAGGCCCCATTGCGCGACATAATTGTCCTGCACGCGATAAACGCTCGCCCCATTCCAGTAGCCGCCGCGGGCAAGCGCCTTGATGTTAGCGACATGGACCGGCGCGAAGGCCGGAGCGAGCTCGATTACGAGGCGGCCGCCACTGGCAAGGTCGATGACCATCAAATCGTCGGCGGGGATGGTCTTCCAGGCGCCTGCCGGCGACTGAGCCACGATATCGTTCGGCGTCAGCAGCTTCTTCGCCGGAGCCGCTCCGATGAGCAGTGCAGCGGCAGTCACAAGCAACCATGAGCGCATGATTTCCTCCCCGTCGGCCCGGTCTAGCCGAGCAATGGCGGCCCCGCTATCCGCGCTTCATGTATCTCGCCACCTTGATGCTGCTGGGCTCGGGCGAGCTCGGCCGGGAATTTGCGATTGCAGCCAAGCGGCTTGGCTGCCGGATCGTCGCCTGCGACCGCTATGAGAATGCACCGGCGATGCAGCTCGCCGACGCATTCGAGGTCTTCCAAATGCTCGACGGCAAGGCGCTCCGAGCAGCGGTTGAGAAGCATAAGCCCGACGTGATCGTCCCGGAAATCGAGGCGATCGACACCGCGACCCTGACCGAGCTGGAAAAGGAGGGCTGGCGCGTCGCCCCTTCGGCCAAGGCCGTTCAGCTGACGATGAACCGCGATGGGATCCGCGACTTCGCGGCAAACGAGCTCGGCCTCATCACGTCCCACTACCGCTTTGCAAAGAGTCGCGAGGAGGCGATTGCAGCCGCTGAGGAGGTCGGCGTGCCTTGCGTGATCAAGCCCGTGATGTCGAGTTCCGGGAAGGGCCAGACCACCGTCAGGAGGGCCGAGGATGTCGGCTCCGCTTGGGACTATGCGGTTGCGAACATGCGCGGCGACCGGCCCCGGATCATCGTCGAGGAGTTCATCGACTTCGACAGCGAAATCACGCTCCTGACCGTCGCAACCAAGAACGGAGTGCTGTTCTGCCCGCCGGTCGGCCACCGCCAGGAGGCTGGCGACTATCGGGAAAGCTGGCAGCCCGCCGGGATCCCGCGCGAAGCTCTGCACTCGGCCCGCTACCAGGCCCGCAAGATTGTTGAGGCGCTGGGCGGCCACGGTATCTTTGGAGTCGAGTTCTTCGTGCGCGGCGATCAGGCGATCTTCTCCGAGTTATCACCGCGCCCGCACGATACCGGAATGGTCACTCTGATCAGCCAGTTTCCGAACGAGTTCGAACTTCACCTGCGCGCGATCCTCGGCCTTCCAATCCCGTCGATCGAGCTTGCCGGCCCATCGGCCTCTGCGGTGATCCTGGCGAGCGAAGAGAGCGATTCCATGAGCTACGAGGGAGTGGCGGATGCGCTCGCGCTCGGGGCTCCAGGCCATCCGGTCGACCTCAGGATCTTCGCCAAGCCCAAAACGCTGAAGAACCGACGCATGGGCGTCGCGCTTGCGCTGGGCGAGAGCGTCGATGCAGCCGTCGAGCGGGCAAGAGCTGCAGCCGCTCGCGTCCGCATTCGTTATTCGGCCTAGAAGGAGGAGTTCATGCGTCGCACCTTGTCACTCGCCTGCCTGGCCGCGTTGGGCCTTTCCGCCTGCAACAGTGGCGAGCAGGAGACCAATCAGCCGGTCATCAAGGTACAGTCGAACGAACAGATCCAGCTCCACAAGCTCGACGCCTTCAATCTCGCGATCGGTCTCAAGCGCGCGATCTACGACGCTGGCTATTCGTGCAAGCGCATTACGGATGCGGGCTTCGTCGGCAACTACAAGAACCTCGACATGTGGATGGCCCATTGCGAGTACGAGAAGGGACGCCCGCGCGACTGGGCGGTCTTCGCTGGCCCCGACGGAAGCGCCCAGGTGCGCGACTGTCGGGATGTTCCGGGGTCGGGGCTTCCCGATTGCAAGATCAAGGAGCGGCCCAGGGGCAGCTTCAACGACGTGAAATGAGCTCTACTGGGGAGTACCCGGGTTGCACTGGCGAGTTTCCTTATACTCGCCGGCCGCCGAACGTTCCTTGATCGTGACGCAATTGCCCTGCTTGAGCTCCTCGCGCCAGCTGCCGTCGGCGTTGGTCAGGCGATTGCCTTTCGGCACGCGCTTGCCGTCCTTGATCTCGTAGCTCCAGCCCCTGGGCGTCTGCTGGTCCGGGCCGCGCGACTGAGCCGGTGCCGCGGCCGCAAAGCCGGACGCCGCGACGAACGCGGCCACGCCGATCACCAGCGTCCTTTTGGCAGTTGGCTTCATCAGAAGGCTCCTTACGCTTTCCTATACGTCGCAAAAGGTGAACCGGGCCTGAAATCATTTCGCCCCCGCAAGAGCTAAGCACCTGATTCCACAGCACCATGTTGGATCGAGACTGCCGATTCGCAATGGCCGGCGTCGATTTCCGTGCGAGCCGACGAAGTGGCTGAACGCGAGACGAGCGCCTCGCCGGCCGGCAAACGTCGGGCTGACTCTCGCAGTATCTTGCGAAGGACAGGTCGACCTGCGCGGAGGCCAGTTGTTGGAAAAGAAGAGCGGCAATGCCGCTCAGAGGCCCCGGCTAGCCCAGGAGCGGCGCTTGATCGGCGGAACTAGCCCTGGCGCGCCTTGAAGCGGCGGTTCGTCTTGTTGATGACGTACGTCCGGCCACGGCGGCGGATGACACGGCAGTCCCGGTGGCGCGCTTTGAGCGACTTCAAGCTGTTGCGAATCTTCATGGCCGGGCGCCTGCCTCGTTCTCTTGTAAATCGTGTTGCTGGATAGGTCCAAAGACCGGCGGCTCCCCTAGAGAGCGGTGCTTCGCAAGTCAAGGCGTCGTCCGGGTTCAGTACAGCCGATGGGTAGTTCAGGGTGGCAGCAATGCCGATGAGAACGGCGACGATGATGTACGCCCGCAGCATGGGAAGTGCTTAGGTCATGCGCGGTAAAGAATCCGTGTCGCGACCCGCTCAGGTGGTGGCGAGAAGCTTCTTCTCCCAGGCGAGCGCATCGCTCACAATTCGGTCGATGTCGCCAAAGGCAGGCTGCCAGTCGAGGACTCTCAACAGCCGTTCATTGCCCGCGATCAGCGATGGCGGATCCCCCGCTCGGCGGCTTTCGATCACTCGCTTGACGGGCTTGCCGTTGGCCCGATCGACCGCGTCCAGCACTTCAAGGACCGAGAGGCCTTTGCCGTATCCGCAGTTGATCACGAGGTTCTCTGAAGGATGCTGCGTCAGCCATTCCAGAGCGGCGACGTGGGCGGCGGCAAGATCGCTGACGTGGACGTAGTCGCGGATGCATGTGCCGTCGCGCGTCGGATAGTCGCTTCCATACACCGCGACGTGGTCGCGCTTACCGACAACCGCCTCGACCGCGACCTTGATAAGGTGGGTCGAGCCCTTCCCGATCTGCCCCGCCCGACCTTTGGGATCCGCTCCGGCGACGTTGAAATAACGCAGGGCGCCATAGTTGAACGAGTGGGCCGCCGACGCATCCTCAAGCATCCGTTCGGTCATCAGCTTGGAAGCCCCATACGGATTGATCGGAAGCTTCGGATCGTCCTCGGCGATCGGCACGCGTTCAGGAGCGCCATAGACCGCGGCCGTGGAGGAAAAGAGAATGTGCCGGACCCCGGCATCCACCGCCGCACTGATGAGGCTGTGCGAGGCGAGGGTGTTGTTCGCATAATATTTGAGCGGCTTTTCGACCGATTCCGGAACCACGATCGAGCCGGCAAAATGCATGATCGCGCCGATCCCAAGCTCGTCGATGATGCTGTCGACGAGAACACGCTCGGCGATCGATCCCTGGAAGAAGGGTACGCCGTCCGGCACGACACTTCGCGAACCATTTGAAAGATCGTCGATCACGGCGACTCGCCAGCCGGCGTCCTTCAGCGCGAGCACGGCATGGCTGCCGATGTAACCGGCGCCGCCAGTAACCAGCACCGATGGCTTATTCGTCGTCATCGTCGTCCCCGGTTCCCGGCGTTGTCGCAGTGCCCGGTTCAACCGATGGCTCGGGCTTACGCTCCACCGCCGGCAGATGCGCTGCCGCAAGCTTCCGGTTCAATCCTGGAAGATCGGTCGCAAGCACCTGGTTGAGCGCTGCGAGCTCGCCGTCGAGGCGCTTCGAGAGATCGGCAAAGACCGTGTAATCCTGCGTCGTCGGCGCTGCTTCGCCGTCCTCTACCACGCCCGCGAGCGCAGCCAGCTTGTTGTTGAGCATGATCGGATAGTTGAGTGGGTCCTGCCGGCTCTGGATCCGCACCTGGTAGATTCGCCCCTCGATCGCCGCGAGCTTCTCGTCGAGTTGTCCGGCTGAACGACGGATATCCGCATCGCTGGTCTGCTTCAGCACCGCCGCGATCTGCGAGCGCACTCCACGGATCATGAGCACCGAGTCATTCGCCTCGCTAACCCTGGCCTGGATCTGGCTTGCAAGCTCAAACCGCTTCTGAAGGTCCGACACGGCCACGTTTCCGACGCGAGGGTCGAGCCGGATCTCGGCGGGCTGCTCCTGGACCTCGCCGTCGACGCTCAGACGAACCTTGTACGGTCCCGGCAGCGCAAGCGGCCCGCGGTTTCGAGCAGCCCAGAAGATCATGCCCTTGAACTCGGTGAAGCCCGGGTAATGCATGTCCCACGTATAGCGATTGAGTCCGGGCTTGATCGCCGGCTTCGGTACGGCCTTCGGCTCGTCCTCGTCGTCAGCGTCCTCGCCTTCCTTCTTCTCCTTCTCAGCGGCGCCCGTGAAGCTTCGGATCACCTTGCCCGAACTGTCGAGGATCTCGATCGAGAGCTTTGCCGGCGTCCTGGCGAGATAATAATCGATGATCACTCCGGGATCGACGCCGCGGACCGCCGGCGCTGGCCGGAACAGGTGAAGCGACTTGTTGCCGTTCGCCGAATCGAGCTGGCGAAGAACGTCAATATTGTCGAGCACCCAGAAAGACCTGCCATGAGTCGCGATCACGAGATCATGGTCGGCGACGGCAAGATCGGCGACCTGGGTCACCGGCAGGTTGCGCTGCAGCTTCTGCCAACGGAGCCCGTCGTCGAACGACAGCCATACGCCGCGCTCGGTCCCGAGATACAGGAGGCCTGGCCGGACCGGATCTTCGCGAACACTGCGAACGATCTCGTCTGCTGGAATGCCATTGGTAATCTGCATCCAGTGCTTTCCATAGTCCACGGTCTTGAACAGATAGGGCCGCATGTCGTCGAGCAGGAACATGTGTCCGGCGAGGAAGGCAGTGCCCGGCCTCGACGGCGAATCCTCGATGGTGGTGATCTTCAGATATTTGGGGAAGCTCTTCGGAGTGACATCCTGCCAGCTGCGGCCGTTGTCACGGGTAACGTGCACCAGACCATCGTCCGACCCCGCCCAGATCACGTCCTTTTCAAGCCGCGATGGAGTGAGCGCGAAGACCGTGCCGTAGGTCTCCACTCCGGTCTGGTCGAGCGTGATCGGTCCTCCCGAAGGGCCCAGCGTCGTGGGATCGTTCCGAGTGAGGTCGGGGCTGATCTTCTCCCATGACTGCCCGCCGTTGGTCGTCCGCCAGACATGCTGCGAGGTCACATAGAGAGTGTTCTTGTCCTGTGGGTCGAACACGATCGGGTAGGTCCACTGGAACCGCTCGCCAATGTCGATCGACGAATAGCCCATCGGATTGTCGGGAACGACGTTGATGGCGCGCGTTTGCCCGTTCGAATAGTCGAAACGGTCGAGCTCGCCGCCGTAGCTACCAGCATAGAAAATGTTCGGGTTCTGCGGGTCGTTGGCGATGTATCCGCTCTCGCCGCCGCCGACGGAGAATCCGTACTGGCCCCCAAGCACGTTCATGTGCTTCCAGTCCTTGCCCGGCACGCAGATCGTCGTGTTGTCCTGCTGTGCTCCACAGGCGAAGTAGGGATAATGGTTGCTGATCGTGACCCGGTAGATCTGGGCGGTCGGATATTCCTCTTTCGTCCAGGTCTCGCCGCCATTGACGCTGACATTGGCTCCGCCGTCATTGGACTCGATCATGCGCTGGTTGTCGTTGGGCGCGATCCACAGGTCGTGGTTGTCGCCGTGCGGCACCTTGATCTTTTTCGGGAAGCTCTTGCCCCCATCGTCTGAGCGGAAGAACTGGACGTTCGTCACATAGACCCGGTCCTTGATCTTCGGGTCTGCCGTGATGCGTGTGTAGTAGAAAGCGCGCTGCCGGAGGTCACGGCTGTCGTTGGTCCGGCGCCAAGTCGCACCGGCATCGTTCGAGACAAATACTCCGCCGTCCCTGTTCTCGATGATCGCATAGACCCGGTTGCCGTCGACCGGCGAGACGCTGACGCCGATCTTGCCGTCAATGCCGGACGGCATTCCCGGATTGCGGGTGAGCTCGGTCCAGTGCTCGCCGCCGTCGATGCTCTTGAACAGGCCACTGCCCGGTCCTCCCGAGGACATTCCCCAGGGTTTGCGCCACGCTTCCCACAGCGCTGCGTAAATGATTTTCGGGTTTTTCGGATCGATCGAAATGTCGACCGCCCCCGTCTTCGAGTCGCGGTACAGCACCTTTCGCCAGGTCGAACCACCGTTCGTGCTCTTGTAGACTCCGCGGTCGGGACTGGCGCCGCTGTACTTGCCGAACCCGCCGACAAACACCGTGTCGCAGTTCGTCGGGTCGATCCGCACGCGCGAGAAGTTCTGCACCTGCTTCAGCCCTAGATTCTTCCAGGTCTTGCCAGCGTCCGTCGACTTGTAGACCCCATTGCCGGGCATGATGTTGCCGCGAAGCTCGGTCTCCCCCGTGGTGAAATAGACGATGTCAGGATTGGCTTCGCACACTGCGACCCCGCCAACGGCCGAATTGTCGACGTCCTTGTCGGTCGTTGGCTTCCAGCTGACGCCTCCATCGGTCGTCTTCCACAACCCGCCGCCGACCGCTCCGAAATAATATTCCATCGGCCTCGTCGCGCTTCCCGCTGCAGCGATCGACCGGCCGCCCCGGTTGGGTCCGATGTTCCGCCACTTGAGGCCCGTCAGATAGCTCTCGTCGACCGAATAGGGCTGCGCCGGGATATTGTGCTCGACCTGCGCCAAAGCGGGCGCCGCCGAAAAAAGCAGGAATGCATGGAACGCAGCTGTACCAAGCTTCATCTCGCGAGCCCCTCCCCGGAACTTAAGCGCATCGCGGACGCGTGCGGCAGAGTGGTGGCGTAAGAGCAGCCCCGGGGGACGTCAAACGGGCTGAAGCCCAGTTTGCCTCATCGACAACGGCGCATTATCAGCCGCGCGAAACAGCGCCTTAGCCAAGAAAGTCCAATGTCTCTCATCATCTCAAGCGCGTTCGACGCGGGCAACATTCGCGTCGTGAAGCAGAGCGGCGACAGCGTCGACCTGGAGATCGTCCACGATCATATGTCGGACTTCTACCAGTGGTTCTACTTCCGCGTCGCCGGCGGTGCCGGCCGTGAACTGACCTTGCGCATCACCAATTGCGCCGGCTCCGCCTATCCCAACGGCTGGCCAGACTACAAAGGCGTGATGAGCCTCGACCGCGAGCAATGGGTCCGGATCACCGACACGAGCTTTGCCGGCGGCGTCCTCACGATGAAGCTGACGCCGCCGCAGGATCCCATCTGGATCGCCTATTTCGCGCCTTATTCGATGGAGCGGCATCACGACCTCGTGACCCAGACCGCTGCCCTCCCTGGCGTCGGCTACACTTCCCTTGGAAAGAGCCTCGATGGTCAGGACATCGACTGCCTTACCATCGGCGAAGGATCATTGAACGTCTGGCTCTACGCCCGCCAGCACCCCGGCGAGAGCATGGCCGAATGGTGGATGGAGGGTGCGCTCGAAAAGCTCACCGACGAGGACGACCCAATCGCTCGCGTTCTTCGGAAGGAATGCACGTTCCGCATAGTCCCCAACATGAACCCCGACGGATCGCGGCGGGGCCATCTTCGAACCAACGCCGTCGGAGTGAACCTCAATCGCGAGTGGCACTCGCCCTCCCAAGAGAAGAGCCCCGAAGTCCTGTGCGTTCGCAATGCCATGGACCAGACGCCGCCCGACTTTGCGATGGACGTCCACGGCGACGAGGCGATCCCCGCCAATTTCCTCGCCGGCTTCGAAGGCATTCCCTCGCTCACCGAGCGGCAGCTGAAGCTGTTTGGCCTGTTCGGGGAGACTCTCGAGCGGCTGTCGCCGGACTTCCAGCGGCAGCAGGGATATGAGATCCCCGCGCCGGGCGAAGCGAACATGTCCATGTCCACGACCCAGCTAGCCGAACGCTACGGCTGCGTATCGATGACGTTGGAAATGCCCTTCAAGGACAATTTCGACCTGCCCGACGAAGTCTATGGCTGGTCACCGCAGCGATCGAAGTATCTCGCCTATGCCTGTCTCGACGCGCTCCACGCGGTTCTGCCCGAACTGAGGGCGGCAAAGACCAAGAAGGCGAGCCGCGAGAAGGTCGAAGCCTGATGCCGACGCTCGTCCTGCTGCGGCACGGCCAGTCGCAGTGGAACCTCGAGAACCGTTTCACCGGCTGGTGGGACGTCGACCTCAGCGAGCAGGGCATCGCCGAAGCGCGCGCCGCCGGACGGCTCATGTGTGACAAGGGCCTGAACTTCGATTGCTGTTTCACGAGCGTCCTTACGCGGGCGATCCGCACTCTTCACCTGGCTCTCCACGAGATGGAGCAGCTATGGCTTCCAACCGCCAAGGACTGGCGCTTGAATGAACGCCATTATGGCGGGCTCACGGGTCTCAACAAACAGGAGATGATCGACAAGGTCGGGGCCGAGCAGGTCAAGATCTGGCGCCGCTCCTACGACATCCCACCGCCGGCACTCGATGCGGATAGTCCATTCGATGTCAGGCGCGAGCGGCGGTATGCAGGCGTCGAGGTTCCCCAAACCGAGAGCCTCAAGGACACGATCGCCCGGGCGCTCCCCTATTACGAAGAGGCAATCGCGCCGGCGCTGAGGGCGGGCAAGCGAGCCCTCGTCGCAGCGCATGGCAACAGCCTTCGCGGAATCGTCAAATATCTGTCGAACATCAGCGATGATGAGATCGTCAGCCTCGAGATTCCGACCGGCAAGCCAATCGTCTACGAGCTCGACGACGACCTGTCAGTCATCCGCCGCTACTACCTGGACGAAGCTTAAGCCGCGGCCTTCCGGCGGTACATCGCCTCGTCCGCTCGCTCCATGACCGCTTCGGCGGTGTCGAGCGCGTCGATCATTCCGACGCCAATCGCGACGCTGAGCGGCAGCGCCTCGCCTTCGTGGAGAAACTCGCAAGCGGAGATCTGGTCGATCAGCCGGGCCGCGGTTTCCTGCGCTGAAGCCTCGTCCGAGCATTCGAGCAGGATGCCGAACTCGTCGCCGCCAATGCGCGCCACCACGTCGCTGTGGCGGACACCCTTCGAGAGCAGGCCTGCGACCTGGATCAGCGCCTCGTCGCCGGCCCGGTGGCCGAATGTGTCGTTGATGATCTTCAGCCCATCAAGATCGACAAACAGCATCGCTGCGTTGATCCCGTAGCGGTCGACACGCGCGATGAGCCGCTCGAGCTCGCGCATGAACCCGCGCCGATTCGGCAGGTTGATCAGCGAATCCTGGTGAGCCAGCTGATCGAGCTGTTCAACGCGCTCCTGCAAGCGCGCCACCTTCGCCCTTAGGAGGCTGATCTCTTCGATCAGCCGCTCCCGATCTTCGACGTCCACGACGTCGCTTACCTCGTCAGACATTGCCCCTGAGCCTTTGCTCTCGTCTGTACGCGAAACATAGCGCGATTCTACTGCCCTGAAAACGCGGGAAATCCGTCGCATGCCAGTCACAACGCGATTCGCCGCTGTAAAGCTCCGATTGCCTAGCCAGAATCGGCCCCTTAAACGACCCGCATCCTACAACTGGTTCAAGGCGGGACAATGACGGCGCCGTTGGTCGGCATCATCATGGGCAGCAACTCCGATTGGGAGACCATGCGTCATGCAGCCGACACGCTCGACCGGCTTGGAGTTCCGCACGAAACGAAGATCGTTTCAGCTCATCGAACACCGAAGCGGCTGTACGATTACGCTCATTCCGCCAAGAGCCGCGGCCTCAAGGTCGTGATCGCCGGCGCCGGAGGAGCGGCCCATCTGCCCGGCATGACCGCGTCGATGACCTCGCTTCCGGTCCTTGGGGTTCCGGTCGAAAGCCAGGCGCTCAAAGGCATGGATAGCTTGCTTTCAATCGTCCAGATGCCCGCCGGAGTGCCGGTCGGCACGCTCGCCATCGGGAAGGCGGGTGCAATCAATGCAGCGCTCCTCGCCGCAGCCATGCTCGCGACCCAGGACGAGGCGCTCGGCCAGCGACTCGAGAAGTGGCGGGAGGCCCAGACCGGATCGGTGGCCGAAGCGCCGGAATGATTCCGCCAGGCTCGACGATCGGGATCATCGGCGGCGGCCAATTGGGCCGAATGCTGTCCATCGCCGCGGCCGAGCTTGGCTACCGCACCCATATCCTCGATCCACACGAACACCCGTGCGCCGTGGACGTCGCGGCCTTCGTGACGCGCGCCGCCTATGACGACATGGCGGCGATGCGCGAGCTTGCCTCGAAGGTCGATGTCGCGACCTACGAGTTCGAGAATCTTCCCGTCGCGGCGCTGGACGTGCTCGGAAGCAAGCTGCTCCCCTCGACCCGGTCGCTTGCAATTGCCCAGGACCGCGCCCGCGAGAAGGCATTCATCGAAGGTACGGGCGCAAGGGTCGCGAAGTGGCGGTCCGTGTCATCGCTCGAAGACTTAGGCTCCGCAACCGCCGAGCTTGGCACTCCGCTCGTCCTCAAGACCCGGCGATACGGCTACGACGGCAAGGGCCAGGCGTGGATTGGCGAGTCGGCCGAAGCCGAAGCGGCATGGAAGGCAATCGCCGAGGAGCCCGCGATCGCCGAGGCGGGCGTCGACTTTGCCGCCGAGTTCTCGGTCATCGTCGCTCGCTGGGAAGATGGCCGTCATGTCTTCTGGGAATCACCCGAGAACGAGCATGAAGGGGGCATTCTCCGGCGCTCCACGGTGCCCTGCAGAGAGCTCGTCGCGGTCCAGGTCGACGAAGCCCGCGACGCGACCCTCCGGATTGCCGAGGCTCTCGGCCACGTCGGCGTTCTC
>Ga0070713_100002000_pt1 | contig 13155 bp, 14 predicted proteins | sample LARL82metaG_FD_65465 | JGI IMG/M metagenome (GOLD analysis project Ga0070713, IMG submission 65465) | Corn, switchgrass and miscanthus rhizosphere microbial communities from Kellogg Biological Station, Michigan, USA - LAR L8-2 metaG | ecosystem: Host-associated > Plants > Roots > Rhizosphere ... | reverse complement strand
AGACGCATCGTCACTTCCACCGTCTCATCAAATTTTGCAAACTTTACTTTCTGCAGAAGAGGCACGGCATCGCTCAGCGGATAAGGACGCGGCTCGACCGCTTTCCTGGCCTTCTCGATATTTTTCCCAGCTTTTTTCATTTATTCTCCGTCTCCCACCGCTGATCGCTGCTCCGGTCAGCCGTAGTAATTTCGACTCGTGGGTCGGGCACTCTTGTCCGACAATCCCAGCGGTCAAAGCCGCAAACCTAAAACTATCTCTGCGGCACGGCTAGAAACCGTGCCCTTTCAAAGCACCCCTAACCAATCAAGTGCGCTAACCTATCAAAGCGCGCTATCCGACTACTTCGATTCCCATCGACCTTGCGGTTCCGCGCACGCTCTTAACTGCGGCATCTACCGACGCCGCATTCAGGTCCGGCATCTTCTGTTTTGCGATGTCCTCAACCTGCTTCAGCGTGACCTTTCCAACTTTATCTTTGTTTGGGGCGCCCGATCCCTTGGCGATACCCGCTGCCCGCTTCAGCAAAATCGACGCTGGAGGCGTTTTGGTGATGAACGTAAATGAGCGGTCGTTATAGACCGAGACCACCACTGGGATGATCAAACCTTCCAGTTCCTTCTGGCTTGTCCGGGCGTTGAACTGTTTGCAGAATTCCATGATGTTAATCTGCGCCTGGCCCAACGCCGGCCCCACAGGAGGCGCCGGCGTCGCTTTGCCCGCCGCAATTTGAAGCTTCACCGAACCTGTAACTTTTTTCGCCATTCCTTAAACCTTCCTTAACCTGTATGGCACGGCCGCCCTCGCCCGCGTGTTGGACAAGAATGTCCGACCCACAAAGACTATCCTTGCTTCTCCACCTGCTTGAATTCCAACTCCACCGGAGTCGAGCGCCCGAAGATCGTCACCATCACTTTCAGTGTCTCGCGGTCCTCGTTCACGTCATCGACAATCCCCGTGAAAGTTGCGAACGGCCCTTCGCCGATGCGTACGGTCTCGCCCTTCTCAAATTTGACTTTGAGCTTGGGTCTGTCCTTCGACTCGCCGGCTTTGTACACAATGTGCTGCACTTCTTCTTCAGACAGCGGCGTCGGCTGCTGGCCCGTTCCCACAAATCCGGTGACCCGCGGCGTAGACTTCACCACGTGCCACACGTGGTCATCCATGTCCATTTCAACCAGTACGTATCCGGGATAGAACATGCGCTCCACGGTATACTTCTTGCCGCCGCGAACTTCGGTGACCGATTCGGTCGGGATCAGCACCTTGCCGATCTTGCCTTCGAGCCCGAATGCGCGCACCCGCGACTCCAGGGACTCTTTTACCTTGCGCTCAAATCCCGAATACGAGTGGATGATGTACCACTTCATATTCGGATTGCGCGGCTGCTCGGCTACGGTCGTGCCGGCTTCCGGCAACGCTACCGAGTCTGTGTTTTCTTTGTTTGGTTCATCCTGCATAAAATTCAGAATCCTTTGACTTACTTCGTGAAGAAGCGGAACAGATAATCCACACCTCGGCCGATCACGTTATCAATAACCCAGAAGTAAAGGCCGAATAAAAATACCGCGATCAGCACCACACTGGTGGTTGCCTGCACATCCTTGCGCGAAGGCGTTGTGACCTTGCGCATTTCCGTGCGTACATCGTTATAAAAAGATTTGACCCGCTCCGGCCAGGACTTGATCCCGCCCAAGCTGCTCTCGCGCGCTGCTGCAACTGAATTCGCCATTTTCTTAATTCCTGTTCCTGCTCGCTATCACAATCGGCCTCTGCTGCTTCGATCTCTGGCAGGGGCGGAGGGATTCGAACCCCCAAGTTCGGTTTTGGAGACCGACAGTTTAACCGTTGAGCTTACGCCCCTGTGTCATTTCAGAATTGAGGAATTTTCGAATTGCGATATTGAAAAACCCTCCAATTCGGCAATTCTCAAAATTCGGCAATTCTCAAATTATTTCACTTCTTTATGCGGCGTATGTTTGCGGCACCGGCGACAAAACTTCTTCAGTTCCAACCTGTCCGGCTTCGTCTTACGGTTCTTAGTCGTCGAATAATTCCGCTCTTTGCAATCACCGCACTGCATCGTAATGATCTCTCGGGGCATACAAAACCGCTCCTACCTTATGGCTCTTAGCTTCCAGCTTAAATACAAATCAAAAACTCTGTCATCCCATCGCATTAGCGGTGAGGAACCTGCTTCTTGAATGCAGAAGTGAGAATTCTGAATGCAGAATCTCGGGTTTTCACTTCTGCATTCTTACTTCTTACTTCTTACTTCTTACTTCTTACTTCTTACTTCTTACTTCTGCCTTCGCCTTACTGAATAATCTCCGAGATCGTGCCCGCGCCTACGGTGTGGCCGCCTTCGCGAATCGCGAAGCGCAAACCTTTCTCCATCGCCACTGGCGTGATCAGCTCAATCACCAGCTGCACGTTGTCGCCCGGCATCACCATCTCCGTGCCGCTTGGCAACTCAGCCACTCCGGTCACATCCGTCGTTCGCAAGTAGAACTGCGGACGATAGCCTTTGAAGAATGGCGTGTGCCGTCCACCTTCTTCTTTGGTCAGGATGTAAACTTCCGCCTTGAACTTGGTATGCGGGGTGATCGATCCACCCTTGGCCAGCACCATGCCGCGCTCGACATCATCTTTGCCGATACCGCGCAACAACAGTCCAGCATTGTCGCCCGCCATGCCTTCATCGAGCTGCTTTTTGAACATCTCGACGCCGGTGACAACCGTCTTGCGGGTGTCGCGGAAGCCGACGATCTCAACTTCCTCACCCACCTTTACCTTGCCGCGCTCGATTCTTCCAGTCACCACCGTGCCGCGTCCCTGAATCGAGAAGATGTCTTCGATCGGCATCAGGAAGGGCTTGTCGAGTTCGCGCGCCGGTTGCGGCACACTCTTATCGACCGCCTCCATCAACGCGTCAATCTGCTTCTCCCACTTGGCCTCGCCGTTCAGCGCGCCCAGGGCCGAAAGCCGGATTACCGGAACATCGTCGCCCGGGAACTGATACGACTTCAACAGCTCTCTCACTTCAAGCTCGACCAGATCGAGCAGCTCGGGATCATCGACCGCGTCACACTTGTTCAGTGCCACCACGATATAGGGCACACCCACCTGGCGGGCCAGCAGCACGTGCTCGCGGGTCTGCGGCATGGGACCATCGGTCGCAGCCACAACTAAGATCGCGCCATCCATCTGCGCCGCGCCGGTAATCATGTTCTTGATGTAGTCGGCGTGGCCGGGGCAATCGACGTGCGCGTAGTGCCGGTTCGCGGTCTCGTATTCGACGTGCGCGGTCGCAATGGTGATGCCGCGGGCTTTTTCTTCCGGCGCGTTGTCGATCGAATCAAACGACCGGAACACGATCTTCGGGTTGTGCTTCTGCAACACCTTGGTGATGGCCGCCGTCAGCGTGGTCTTGCCATGGTCAATGTGACCGATGGTGCCTACGTTGCAGTGCGGCTTGTTGCGCTCAAATTTTTCTTTCGCCATTTCTTCTTTCCCTCTGCTCTTAGCTATTAGCCTTTAGCTCTTAGCCCGAAACTCAAACTGCCGCGGATATTTTTGTCCGCGAAACTCTCAGTAGTACTGATACAGCTTTTGAAACCTGGCCCTAAGCTCTGGCCCCACTTCCTCGATCTTCGACAGATAGAACTCTTTCATCTGCGCCTGGTCAGTCAAAGTCATCGCCGCATACAAATCTTTTGCCGATCCCGCCAAAGCTCCAACCTGCTCCAGAACTCGCTTCGCCAGCACCGCGTCAAAATCCCGAACTCGCAATCCCGCGCTCGTCACTTGCTTCAAATACTTCTCAACATTTTCCGGAGAAAAGGCGCGGCTGATCGCACCCTTCAATTCCTCGAACTCTTTTTCTTTCTCGACCTTGATGGTTGCTTGTTCGAATGCCACAGCTCGCACCCTTCAGAGCCCTCGACTTCGCTCGGGATTTCGCCATCGGGCTCAGACGCCCGCTAAGCGCTCAACTTGGAGCGGGAGACGGGAATCGAACCCGCGACCAACAGCTTGGAAGGCTGTGACTCTACCACTGAGTTACTCCCGCTTCTCCCACTGCTGCCATCCGTTCTGAGGTCCCTCGGCTTCGCTCGGGATCTCGGCGGCGGGCTCAAACGCCCGCCAATCGTCTCGACTTGGAAGGCTGTGACCCCACCACTGCGTTACTCCCGCCCGATGCAGCTGTCAGCCTTCAGCCGTCAGCCCTCAGCAAGACCACAACCGCTAATCTCTGGAGCCGATGATCAGGATTGAACTGATGACCTCTCCCTTACCAAGGGAGTGCTCTACCAACTGAGCTACATCGGCTAAAACCAGCTGTCAGCCATCAGCCGTCAGCTCTCAGCTAAACCCAACAACAAACCCCCTCAATCGCTCTGGCTCTCGCCTCCCGGGTGCATCACGTCTTTGCGCCGCACCCAAGTCTTCACCGCAAACATCGCCAGGATGGCCAGCGTCACACCCCGCACCCTTGGGTCGGGCAAGGTTGCAAACGCTAATGCCGCTAAAGCGACGTATGCTGCAAACGCTAGCACTAATCTTTTTGCCACAACTAAATTCATGGTGCACAGGGAAGGATTCGAACCTTCGTACCTCGCAAGGAGGAGCAGATTTACAGTCTGCCGGCTTTAACCACTCACCCACCTGTGCAGGCTAGCTCTTAGCCTCTAGCTCTTAGCTGTGAGCCACAATCAAACCGGTTCAGTGAAAAGCTAAAGGCTAAGAGCTGCTTTCAGACACGCCGCAACCGTCGTTCCGATTACACCTTGCCACTTGGGGATCAGAAAGTGCGCGTGAGAAACTACCCGCGTTCACAACTCATCTGGAAAAATTCCCTTATGGAGTGCCGATGGAAAAGCTGTCCGCCGCCTGCCCTGCTAAATTCCTTCGAGACGTGAGATCCTTCGCTCTCGCTCAGGATTTCGGCTGCGGACTCCCGCTTCGTCTCCTACGGAGACTTGCTCACGCCCGCAATACGCCTCAATCTGGAGCTGGCGAAGGGATTTGAACCCCTGACCCTCTGATTACAAATCAGATGCTCTACCAGCTGAGCTACGCCAGCGGGTGAGGAGCGAAGCCGAAGCACCGCTCTTCACACTAATCCCTTTTTTAATGGGACAATTATAGAAGTTACCATAGCAGTAATTGAGGTGCAAGGGCGAGGTCTCAGCAACGGCCGTGTGGGGGGAGACATTCTTGTGCGACAAACCGTCATCGTGAGTGCCCTCATGACTTCCCACCCAGTCCTCCACCCAATCATTCGCCGTCTTTTACCAGAACAGAGAATCACCCGCTTGAAGGGTGGAAAAATGTTAAATAGCATGGCGGATAGCCGGGCGCTTCGGGATTAACGACACGCCCTTTCCAAACTAACGTTACTCCCCAAAGGACTGGACTCTATACGATTTATCGGCATGATGAAAGAATGGCGCGGTAACTACGGCTTTGGAGGCAGTTAGAGAAACTGGCTCTGGATTCCTACAGGAATGGCCCTCACAAGCCGCCAAAAATTACAGATGACGATAACAATAAAAACGGAGTCAGAGAACGAGTCCAATGCTCAGGTGGCCCTGAAGGCGCGCCCCGATACAACCGGATTCGCGCCAAGCTTTAAGCCCGAAGCACGTGGCGAGAACCTCCGCTTTCATCTCATCGTTTTTGCCACCGCCTTTCTGATTGTCTGCTCACGTCGTCCTGACGCCATACTCAACCCTCAGTTTTACGCTGAAGAGGGAGCGTTTTTCTATCGCGACGCCTATCAGCTTGGCCTGCATTCCTTGCTGCTGACTTACGGCGGCTACTTTCACACCGTGCTTCGATTGGTTGCTCTCTTCGTTCAACTTTTTCCATTCGGATGGGCGCCGTTAGTGATGAATCTGGCGGGAATCACGTTTCAAGTGCTGCCGTTAAACATATTTCTGTCGTCGCGTTTCTCCGTTATAGGGCTGCCTATTCGATTATTGGCGAGCTTCGTGTACCTGGGCCTTCCCAACAGCTTTGAGATCCACGCCAATATCACCAATGTGCAGTGGCATTTGGCGTTACTGGCTTGTCTGGTATTACTGGCTCAACCCGCAATAACAAAGGAATGGCAACTGTTCGACGGTATCGCACTATTTCTAACCTCTCTTAGCAGCCCGATGGGTATATTGCTCGTCCCGGTCGGCGTTGCAGTTTGGTGGAAGCGCCGGAACAAGCGAAACAATTGGTCGGCCACCTCACTCACGATTCTGTCCTGTGGCGCCGCAATAGAATTGATCTCAGTGCTGCTGCACTGGCACGGGCGGCAGGCGCCACACAACAACTTGGCCGGTCAGCTGATCTTTAACGGTGGCCCAACCGGCGCCAATCTCCACTACTTGGCAGCGATCCTGGCACGGCAGGTATTTCTTCCATCGCTACTCGGATTGCATACTCTAGGCTGGCCCCTTCAGTTAACTGCGCTGTCCACTCTTGAGGCCATCTCTACCGTAGTGGGACTGACGTTTTTGCTATATGTGCTTTTCTCTGCGCCGCTGGAGCTGAAACTCTTTGTTTTATTTGCGGCCGCAGTGCTCGCGCTCGGCCTTCTCAATCCACTTGCCGGCCCTCCGGATCAGCCGCAGTGGTATTGGCTTTGCAGACCTGGCTGTGGCAATCGCTATTATTTCCTGCCCATGCTCGCATTCCTGGCTTCTTTATTGTGGGTGGCAACTCGCAAGGCATCTCTGGTCGCACTTCGATATTTCGTTGTGGCGTTGCTGCTGTTGCTCCCTGTGGGCATCTATCAAGACTGGCGCATCAGAGCCTTCCAGGATTTTCATTTTCAAAAATTCGCGAAAAAGTTCAAGCATGTACCATCAGGAACAACGGTCATGATTCCGACCAATCCTGACTGGTTGATGGAGCTGACCAAACATTAACCAGGACGACCAAATTGGGATCGCGGAGACTCAACCCTGTGACCAGCTTGACCGCACGATTGCTTGAGCAACCCTGGGTGTACAGGGCGTGGCAAGCTCCATTCGCCGATCAGAAGTTCGCGCCGATCCTCGCTCATAACGACTTGGGCCGCGTGCGAAGGGTGCTTGATATCGGTTGTGGGCCGGGCACCAATGCGAAGCACTTTACTGAAACCGAGTACTTGGGCATTGATATCAATCAGCACTACATTGAGGATGCCCGTAAGCGTTACCGCCGCGAGTTTGTCGCCTGTGATGTTCGAACCTACAGTCCGCCGAGAGAGGCCCGCTTCGACTTCGTATTGGTCAACAGTTTCCTGCATCACCTCAACTCCGATGAGGTGCACAGTATTCTTACGCACATCAACACCATGCTTACAGACGACGGCCATGTGCACATTCTGGAGCTGGTTTTGCCCGACAGTCCTTCTATTCCCCGGCTGCTGGCGCGTTGGGACCGCGGAAAGTTCGCGCGGTCGCAACAGGATTGGAGTACGACGTTTTCCAAACTCTTCGAACCTGTCGTGTTTGAGCCCTACCGGCTGACCGGCGCCGGTGCAACCTTGTGGAACATGCTGTACTTCAAGGGCAAGGTGCGGAAATGAAAGCCGAAGCCCGTGTATCCATCGCCATTGCCGTCTATAACGAAGAAGCGGTACTTCCCGAGTTACTGCGAAGGACCACCGCTGTGCTGGACAAGGTTCCAGGCGGCCCGCATGAGCTGATATTAGTTGACGATGGCAGTTCCGATCGCACATGGGCGATATTGGAGAACGCTGCCGTGCTGGATCCGCGTATCAAAGCGGTGGCGCTTTCGCGGAACTTCGGACATCAGATAGCCCTCGGTGCCGCACTCGACCAGGTAACCGGCGATGTTGCTGTCCTTATGGATGGGGATCTTCAGGATCCGCCGGAAGCGGCCCCAACGCTTTTGGAACACTACTATCAGGGATACGACGTCGTTTATGTCCGCCGAGTGAATCGCAAAGAGTCCTGGTGGCTACGCGGTTGCTATTGGTTGTTTTATCGGGTGCTTGCAGTTCTCTCCTCGACAAGGCTGCCGCTGGATTCCGGTGACTTCGGCCTGATGTCGAGAAGAGTCCTGGATGAAATCAGAAAGATGCCGGAACACCATCGCTATCTCCGCGGCCTGCGTACCTGGGTTGGTTTCCGGCAGATCGGCGTGCCCATCGAACGCTCCGCACGTCACGCGGGACGAACCAAGTACGGCGCTTTTCGACTCCTCAAGCTGGCCTCCGATGGGATCTTCGCGTTTTCGATTGTTCCTTTGCGAGCAGCAGCGCTCGTAGGGGCGGCGGCGATCATGCTGTCTTTTGCGTTTTCGCTGTATTCGATTTACGCGAAGTTCTGGCGCGGCACTCCGCAAGGATTCACAGCATTGATCCTGGCAATCACGTTCCTATCCGGCGTCAACTTGTTTTTTCTGGGAATCATTGGCGAGTACGTCGGACGTATTTATGAGGAAGCCAAGGGGCGTCCGCACTACGTGATTCGCAAACTGATTTCAAGTAGCACCGCCCAGCACGCTGAGTCGGAAGCTATGAATCGCAATGCCCACGCGAAAGACCAATCCGCGGGACGGTGAAATAACTCCGTGGATCGAGAGTATGGCAACCGCTATCGCGATCTGTATGAAAAACACTGGTGGTGGCGCGCGCGAACGAAGTACATCGTGGATACACTGCGGCGTTATCGCCCGCAGGCCGGTTGGACTACGGTCCTCGATATCGGATGTGGGGACGCTCTCTTCTTTGCACACCTCAAGGAATTTGGAGACGTTGAAGGAGTCGAGCCCAATCGTGAACTAGTGAGCCCCGACAATCCTAACCGGGGCCGGATTCACCTCTGCCCCTTCGACGGGCACTTTGTCCCAGACAAGCTCTACTCGCTGATCCTGATGCTGGACGTGTTGGAGCATCTCCCAGACCCGGCGGCAGCCCTGAAACACGCGGTGGAATTGCTGGAGCCGCAAGGAACCTTCATCGCAACAGTACCGGCGTTTAAAGTGCTATGGACGAATCACGATGTCTTGAATCATCACTTCACGCGATATACGAAAAGATCGTTTCGTGAGATTGCGACAACCGCCGGGCTAGCGATTCAAGAAGAGCGATATTTGTACCATTGGACTTTTCCAGTAAAGCTTGGAATCGGCCTCGTGGAACGTGCTCTTCACCTGAAACCGAAACCGCCGATGGTTGGCAAAGTGTGGACTAATGAATTTCTTTACGGAATATCGCGAATAGAACAAGTTGTCTTGAGCCGACTGCCAATTCCATTCGGAAGTTCTCTGATGCTCGTAGGCAAGAAAAGCCAACGATAACTTCGAATCCAGTCATCTCGAACTACTTGAGCAGTGAGGAATTTGATTCTCGCCGAGGCAAGCGGGGCGCGTTTATCGGGTCGGCTGCTGCGTGCACTCGAAACTACGGCCAGGCCTAAGAACCGCGAAGAAAGAAGTGGAAAGGCGAAAGCCAGCGCCGAGCGTTTCGCGACTGACCTTCGAGGCTGTACTGCAAGGGCCAAGGAGAATGTTCCGGCCAATGGCGCACCGCGTCCGTTACCGAAGCCGTGGATTTATCTACGTGACATGAGGTGCATTTGTGCATTGGCTTCCAGCTGAACCGCTCTTGCGGTGCGTGGGTTTCGAGTGTCCAATTTTTAGTACAATAAATACTCCAGCTGTCAGAACGTTCTCCCGGTAGATATTTCCTTCAAGATGCTGCCTGCACGCGCAGTTCTGGCCGTTTTCTTTGCCCAGCATGGGCTTTCGCAATACGTCCGCCAACATTTTCTAGACACTACTTTCAAAGGGCTTTACCGCGCCAATGCGTTCGATATGGCGCTCCTCATCCCGTATTTCGTGGTGTTGATTTTACTGGCAACATATGGAATTCACCGCTATACGCTGGTTTATTTGTATTACAAGAACAAAAAAAAGCGCACGACCGAGCCAGAGCACAAATTCTCCGAACTGCCTCGGGTCACCGTGCAGCTTCCGGTCTTCAATGAGCAGTTTGTGATCGATCGGCTTTTGCAGGCAGTTTGCCGGCTGGATTATCCGCACGAGAAGCTTGAAATCCAAGTGCTGGACGACTCAACCGATGAAACGGCTGGTGTAGCACGCCAATTGGTTGAGCACTACGCGGCGCAGGGGTATCCGATCACCTATCACCACCGCACCAATCGTGTGGGATTCAAGGCGGGAGCTTTACATGAAGGGTTAAAATCGGCCACTGGCGAGTTGGTTGCGATCTTCGATGCCGATTTCGTTCCGCCATCGGATTTTCTTGAGCGCACGATTCACCACTTCACCGGCGAAAGAATCGGCATGGTGCAAACCCGTTGGACGCACATCAACCGCCATTATTCTTTTCTGACCGAAGTTGAGGCCATCCTGCTCGATGGACACTTTGTGCTCGAGCACTCGGGTCGCGCACGCAGCAATGTGTTTTTTAATTTCAATGGGACCGCCGGCGTGTGGCGGCGCGAAGCGATTGAAGACGCCGGTGGCTGGCAACATGACACGCTCACCGAAGACACAGACCTGTCCTACCGCGCCCAGTTGAAAGGATGGAAGTTCATCTACTTGCAGGACGTCGAATGCCCGGCGGAACTGCCCGTGGAGATGACTGCTTTCAAGACGCAGCAAGCGCGATGGGCGAAAGGTCTGATTCAGACCGGGAAAAAGATTTTGCCGCGCGTGCTCAAGAGCAACCAACCATTCCGTGTGAAGCTGGAATCCTGGTACCATCTGACCGCGAACCTCAGCTACCCGCTCATGGTGGTACTGTCGGTCCTGCTGCTGCCAGCCATGGTCATTCGCTTTTACCAGGGCTGGTTTCAAATGCTTTACATCGATGTGCCTTTGTTCCTGGCCTCAACATTTTCGATTTCCAGTTTCTACCTGGTTTCACAGCGGGAGCTGTTTCCGAAGACCTGGCCGCGCGCTCTGCTGTATTTGCCATTTCTGATGGCGCTCGGAATCGGCCTGACAGTAACTAATACCCGCGCCGTCATCGAGGCGCTGATCGGAAAGGAGACGGCGTTCGCACGCACCCCTAAATACCGCGTGGAATCAAAGAAAGATAAAATCCAAGTTGCAAAATATCGCAAGCGCCTGGGCTGGGTCCCATGGATCGAGATGCTGATCGGTGGTTATTTTGCGCTGACGGTCTATTACGCGGTGCAGAACGAGAATTACCTCACAGTCCCGTTTCTTATGTTGTTCGTACTGGGCTACTGGTACACCGGACTGATGTCCCTCCTGCAAGGGCGCTTTACGGGATTGTCCCTGGGTTCGGCGGAGAGCCATTCCAAGCCGTTTCCGGTGGGAGTTTGATTCCCTATCTGTCCTGCCGTGAATCCTTCCATTTTTTACCAGCGCAGAGTTAGAATGCGTTTCGCTTTCATTGCGTTCTGAAGGAGGGTCTCTATGAAATACCGCAGTCTGGCTCTTTCAGTGTGGTTGGCGGCATTGCTGGTTTTGCTCCCCAGTTGCGGAACAGGGCACAGCGGCGAAACTTACATCCTGATTTCTACGAACATCAAGGTGCCATATTGGCAGAGCGCGGGTGCGGGCCTCAGCCAAGCCGCCACTCGCCTGGGAGTCGGAGCTGCGTTTCAGGGCCCCGACACTTATGACCCCGGCGCCGAGCGCGATACATTTGAGAACGCGATCCAGAAGAAACCCACCGGCATTTTGGTTTCCGTCGCCGATCCAACCGCAATCAAGGATTCCATCGATAAGGCCATCGCCGCTGGCATTCCGGTCATAACCATAGATTCCGACGCCCCTGCCAGCAAACGGCTGTTTTTTATTGGAACCAATAACTATCAGGCGGGCTTAACCGGCGGCAAACGACTCGCTCAGGAACTCAAAGGTAAAGGCACGGTTGCCGTTTTTACTATGCCGTCGCAGTCGAACCTGAACGAGCGATTGCATGGATATAAAGATGCGATTGAGGGTTCTCAGGTCAAGCTGGCTCATATCATCGATATCAAAGGCGATCCGCGCATTGCATTCGACACCACGAACAAATTCTTGGCAAATGACAAGAAGGAACACATCGACGCATTCGTATGTCTGGAGGCCCTATCAGGAAAAGAAGTTGCCGGGGTGTTGGCGAATTACAACATCAAAGGCCGCACCATTATCGCGATGGACACCGACCCGGACACACTCCAGTGGATTCAAAAGGGCGTAATCGCGGCCACGATTTCTCAGAAACCTTACACCATGGCCTACATAGGGCTGCTGATGCTCGACAATCTGCACCACGAACCGCCAAAGACGCTCGACGCCGATTGGGCGCATGACACATTCGCTCCAATGCCAGCTTTTGTCGACACCGGATCGGCGCTTGTAGATAAGACCAATGTCGACGCTTTCATCGCCGCGAGCAAATCCATTTCGGGGAAATAGCACTGCACATGATCACGACGAGTACCAGGATAACTGGAAAAATGTTGGCCGCTGCCGTGTTCTTCTGGGCCTCATGCTTAATTGCGGGGGGCTTAGATCGTCAGCCTTTCTCCGACTACCATGCACGCCGCGAAAAGCTTGCGGCGAAGCTGGATGGCAACGTGGCATTAGTGTTCGCACCACCTGAAGCCGAAGGCCCGAATGATCTTTATGGTTATCGCCCGGATGACAATTTTTTTTACCTGACCGGCTGGCGCGAGCCTGGCGCCGCAGTGCTGGTAGCAGACGCACGAGAAGCGACGAGTAACGATCCTGCAAGGCCCTACACTGAAATTATTTTTCTCCCCAAACGTAATTACTCCCAAGAGAAATGGACTGGCGCGAAGCTAGGGCCGGACGATCCAAAAGCCCCGCAGATCACGGGATTCGAACATGTCGAGTCCCTCGACAATTTGCGCGATGAACTGGTGAAGCTGGTGCCTGGAAGGAGCACGATTTACGCTGACGTGCCCACACCCGGCGAAGATTCCAATTCGAAAGTACCGCTGCAATGGCTGCAAACTGCAAATGCGTTTCCTGTGGGCACCTCGTATGCCGATATAAGGCCGCTACTGGGATCGTTACGCACGGTGAAGGACACCGGGGAGATCGAACTAATACGCAAAGCCGTTAACGCTTCCATTGCCGCACATCTGGCCGCGATTCGAGCAACCAAACCCGGCGTGACTGAGCGCGAGATTTCCT
>Ga0070713_100001997_pt1 | contig 13164 bp, 9 predicted proteins | sample LARL82metaG_FD_65465 | JGI IMG/M metagenome (GOLD analysis project Ga0070713, IMG submission 65465) | Corn, switchgrass and miscanthus rhizosphere microbial communities from Kellogg Biological Station, Michigan, USA - LAR L8-2 metaG | ecosystem: Host-associated > Plants > Roots > Rhizosphere ... | reverse complement strand
CGCCGCGCACAATTACTGCCGGATTGAACGTACCTGCCGACTCCCATTCATTTCCGCGAGGAGCGATCACCGGGGACTGCGACTCGCGCTGCCACACGCCGAAGGGCATGCGCGGCCTGGCTGGCGACGCCAGAGCCAACAACACCGCACAGGTCAGTAGCCTGGACGAACCAATTCGGAGCATTGGCATGATCCCAGCCTCGCGAATATTGAGTCGGGCCACAGGCAGCAAAAACGGCAGGGCCGACCCCCTGCCGTGTCTTCGATGATGCGTTCGGAATTCCGGTTACTTCTTGTTCACTGACTTTTTAAGTTCGGCTCCGGGGGTAAACTTTGCGACTCTGCGGGCAGCGATTTTAATGGTCGCGCCGGTTTGTGGGTTGCGCCCGTTACGCGCTTTTCTCTGCGACACCGAGAAGGTGCCGAAGCCTATCAAAGCCACCCGATCTCCTTTGCGGAGGGCGGCCGTGATGCTATCCACGGCAGTATCGATCGCAGTCGTGGCCTGCGCCTTGCTGATTTCACATGCGCCCGAGATCTTGTCAACCAGATCGGCCTTGTTCATTAGATTCTCCTAGCAGGTCTCTTTCGTGCCCAGCCAAGACCGGCAGAAAATGGTGTGATAGCTGAGTTGGGAAACCTGATCGTCTGGTATTTTCCTCCCTCCGGCGCGAAAGTCAACTGTGAAAATCCGCGCCGGAAGCCTGTTTCGCACTATCGGGCACCGAATCTGGCCAGCCGGGGCGGCTTTCGGGCCGCTTGCGCTAAGTTTTCCAACGCCCTCCACAGACCACGGCTCCGGTTCACAGGTTGTACACAGCCTGGCCCGGTTTGAGGCTTGCGCGAAACCGGCCCCGAGGTGCAAAGTCGAATCAGGAGAATTCGTTCGATGATGGAAGGGCCCCAAGCCGTCAGGACACCAGCCCAGGTTTGTCCGCTTTGCGAAGGAACAGGATGGAAAACGGCAGCGATTGCCCCGGGCGGCAGCCCCAACGATCGCCGCGTAACCCGCTGCGATTGCCGGATTCGAGCTCGCGGGGAGTCCCTGCTGACGGCGGCTCGCATCCCGCGCCGTTATGAGCATTGCGAGCTTTCCAACTACGACACCGATTTCCCCGGAGCCAATCCCTCTCTCGAGGAGGCGCATTTCCTTGCCTCCGGGTTCGCGAAAAAATGTGATCCGCGCGGTGATAAAGGACTCCTGATCATCGGCAAGATTGGCACGGGGAAGACCCACCTCGCCGTCGGAATCCTCAAAGAACTCATCCTCAATCGCGGCATTGCCTGCCTGTTTTACGACTACCGCGAACTTCTCAAGGAGATTCAGAATTCCTATAACTCGACGGTTCAAACGACCGAGTTGGACGTTCTTCGTCCGGTGTTTGAGACTGATGTTTTAGTTTTGGACGAACTGGGAGCGGTGAAGCCGACGGAGTGGGTTTGGGACACGGTCAGCCTGATCCTGAACACGCGCTACAACGACAACCGCACAACGATCATCACCACAAATTTTGACGACCAGCCGGCGGCCGGGGCTAGCGGTTCCATCTCGCCCGCCCGAGCCGCCACTCGCAGTGAAACCCTGGGAGACCGGATCGGCGAGCGCATGCGCTCCCGCCTGCACGAGATGTGCCGCATTATCACTTTGGAAGGCACCGACTTCCGGCAAAAATTTCGCAGTGCCAGTTTCCGTTAATCTCGACGCGAGACTTGCTTAGAATGGCCTTGTGCTGACCGAGCGCCTGGAGTTCACGCCGGAGCGAGATGCGGAGTTGTTCTCCGCAGTTCCGGCCGCGCCCGCTGTATTTCTCTTGCGGGCCGCCGATCAGCAGGCCGAACCTTACGTCAGTAAAACCGCAAACCTGCGGCGGCGACTGCAACGGTTACTTGGCCCGATCGACGAGCGTACCAGGAAGCTGAATCTTCGCAATCGCGTTCGCAGCGTCGAGTATGCTCCCACAGGATCGGACTTCGAATCTGGATTTCTGCTTTACCGCGTGCTGCGCGCCGACTTCCCGAAGACTTATCAAAACCGGCTGCGTTTCCGTTTTGCTTCGTTCGTGAAGCTTCATCTGGAGAATGAATATCCCCGCGCCTCAATCACCACGCGGCTGGGGCGCCTCGGGGGGCATTCTATTTACTACGGGCCGTTTGTCTCGCGGCTCGCGGCCGAGAAGTTCATGAACGATTCGCTGGATTTTTTCAAAATGCGGCGTTGCGTTGACGATCTGCATCCCGACCCAAAATTTCCCGGGTGTATTTATTCCGAGATGAAGATGTGCCTGGCCCCCTGCTTCAAGGGCTGCAGCGATCAGGAATATGCAGCCGAAGTAGGGCGTGTGCAAACTTTCTTTGATTCCGTCGGGGACTCCTTGGTCCGCGAACTCTCGGCGCAGCGCGAGGCGGCTTCCACCAAGCTTGCGTTTGAAGAAGCAGCAGCGATTCATGCCCGCGTGGAAAAGCTCAGACCGATCGTGAGCCAGCTTCCGGAGATCGTGCGCCGTGTCGACCACCTCTCCGCGCTCATGATTCAGCCCAGCCATGTTCCGGGCTCCGTCGCATTTTTCCGAATTGCTGCGGGAAATATTTCCAGTCCGGCCGCATTCCCCATTCAGGCCGCGGAGCACGCAAAATCGCAATCCATGGAATCGCGCGTCGAAGATGCGCTACACTCCTTCCCGCCGGCGACGCAGATAGGGGCTCTTGAAACCATGGAGCACCTGGCTGTGCTCAAGCGGTGGTACTACCGGGGCACCCGGGCCGGCGAAATCTTCTTTGCCGATTCGCGGGGCAGTTTGCCGATGCGCCGCATCGTTCGCGGCATCTCGCGGGTGTTTCGCGGCGAGAAGGCTGAAACGCAGACCACCAGCCTGCCTGCCAGTTCGTGAATCGGATTCTTATTTCAACAGGGCGGCTTGTTCGCCGGCTTTCCATCCAAACCAGCGAACTCCCATCCAACGCGCCACCCGCCAGCTAGCGACGATTCCAGCCAGGATGGTTCCTACCCATAACAACACCGCGGGCAGATAGAACAAGATCGACATCATCGCCGTCGCATAGTTGGCAAGACTTTCCAAGCCATCGCGCAGCGCCAGCTTCAGCTGGTAGAGTGGCCGCCAATTCAGGCCCAACACTCTCTCCTCATTCTCCGTCTTCAAAGAAATCGCGATGGCGACAGTCTCGATCTGCCGCGAGAGCGCGTTGAACTCCGCCTGCTCCTGTTCAATCTGACCGCGCACTCCACTCAGCCTCTCCGTCACCGCAAGCATGTCTTTCACGGTATTCGCTTGCTTCAGAATTGCCAGGTACTGCGTCTCTTCCGCCTTCAGGTTGCGCAGGCTCGCATCCTGATCCACATATTGCCGGGAGACATCCTGGGCCTCGATTCTCTCGCTCTCTACCCGCAGCCCCAGTTTGCGAATCGCCGCATGCGCTTCACCAAAACGTTCCGCCGGCACGCGGATCGTGAGCGCCCCCGAACTCGCATGGTCTCCACTTCCGTTAGCGCTCACCAAATACCCCCCCACACTCTCCGCTAGCGCCGTGATCTTGTCAGCGGTTTCGGCGGGATGCTGCACCACCATTTCGATGCAACTCGTGCGAATGATCTTTCGCTCGCCAGCGGCGTCGGCTTTGGACTTTGCGACCGCAGCGGGAGAGATGGCTTGACTGCGTGCTGCAAGAAAATTGTCGCGGTCGGTCAGCCGGGTCCCGGAATACTGCGCTAACGGTTCCGAAATCGTTGGCGCAGCCACGGTCTCGAGCCTTGCTCGCAGCAAATTAGGACGAATAATCGCAAACGAGATCAAGAGGATGCCTCCTCCGACCACTCCCCACTGCCAGGACTTCTTGATACTCCGGACCGACTCCGCCAGTTCCGTCATGACTGTTCCCTCCGCGGAAAGAACGGGGCAGGAGAACGCACTTGCGGGGAATTCCACGAAGATGGAGCTATCTACGGAGCTATCTTTGGTAACCAGGCGTCATCCCGGTAGCTGAACGGCATAAAGAACGCATGCGTGAGGTCTCAGGCGAACATGAATCGCATCCGCAGAATCGATCACTTGCCGCTTCCACAGGTCGCGCACTCGAGCCGGGCGCGAGTTTATTCCGACCGCGTGCCATTTCAGATCGACACTCGCTTCGGTCTCTCCCAGGTTGAACACTGCCACGTAATTCTCTGCCTGGTTCTTACTGTTAGCGATCCAGGCCCGAATGCTTCCGCGCTCCAGCGCCTGGTGGCCCCCCGTGGAAGATTGGTCCACCGCAAGCACTTCCTCATTCGTGATCAGCGCAGTCGTCGCCCCGTCGTTGCCAGGCAGGTCTCCTCCGAAAATCAGCGGTGATCGAAAGATGCTCCAGAGCGTCATCACCGTTTGCTGTTCGTCCGGCGTGAACTTCGTTGAAGTACCGCCGCCTTCCTTGTCGGTGACCTTCAGTTTGCCAAGCGGTAGCATGTCGGCGTCCGGCCAGGTTTCGTTCTTGCCCACGAAGGGCGCCCAGTCCCGCATGTAATCGAACTGCTGCCGTAAAAGTTTCCAGTCATCCCAAAAATCATCCGAGATGCGCCACATCTGCGCATACTTCTCAAAGAATTCAGCCTCGGAAAGTGGCGCCGGACCCGGCGAGATGCTTAAAACCATGGGCCGTCCGGTCTTACGCATCGCCAGACTCAGCGCTCTCATTTCCGCCGGTTGATAAAGATGGCTGCCCATGTCATCGGCCTTGACGAAGTCCACGCCCCACGACGCATAGAGTTCCGCAATGGAATCATAATAGGCTTGGGCGCCGGGCTTTGTGGTGTCAACACCCCACATGTCGGGGTTCCAGCGGCAGGCATTTTCTTTGTCGGCCACGTCGGCCGCGTGGTACGGCGTGTCCTTGATCGGAAGATTTTTCTCCACCGCCTGCCGCGGAATTCCGCGCATGATGTGGATACCAAACTTCAATCCTTTGCCGTGAACATAATCCACAAGCGGCTTGAATCCCGCTCCATTCGCAGACGATGGAAAACGGTTCACGGCCGGCAGCAGGCGGCCATACTCGTCCATGGTCAGCGGAGCACCCGGCTTGTAGTCATGCCCCTGCGCGTTTGGTTCGTACCACTGGATGTCCACCACGATGTACTTCCATCCATACTTCGCAAGATGTTTGGCCATCCAGTCGGCATTGGCTTTGACTTGCTCTTCGCGCACCGTGGTGCCGTAGGAATCCCAGCTATTCCAGCCCATAGGCGGAGTCGGAGCTAGAACAATCTCGGCGGCGGGGCGTGCGAATGCGCTAGCCAGCAAGAGGACCGCTGGCAACGTGATAAGCCGGTTCACAAGCATAGTGCGGATTATTGTAAGTCTTGCCAACTTAGATATGTTTACTTCCGATCCAATACAACAAAAAGGGCGGCCGCTGCTGGCCGCCCCAACTTTCTCTTCCGCAAACTGATTATCTAAATATCCAGCTAAATATCCAGGTTCTTCACATCCAGCGCGTTTTCTTCGATGAACTTGCGCCGCGCCTCGACATCTTCCCCCATCAGCGTGGTGAAGATGGTTTCGCACTCCGCGATGTCTTCGAGTCTCACCGACAACAACGTTCGACGCTCCGGGTCCATGGTCGTCTCCCACAACTGCGGAGCCGTCATTTCGCCGAGGCCTTTGTAGCGCTGGATGGTGAAATCCTTGCGCCCTTCGTTGATCACGTAATCCCGAAGTTCGCGGACATTCGTCTTCTCCACGACTTCCGTCTCCGTTTTCCGCTTCACCGGCTTGATAGTCTTCTTGTCGCCTCCGTCACCAGATGCACCTTCGCCGTCCACGCCTTCCCCATTGCTGCCTGTGGGCATGGTTTTTGCCAGGGTTTCGACCACAAACGGCGGTTCCATGTAAGGCTCGATCTGCTTGTACTTGGCGATCAACTGGCGGCATTCCGCGCTGGAGGCGAGCACCCAATTGACGATGTGTTCGGCGCCGTGTTTGTTGACGAAACTCACTTCCCACAAGTTGTGTTCTTCGTCGAAGCGGGCCTCAACGCTCTTGAAGCCCTCTTCTTTTTGCAGCTTCTTCAACTCTTTTTCCAGGCGTTCGATTTTCTTAGGCGGCTCCTTCTTGTCGCCTTCGAAATCAGCTCGCTTCGAAAGATCGAGCTTCGGAACCAGCTCGGTGACGCGTTCATTGCGCAAGCGCTTGTCGAGTTTCTCGAAGAAACCCAGATACTCGTCGAGCACGGTCATAAAACGGGCCAGATCTTTACCTTCGAGCTTCGCGGCGCCCTCGCCATAACGCACCGTGAGTCCATCCGCGGCGCGCTTCACCATCACCTTTACAAACTCGCGTTCGTCCTTGATGTATTGCTGCGACTTGCCTTTTTTCAGCGAAAACAGCGGCGGCTGCGCGATAAACACGTTGCCGCGCTTAATCAGTTCCTGCATGTGCCGGAAGAAGAACGTCAGCAACAGCGTGCGGATATGGCTTCCGTCCACGTCAGCGTCGGTCATCAGGATGATCTTGCCGTACCGCACCTTGGTGGGATCGAAGTCATCCTTAGCGATGCCGGTGCCCAGCGCAGTGATCATGGCGCGAATTTCTTCATGGGCCAGCATCTTGTCATAGCGGGCCTTCTCCACGTTCAGGATTTTGCCCTTCAGCGGTAGAATCGCCTGGAAACGGCGGTCGCGGCCCTGTTTTGCGGTCCCACCTGCCGACTCGCCCTCGACCAGGAACAACTCGCACCGGTTCGGATCGCGCTCCGAACAGTCCGCCAGCTTGCCCGGCAGCCCTCCGGAATCCAGCGCGCCCTTGCGGCGCGTCAGGTCGCGGGCCTTGCGCGCAGCCTCGCGGGCGCGGGCAGCGTCCACCGCTTTGTTGATGATCTTCTTGGCGACGGTCGAATTCTGCTCAAAGAACGCGCCCAACCGCTCGTTCACAAACTGTGTGACAGTTCCGGCAATATCCGAATTCAGCTTGCCCTTGGTCTGCCCCTCAAACTGGGGCTGGGGCAACTTCACGCTGATCACCGCAACCAGGCCTTCGCGCACATCATCGCCGGTCAGATTTTCCTTGATGTCCTTGAACAAACCCATCTGCTGGCCGGCATAGTTGATCGTCCGGGTCAGAGCCGTACGAAATCCCGAAAGATGCGTGCCACCGTCGACAGTATTGATGTTGTTCGCGAAGCTGAAAATCGTTTCCGAGTAGGCGTCGTTGTACTGCAGCCCAATCTCCATGTGAATACCGTTGCGGTCATCTTCCATGTAGATGGGTTTGTCGTGCAGGGTCTGCTTGCCACGATTCAGGTGCTTGATGAACTCCGCGATGCCGCCGTTGTACTTGAAGTCAGCCTTTTTAGGTTCCCCGGACTTCGCATCGGTCGCTCGCTCGTCGGTCAACGTGATCAGCAACCCTTTGTTCAGGAATGCCAACTCCCGCAGACGCTGCGCCAGTGTGTCGTAGTTGTACTCGGTCGCAGTAAAAATGCTGCGATCCGGCAGGAAGTGAACTTTCGTTCCCGTCTTCACTTTGGCAACGCCGGTTTTCTTTAGCTTGCCCGTCGGTTCGCCCTTGGAATAGTTCTGCTGCCAGGTTGCTCCGTCGCGCCAGATTTCCAGATCAAGATCTTCGCTAAGAGCGTTTACGCACGAGACACCGACGCCATGCAGTCCACCCGAAACTTTGTAGGTCGACGAATCAAATTTCCCTCCCGCATGGAGCGTGGTCATCACCACCTGCGCCGCCGAAACTTTCTCGCCGTCGATCACCATGTCGTCGACAGGAATGCCCCGCCCGTCGTCGATGACCGTGATCGAATTGTCGAGATGGATCGTGACTTCAATCTTCGTGGCATAGCCGGCAAGCGCCTCGTCAACAGAGTTGTCGACCACCTCGTACACAAGGTGATGCAGCCCAAGTTCGCCGGTTGACCCGATGTACATCGCCGGACGCTTGCGCACTGCCTCCATGCCGCCGAGCACCTTGATGGAATCGGCGGTGTAGTCGCTTTTGCCGTTGCCTCCGCCGTTGGTTACATTGATCGGCGTTACGGTTCCGTTTTTTGTTTTAGTGTCTGCGATGGGAGTATTGATCTCTTTGGTGGCCATTCCGCTCCGCGAAAATGTCCTGATTTCTTCTCAGTAGCAATTCTGCCCGCGCCCAGGAACTTAGGCCCGGAACCAGGTCGTCATGAAGTCCGGGAATAGACCTCAAGTCATTGAATTTGCAAATACTTAGGATCGTTTACGACCATCTTCATTATACCATAGGCGGCGCCATCTTCAGGAACCTCGCGGGCGCGTTGAATCGATTAAGTAACGCAGGAATTCCCCTCCGTTCCGGCATCTTTTCACACAAAATAAATGGGCGGCCCAAGGCCGCCCAGATCATAGGTTTTTCTGGCTTTCAGGCCGTTGCTGGCCGCTCGCCGCCCTTGGCTCGACCGGGCTGTAAATCCGGCTTAATTACGTGCTGCACACCATCATCAGGTTTCGATGGCGGCGGTGGAATTGGCGGCAGTTCTTTGCCCTCGACCAGCAGCTTGATCTCGTTCGCATCGAGGACTTCCCGCTCAATCAGGGCCCGGGCGATCTTTTCCAGGGTATCGCGATTGTCGGAGAGGATCTGCTTGGCGGTTGTGTACCCGTTACTTACCAGTTTGCGGACTTCTTGATCAATCTTGATCGCTGTGTCTTCACTGTAATCGCGATGCTGAGCGATCTCGCGTCCAAGGAAGATCTGCTCTTCCTTCTTGCCGAAGGTCAGCGGACCCAGTTCGCTCATACCCCACTCGCAGACCATCTTGCGCGACATATCTGTGGCCCGCTCGATGTCGTTACCTGCGCCCGTACTCATCACGTTGAGGAACATCTCTTCCGCGATACGCCCCCCCATCAGGATGGCGATCTGCGTTTCGAGATAGTTCTTGTAATAGTTGTGCCGGTCGTCCGTCGGCAGTTGCATGGTGACGCCCAAAGCCATGCCGCGCGGAATGATAGTCACCTTGTGCAAAGGATCGGAAAACGGCATCTTGGCAGCCACCAGGGCATGCCCAGCTTCGTGATAGGCCGTGTTCTTTTTTTCCTCATCGGTGAGCAGCAGCGATTTCCGCTCCACGCCCATCAGAACTTTGTCCTTAGCCAGTTCAAAGTCATACTGCAGAACCGCCTTGCGGTTCTGCCGGGCGGCGGCCAGAGCGGCTTCATTCACCATGTTGGCAAGATCGGCTCCGGAAAATCCTGGTGTCCCGCGCGCCAATACGGAGAGATCAACATCCTCCGCTAAAGGAATCTTGCGGGTGTGTACGCGCAGAATCTCCTCGCGGCCGCGCACGTCGGGGCGGCTCACTACCACCCGGCGGTCAAAACGGCCGGGCCGCAGCAGAGCCGGATCGAGCACGTCGGGCCGGTTCGTCGCCGCCATCAGAATGACGCCCTCGTTGGATTCGAACCCATCCATTTCAACCAGCAACTGGTTCAGAGTCTGTTCACGCTCGTCGTGTCCGCCTCCCAGGCCAGCCCCGCGGTGACGTCCAACCGCATCGATTTCGTCGATGAAAATGATGCAGGGAGCGTTTTTCTTTCCTTGCTCAAACAGATCGCGCACGCGACTGGCGCCCACGCCAACGAACATCTCCACAAAGTCCGAGCCCGAAATCGAAAAGAAGGGAACATTCGCCTCTCCCGCGACGGCCCGCGCCAACAGAGTCTTGCCGGTTCCCGGAGGCCCTACCAGCAGGACACCCTTGGGGATGCGCCCGCCCAACTTCTGAAACTTCTGCGCCTCGCGCAGGAACTCAATAATCTCGCGCAGTTCTTCCTTTGCCTCCTCCACGCCAGCCACGTCTTTGAACGTGACTTTCTTTTGCTGCATGGAGAGCAAGCGAGCCCGGCTCTTGCCAAAGGAGAGCGCTTTGTTGCCGCCCGTTTGCATCTGCCGGATCATGAAGAACCACAGCGCGCCCAGCAATATCAACGGAGCCCACGTGCCCAGCAGTTGCAGGGGCAAACTTCCACTATTGATATCCCGGAAAGTGATGTTCACGCCCTTACTCTGCAGGTTCTTCAGCATTTCCGGCGTGAAATAGTTGCTGGGAGCAGTAGTGTGGAAAGCGGATCCATCTTTATGCTTGCCGCGCACTTCCATCCCGTTGACCGTCAACTCCCGAATGTTGCCCTGGTCCACATCGCTCATGAACTGGCTGACGTTTAATTCCGTATCTTTCTGGCCGTCGCGCGCGCTCTTGACGACCTGCCAGAGCAGAACCGCCGAGATCACGATCAGCAACCAGAACAACCCTGTTTTTACGGTTGAGTTCACTAGAAACTCCTAATCCAGTACGGGCGGCGGCCTACACCTACCCCCGAGGCTCTACTGCAGTTAGATGCCTTTCAATGACTTTCGACTTAGCAAAATCGCTAATCTTCCAGTTCCTACATTCTACCCTCTCTGACAGCAAAAAAGCGCAATTTGAAGCGAGTGACTTAAGTGCTGGAGGGGCTAGAGCCTCCAGCTGCCAGGTAGGGTAAGTTCCGGTTGGTCTGTTCGACCGCTCCCAGGCCATAGCCGACCAGAAAGGTCTCATCGACCAGGAAACCAAAATAATCCGGCTGCAAGGATACTCGCCTCGCCGACTGGCGGTCTGCCAAGGTCACCAGTTTTACCGAGGCCGCCCCGCGAGCCCGCAGATCATTCATGAGAAACTCGCTGGTCACCCCAGAGTGCACCAGGCCTTCGACCAGCAGAATATGCTGTCCGCCAATGACCGGCTCATGGCTGAAGAATATCTCCATGATTTCACTGGCGGATCCGCCTTGGCTTCGGCTGTAGCGGGGCTTGATGAACTGGCATACTACCGGCACGTCCATGGCTCGGACCAGGTCGGCCAGAAACATAAAAGCATTTTCCAGGACCGCCAGCATCTGGATCGTCTGCCCCTTGTAATCGTCGGAGATCTGCCGCCCCAATTCTTTCACTCGCTTCTGAATCTGCTCGGCTTGAATCACGGGTCGAAGAGGCTCGACTCTCGGTTTCATCAATTTCGCATGCCTCCCGGCAAAGTCAATCCTGGGTCTCGGCGATCTGGTTCTCGGCGACTAAAGGCTCGTCCGTAATGAGGAGCGCCGGCCGGCCGCTCCGCGCCCGTAGTCGTGCCGGCGTCGCGAACCCGCGCACCCAGACGATTTCGTTCCCGCTCATGACGACCGGCCACGCTTGGCGCTCCGGTTGTGCTACACGGCGTTCCTGCAGCAGTTCCTTGATCTTCTTGGGGGACTTCGTATGAGCTGGCCAGAATCGGTCTCCAGCGCGCCAGTTCCGTACCCGTAGCGGTCCGTGCAGGGATTCGGCGTCGAGGAGTTGATCCGGATTATACTCCGCCTGCGCGTCCGCAGAAACACTCCGTACTACGATGCAGGAGCCAGCCTCGTTAACGGCAATTCGCCCGAGAATCGGAAGTTCGTAGTCATAATCAGTGGAGGCAGCCGGCTCCCGCAGATCCGGAGTGACGAATACCAAATCCTCATTTCGCAGCGACAACTTCCACCCCAGAGGCAGCGGCAATGCCTTGCCGGAGTGCCCGGCTTCGCCGGCGAACCGCAAAATCTCTTCCACGTGCTTGAACTCCAGCGGAATGCCGGCATTTTCTCCGATCGCTTTAACCAGCCGGCGTTGCCCCGCCACCGACTCGCCCAGGAACCACATCCGGCTCAGCGACGCGTTCATCACCGCCCACGGAGCAGCCTCGATTTTGGACCGCAGATCAGCTCGCTGCACGGATTCCGCCGATGAACTACCGAACGGCGCGATTTGCACCAGGCTTGCTTCCCTCGACGCGGCCTGCGCCCACGCCGGTTCCGACCAATGCACGGTTGTGCCCAGCCAGCCTGCGACCTCGTTCTCCCAGTAATCTTCTTCCCCACGCGCGATCTCGGCCAGTTCTGCCAAGTTCTGTGTCACCCCAGGATTAAATTCCTGCTCCAGCAGTGGAACGACCAGTTTGCGAATCCGGTTGCGCGTGAACCGCGGATCGGCATTCGTCGAATCGTCTCGCCAGGACTGCCCCAGGTCCTTGAGAAACTGCTTAAGTTCGCGGCGACGAACCGCCAGCAACGGCCGCACAACCTCCCCTGCAAACTCTCCGTCATCGTCGTCCACCACAATTCTCGGATGAATTCCGCCGAGACCGCGCAACCCCGCGCCGCGAATCATCCGCATAAGAACCGTCTCGGCCTGGTCGTCCAGCGTGTGCCCGGTAACAATCTTCTCCAACCGAGCGGGAGCTTGTTCTGGGGAACCGGATTCCTGGACAGGTACGGAGCTTGCTAAATGTACGTTGCCGGGGTTCGAGGAGGGTACGCTCCGACGATTTGGGACAGGCGCGGCTTCAGCCGTGCCGTTAAAAGCGGAAGACAGAGCGGGTTTTAGCCCCGGAGAGTGCGCAAGCAATTGCCGGAAGAAGGCATACCGTAACTCCCGCGCAGCCGCTTCCACGCTGACGCGTTCCTCCGCGGCGTGCCGCGCCACATCCTCGCCGTCGACGTGAAATTCCAAATCATGTTCGCGGGCCAGGCCGGCCACGAACTCCTGGTCGCCGTCCGACTCTTCCCCGCGCAACCGATGATTGAAATGAACAACGGAGAGCACGATACCCAACTCGCGACTCAACTCCAGCAGCAAACGGAGGAGCGCAACCGAATCGATTCCCCCGGAAACTGCCACCCCCACGCGGTCCCCAGCCTTCAGCAGTTCATCCCGCCGGATCAGGGAAAGCACGCGCTCCGCCAGAGAATGCACGGGAACATGGTACCGCACCGTTCAGCCATCGAGACCGCAGTTTGAAAAGGATACAAGACAACGGCGATCGGGAATCGCCCCCCAGCCGGAAAGGCTCTCGCCACACGACTTTCGGCCTCAACACTCTCGTCGGTGATGAAAGCCTAAACCCCGGCGCTCTTCTCCTCGATCAGCTTCCTGATCTTCTCCACGAACTCGGACGCGGGCATATCTTCCGTCTTCTCTTTCCCGCGCGAGCGCACGTTCACCTTCCCCGCCTCGGCCTCTTTGTCTCCGACCACAAGTAAGAACGGCACTTTTTGCATGGCATGCTCGCGGATCTTGGCATTCATCTTCTCGTTGCGCGCATCCACCTCCACGCGCACGCCAATCGCCTTGAGCTGTGCAG
>Ga0070713_100001995_pt1 | contig 13169 bp, 10 predicted proteins | sample LARL82metaG_FD_65465 | JGI IMG/M metagenome (GOLD analysis project Ga0070713, IMG submission 65465) | Corn, switchgrass and miscanthus rhizosphere microbial communities from Kellogg Biological Station, Michigan, USA - LAR L8-2 metaG | ecosystem: Host-associated > Plants > Roots > Rhizosphere ... | reverse complement strand
TCAACGGCCTGCGCGGCGACAGCGACCTGGCCGCGCGCGTGCAGCACGACATCTACTACATCGAGAACTGGAGCATCTGGCTCGACGTGCAGATCACGCTCCTGACGTTCGCACGCTGGCGCGGAGCCAACGCCTACTGACGCCCAAGCAGGGCCCGCACCGCGCGCGACAAGGGCCCGCGCGGCCGTTCGGGCTGCAGGGATGGCGGCAGGGACCCCCGCATGCGCGGATCCAAGAGGACCACCCGAACCGACTCGGGATTGGGATGCGGGACGAGGAGTCGCGGCTGGCCGGCGAATAGCGCCGCGTCGCCCGTCAGTTGGAAGGCCCGAATCAGCCGAACAGGCGCCTCGCGATCGCGCGCCCGGGGGAGGATCACGCCGCGGAATGTTTCCGCCGACAATCCCAGCCACCCGACGAACAGGAAGAGGCCCCACGCCGCGGCCAGAATCCGCGCCCGGACGCGCGCCTGACGCGCAGCCTCATGGGCCAGAGCGGCTGCGCACCAGACATTTGCCAGCGGCAGCAGCACGATAAAATCGACATAACGCGAAGGCACGCCGGCGATCAGTTCCTCGCTGCCTCCGCGAACCCAGGCGGTCGCCAGGGCGACTCCGACGCTCCATCCAGCCGCCAGCAATACAAAGTCCTCGCCCGGCGCCGGCTTTCGCCATCTCCGCGCACGAGCCAGAATCAGCGCGAGGAGCGGCAGATTCATCGGGATGGCGGCGAGAGGCTGCCCGACATGGGGCCACGCCAGCACCCGGCCGGCGGCGGTAAAAAATTGGCTCGCATCCGCCGCGCTGAGTGCGGCGTGTTCGGGCACGCGTACGCGGAGGAGCCCACCGGCCGCGAGCAGCGCCACCGCCGGCCAAACCTGCCTCCAGGGCGACGCGCCGGGAGTCGGATCGATCCCTCGCGAGTCCCACGCACGCAGGACGGCAAGTCCGAGCAGCGCCACCGGCACGAGGACGCCCGGACCCATTGCCACCAGGGCGGCGGCGGCTGCCAGCATTCCACCCGCGGTTTGCCGGGACGATCGATCCCGGGCGCCCAGCAAGGCCATGGCAAGCAGCGACAGCCCCAGCACGAAATAGGCGTGCGATTCAATTCCCCAGAGCGCGTTGTGCCATGCGAGATGCGGCAGGAACGCGAACACGACGGCAGCCGCGACCGCTGCGCGGACCCAGCCCGTCCGGCCCCGGGCGACCATCCATGCGAGGCCCGCCGCACAGGCGGCGCGAAGAAATGCGATCGCAGTCAATTGCACAAGCGGATCCCACTGGCCGTTGACCGCGAACAGGGCGAGGTTCAGCAGATGGGTCCAGACGATCCGATGCTCGTTGAAGGGTCGCAGCAGGTCCGCCCATCGCAGGCTGCCCTCCAGCCAGGCGGGATAAAGCCAGCGGCCCTCGATGTCCCATTGGTCTTGGAAGGGAATATCGGTGCCCGCAACCGCCACGAGCGCGAGCTGCGCGATGAGAACCGCAAGAAAGACGGGGACGGCCGGGATCCGGCGCCGATGTGATTGGGACGGGGGCTTGTCCATGACGCCCGCGCTCAGAGGGGCCGGACCCGGCGGTGTCCGCGGACTCGCGCGCGGAGGCGGGCGAGCGTTTTCCAGGCGCCGAACGCCAGCGCATATTTCCAGTGCGCGAGCCGGCTCTGCCGCGGGTTGAAATGCTTCTGGTAGACAGCCTGGTTTGCGTCGAAGATCGCGCGGGACATTCCCTCGTAGTCTTTCGCCACGCTGACGCCCTTCAGATGCGTGATGGTCGCGCGGCCGTCGTAGATGATCTTCCAGCCCGCCCGCGCCATCCGGATGCAAAGATCCAGATCGTCCCCGTACATGAAAAACGCCTCGTCAAAGACCCCGACCACGGCAAGGGCCCGCCTTGGGGCCAGCATGAATGCGCCGTTGATCGCCCCCACCGGGTAGGTTCCCTCCGACGGCAGATGGGTCAGATTGTAACCGGCGAACAGCGCCGTGTCCGGAAAGGCCCCGGCCAGGCCGCTCGCTCGGCAAAAGCCATCCCACAGGTTCGGTATGGAGCGCCGGCAGGCGAGATCCATGGAACCGTCGGCAAGAACAAGCTTCGGCGAGAAAAGCCCGATCCTGCGATCGGCCCGCAATCGGGCGATGCCGTGTGCGAGGGCTTCCTCGTTGCACACCGTGTCGGGATTGAGAAACAGGATGTATTCGCCCCGCGACCGTTCGTAGCCCCGGTTGTTGGCGCGGCCGAAGCCCAGGTTTTTCCCGAACTCCAGATAGGTCACCCCGGGAAACCGTTCCCGGAGCAGGTCGCCCGTCCCGTCGCCCGGGGAGTTGTCCACCACGATCGTCTCCACCCGCCTGCCGTCCAGGGCGGCCGGCAGCGAGGCCAGGCAGGGGCCGATCTCATCGCGCGACTTGTAGGCGACGATGATGATGGAAAGCACGGGCCAGTCCGGCGTGGACATGACGCGACAATGGGCGATGCTGCCGGCGAGCGCAATGCCGGCTCCATCCCCAACCTTCAGCGTGATCGTCCCGTGCAAGGATGCGCGCGCAAGCCTACCGGAGACGCTCGGCAGCGTCTGGTCCCAGCGCGGGGAGGCGCCGGAGCTGATCGTGGTCGACGGCGGCTCGGCCGATGGAACCCGGGAGTGGCTCGAGGCCCGGCGGGCCCGCCTCGGAACCCTCGTCTGCGAGCCGGATCGCGGGGTGTACGAGGCCATGAACAAGGGCATCGCCGCCGCCCGGGGCGACTGGATTCTCTTCCTCGGAGCCGATGACCGCCTCGCCGGCGATTCCGTCCTGGAAGCGGCCCGGCCCCTGCTCGGCCGCACCGAGGGAGGCGTCGCCGTCGGCGAGGCGGCCTACGACGATGGACGGGTCTACCGCCTGGCCGATCCGCCCCGCCCGGCGGCGCGCAACTTCGCGCACCATCAGGGCGCGTTCTACAGGCGCCGGCTCTTCGCCGAGTTCGGAGGCTTCGATGCAACCCTCGCAATCATGGCCGATTACGACCTCAACCTGCGCCTTTGGATGAACCGCGTGCGATTCGAGGCCCTCCGCCTGCGCGTCGCCGTCTGCGGGCGCGGAGGCCTGAGCGACCGCGGAGACTGGCGCGGCTATGAAGAGGAGATCCGGGTGCGCCGGCGCCATTTCCCCGCGAGCCGGCGTCTCCTATGGGACGTCTTGAGCTGCGCCCGGTTCGCGCGCAAGAGGATCGTGCGCGCGATCCGCGCCTGAATTGTGGCGGGGAGGGGGTCAGCGCGCCCAGCGGCGGGCCGCCGCAAGAAAGCGTCCCGACCAACGGCCGGCGATCGGCACGACGGAAATGAAATGCCCGCCGACACGCACCCAGTCGCTTCCAAAGATGGCCCGGAGGGCAAGCGACCTCAATGACCCGCAATCCCGGCGGGCGGGAGAACGGGCAAAATCCAGGCCCGGCCGGCGCAAGGCAAGCTCATCGCGAGCCGCCGCCAGCCCGCGCCAGTATGGGCCGTAGATGGAGCGCCGCAGCCACCCGGGCATCACGCCATAAGCCAGCTGCCCCGACTGGAACCACCGGTCGCCAACGATCGGGCGAAACCGCGCGAAGTGGAACAGCACGAGCGGGCGGCCTCCCGCGGATAGATCGTTCCCCTTCCTCGCCCACCGCTGGCCCGCCCAATTCCAGGGAGCCGCGTTGACGCCGGGGTCGGCCAGTTCCAGCAGCGCGCCGCCGAGCAGCCCGGGCCAGTCGTCGAGATATTTCTGGTCGGCGTACCTTCCCTCCTCGAGCCGATCGTGGCACCAGGCCAGGCACTTCGCCCGCCAGTCGTCGAGACAGGCGCGCCCCGGGGCGTCGTTGCGGAACGCCAGGATGCCCACGTTGAACCGGCCGTGGCGCTCGTAGTGCCGGAGCCATGACGGGAATCGGTGCGCCGTGACCAGCACGCTCGCCCCGGCCTCATCCATCGCCGAAAAGATGGGCGCAGGCGGCGCAAAGAACGCCATGTCCGCATCCAGGTAGGTGATCCGCGGCAGCTCCGGATGCGCCGCCAGGAGCCAGCGGGGAAAGCACGGGGAAAGCGTGAAATAATATTCGACGCGCGTCCGATTGGCCTTGGCCGCAGCCAGGTCCGGATCGTGCGACTCCAGCTCCGCCAGGCGCACGGATTTCAACCGCGGCTCGCCGAATCCCTCCAGGATTTCCGCGGTGAAATCATCCAACGCCAGCACCCAGAGCGTCGCATCCGGATCGTGCCGGGCAAGGGACCGCCACAGCGCGAGCCCCTGGATGAGGAAGCCGCGGTCAAAATAGGTGCAGTAATGGTTCATCGCAGCCTAGCGGGTCAGCCGGCGCCACAGCGCCATCGGCAGGCGCAGCGCCATCGTCCGGCGCAGCCTGCCCGCGCTCGAGGAGGTCATTTCCGCAAAAAGCCCGCCCCCGAACCGGCGCGTCCCCGCGTCCGCCGTCGCCAGCGCGCAGCCATGCTGCCCCACAAGGGTCGCGAACACCCAGCCGAGCAGGTGGGCGCGGCGGTCCAGCGACTCCGCCCCGACGGCGGGATCACGCAGAAAGCGAACGTTGGCCCAGCCGGGTGCGTCCGGCCCGAGCCGGCGGAACCAGCCTGCGGCACCCGCGCCGAGATGCTTCGCCACCAGCGCAGGCCGCCCTCGCGGCGTACGGCCGACCTTCAGTTCCGACAGCCAGAACGGTTCGCGTTCCATCGCGGAGAGCACGTCGGCAAGCTTGTCCTCGCCCTTATACGCGTCGATCAGCCCGGGCTCGAATTCCACGGCGAGCATCCGTGCGCGCCACGCTCCCGGCAGGCTGAGATAGAGCTTCAAGTCGAGACCCTGCGTGTCGCATTTCAACCAGTCCACGCGCCCGATCCCCCGCGCCGCAAGGGCCGCCTCGATCGTGACCGCAGGGAGCGACCGGATCTCCCCCACGTCAAAAAAATCCGCGAACGCCCACTCGCCCAGCGCGGCGGCGCGCGGCTCGAGCGTGCTGGAGCATTGGGGCGACCGCGTGAGGTGCAGCGCCGCCCGCCCGTCGGGCGCCGGCGTCGGAACGGCCAGGCCGGGGCAGAAGAACCATTGCCCGAACATGCGCCGCGCCTTGTCGAGCGGCGCGGCGCCGCGCGCATCGGGCTCGAATCCCACGCCGATCGAATGACGCGCGATGGTCCGCCACGCCGGAAGCACGCCGCCCGCCGCCCCGACGTCCACCAACACCGGCGGCGCGGCGCGCAGTTCGGGCTCGTTCAGCACCCGGTCGACCAGGCTCACAAGGCCTCCTTTCTGCGAAGCAGCAGGCCTGTCGACGGATAGCGCCCCCAGCCCACGGGCCAAACCGCCTCCGATGCGAATTCCAAGACGATTTCATACCGGCCTTCAAACCGGCCGAGGAAGCGTTCCCGATTGAAAAACCAGACCGGGTAACTGGCCGGGTAGATGTCCGGCGGCACCCGTTGCACCGCGATGCGGTCCGGCGCCCCGGCATGCAGAGGCAGGTTGTTGAACAACAGCCACGGAAATCCTCTCCGCATCCATGACTCCAGCGCCTCGGCCGGATCCTGCAGGTATTGAAGCGCCGTCGATGCCAGCAGCAGGTCGTGCGCTCCCAGCGCCTCGGCCTCGTCCACATCCGCAAAAAACCTCAGGGCCGGACCGGCCAGCCGCTCGCTCCCGGCCGCCACGAACCGTGCCTGCTCGACGACATCCCAGGCCGGGCCGGCGAGGCCGGCAAGCTCCGTCCGGTGGCGCCAGTAGGTGGTGCCAAGCGCGCCGCCGAAATCGAGGATCCGCAGCGGGCTTCCGCGCGCCACCGCGGCTTTTCGAAGCGCCGCCAGCAATCCGGGCTCAGGCACGGGCTCCCCAAAGAGCACGCCGTCGCGTTCGAACGCGGCGCGGCCGTCGCGAACCGCAATCGTTGCCGCGAGCACCCGCTCAACGATTGCCGCATCGTCGTAGCCGCCACAGACCGCTAGCGCCTCCGCCCACGTGGCATGATCCCCCTCAAACCACCGCCATCCAAAGAGCGCCCGTGCCGCCCTTCGGAAGGGGGCGGGCACCACGGCCTTGGCGGCCGATTTGAGCCGCGCCAACCCCATTGTCGGCGGATTCGCCTCGCGCCAGAGCCGCCGGCACTCGGGATGTTCGCGCGGCTCCGGCCACCGAGGGGGAGGAGGAGGCGCGGCGCGCAAAGGCGCATTGGCCCACTCGGTCGCGGCCGCGGCGTGCGTCGCCGACGCGTCGAAGCCGATGTGCTCGACCATGCTCCACGGAGGGCGCAGGCAAAGCCCTCCGCCCGCGAGGTGATGGTAGAGCCAGCGCACGGCCCAGATGTTCTTGCGCGCCTCGGCGCGCGCCATGCGGGGCAAATCCGAACCCACCGCATCGGCTGCCGCGCCGCGCCGCGCCGCGGCAGCGAGCATTTCAAGCGCGGTCGCATCAGCCATTCCGCGCCAGGCCCTGGCCCAGGTTCCCCATACCCAGCATTCGGCGCGCGCGTCAAAATACGGCTGCCCGCCCAGGTCGCCCGGCGTGACCCGCGGGTGCGTCCATGCGGTGACGCTCATGACCCGCTCGTCCTCCGAATAGCGGTCCAGGGCCGCGCTCATCCAGGCATAGGTGCCCGGAACGGCCACCAGATCATCCTCCCAAACGATGAAAGCGTCATGCCGCGCGGCCATTTCGGATACGCCTTCAAGGACGTTGCGCCCAAGCCCGAGGTTGCCGGCGCGCTCGATGATCCGCACCTCGGCCCAGTCGATTCCGTGCAAGAGCGCCCGCGTCGCGGCGACCGGCGCAGCGTCGGCCGGCCCCTTCGATCCATCGGCGTACGCGTGGATGAGCGGCACGCCGTTGGCCCGGAGGCTGGCGAGTGCGCGCCCGAGGTGCACCGGGCGCGCATAGGCGAAGAGAACGACGGGGATGGTATTCACACGCGGCGCAGATAGCGAAATCCAAGGATGGGAAGCAACAGGGCCTTGGCCTGCATCCGTCCCGTCTCGCGCGTGGCCGCGCTGCAGAAGGACGAAAGCCAGGCCGCGATGGCTTGGGAAATGACCGTGGCCACGGCGGCCCCGAGCGCCCCCCATCGCGGGATGAACGCAAGGTTGAGCCCCACGTTGACCGCGGCTCCGGCCAGCGTCGCCGCCAGGTAAAACACCTGCAACCGTTCGTTGACCAACCACTGTCCCCGGGCGACACCGATGAAAACGAACACGCTCGACCACACATGCACGGCGACGATGGGCGCGGCCCCGGCGAAAGCCGGGCCGTAGGCGATCCGCATGATCCAGGGCGCGGCCAGCGCGATCGGCAGCGACAAAGCGTAGGCCACCGCGGCGTTGAGGTCGTAATAATGCTGCAGGCGCTCCCGGTAGGCGCCCATCCCGCGTTCCCTGGCGCGCAAAAGCGCCGGCAGAAGGCTTGAGGCGAGCGCCATCGGCACAAAATACCAGATTTCAGTCATGCGCGTCGCGGCCGAATAAAGGCCGACCGCGGCGGATCCCGCCAGATGGCGCAGCATCACCTCGTCGATGTTCATATAGAGCATGATCGCAAGGCCCGCGAACATCAGGGGCCACGCCTCTTTCAACAGCGGGCGCACGAGGGACGGGCGCATGCGCATCCACGACCCGTCCAGCCCCGCCCTGCGGGCCCAGACGGCTATGCCCACCGCCGTCAGGGCCGCCTCGGCCGCGATCGCCCAGGCGAAGGCGGAGAGCGGCGCATCGACGAGAACCAGGGCAACCCGCAGGGCCGCGCACACGGCCAGGGCGCCCGTCTGCGCCCACACCGAATATTTCGCCCGCAGGTGCGCCTGCAGCCAAAGGTCCGGAACCATCGCGGCCGGCTGGAAAAGCGTCAATCCGATGATCGCCGCCAGGCGCGGCTCGATTCCGACGCCGACCCCGCGCAAGGTGACGCACCCCAGGACGACCCCGTAGCAGAAAAGGCCGGCGGCCAGCCGCAGCGCGAAACTGCTCGCGAGCAAGCCGGCTTCCTCCTCCGGCTTCTGCAAAAGATCCCGCTTCACGACCGCATCCAACCCCAGTCCCGCCACGGCGCCGATCAAACCCACCAAAGCCTGGCTGTAGCTGAGCGACCCCAGCCGTTCCGGGCCCAGGTGACGCGCCACCGCGAATCCCACCACCACCCCGAGGACAAAACGTGCCGCCCGCTCGGCGACCAGCCAGCCGAGATTGGCCGCCGCCACGTGCAAACCATGTTTTGCCATTGGGGCCGCCGATGGTTGCATTCGCCTGATGATGAATTCGGCCTCGCCGCCGGTCAAGTTTGCCGCCCCGGTGCTGGAACTGTTGTTTGTGACCGCCGCCGTCTGGGTTCTGCGCGGCTACGAATGGCCCGATTTGGTGAACAACGAAGTCAGCGTGATTCAGGCTCACATGGATCCCCGCTGGTTCCAGGGAGACTTCGTGGTTCAGGAATCGATGCGGTTCACCCCGCGGTTTTATTACAACGCCCTGGTGCTGGGGCTGGCGCGGACGGGACTTCCGCTGGCGTGGACCTTCGTTGTGTGGCATCTGGCGGCGCTCGCGGGATTGATCACGGGCCTGCGTTCCCTCGCCCGCGGCCTGGGCATGGGCGAAACCGCCGCCGCCGTGTGGGTCGTCTGGCTGCTGACCGTCGGCGTCGGCACCGTCGGGGATGTTTTCTTTTTCACCCACGCCCCGGTCCCTGCGGTGTGGGCCGGCGCGTGGATCGCATGGGGTGCGGCCATGGCCGTCCGACGCCGCTACCTTGCCTCCTTCGCTTTCTTCGGCGCCGCGGCGCTGATTCAATTCCTGGTCGGATTCTATGCGGGCATCCTGGGGATTTTGGCATTGGGCCCGGCAACCTGGAAACAGCGCGCCTCGGCACTCGGAGCCTGGGCGCTGGGACTCGCCCTCGTTTACGTCCCAATGCGGTTGGGAAACACGACCTCCACGGCCGGCCTCGACAACGCGGCCTTCGTCGAAATCTACGCCCAATTGCGCCACCCGCACCATCTGGTGCCCTCCACCTGGGGATGGGCAGCCTGGGTCCAGGCCGCGGCCTTTTATCTCGGCGCGTGGTGGGTCATGGTCCGCGCCAGGGGAAGAGGGGCGGGCCGCGAAGGGGCCGGCGCCGAAGCGATCGTGTTCCATGCGTCGCTCGCCCTGGCCGCGGCCGCTTTGGCGGTCAACTACGTTGGCGTCGAAGTTCATCCGCTGGCCCTGGTCGCCAAGCTGCAGCCTGCGCGTATGACGCCCCTGGTGCAGGGAATCGCCCTCACGCTGCTTGCCCTGCGCCTTCAAGCCTTCATCGAACGCCGCGAATTTCTCCTGGCCGGCCTGCTGGCGATCATCCCCTTCACCGCGCTCCCCGGTCTTCTGCTGGTTCTTTTTGCCGTCCTTGCCGCCGGCAGGGATTCCCAACTTCGTTGGCCCCGCCTCGTCCTTGCGGCAGCGGTCCTGATGGCTTTCCAACCGTTCGATCCGTCCCTGCCCGCGCGTGCCGTGCGTTACGGCCTATGGGCGGGGCTTGTGGCGGCCCAGCTCGTGCCGGCCTGGCTTGGACGGCGGCCCAAGGCGCTTGCCGCCTCGGCGGCTCTCGCGGTCGCGGTCGCGGGATCCTGCGCGTATGCGTCGCTGCAACCTGGATGGCCCCCTTTTTTGACGGTGCGGTTCGCGATCGACGCCCGACCGCTGGACGCCCCGGGCATTCTTGGCCGCCGGTTCGCCGCGGTCGCCCCCCCGGGGGCCATCGTCCTGCTGCCCCCTGCGGGGGAAACGTGGAGCTTCCGTTTGCAGTCCCACAGGGCGGCGGTCGTCGATGACAAAGACTTCCCGTTCACCGACGCGGGCATCCGCGAATGGAAAAATCGCATGGACGCCGTGCTGGGCACTCCATTGGTCCGGGGGCTGGACCTCGTGGAGGCATGGCATCGACGCCCCCCTGAGGACGTGCTCGCGACGGCCCGGCTTTATGGCGCGCGCTACATTCTTACCCGTGACGACTGGCATCCCCGGCTGCCTGGACGCCTCGTAGACCGGGAGCAGGGCTGGACCCTGTGGGAGGAGCCGTGAACGGCGTCCGTCCCGCTTAGGAAAAGCTTCCGTTCCCATTCCGCGCCGACCATCCTGGACTTTTTCCGGCATGAAACTTTCGATCGTCATCCCCTGCTACAACGAGGCCAAAACGATCCGGATGATCGTCGACCGGGTGAAGGCCGCCCCGATCGCCGACAAGGAGATCATCATCGTGGACGACTGCTCGCGCGACGGAACGCGGGACCTGCTGCGCACCCAGATCGCTTCCCTCGTCGACAAGGTCATCTATCACGACGCGAACCAAGGCAAGGGGGCGGCGCTCCGGACCGGATTCGCCGCCGCCACGGGCGACATCATCGTCGTCCAGGACGCCGACCTCGAGTACGACCCCAATGAATTGCCGCGGCTCATCAAGCCCATCCTCGACGGCAAGGCGGACGTCGTCTTCGGCTCGCGCTTCATGGGCGCCGAGGCCCACCGGGTCGTCTACTTCTGGCACATGGTCGGCAACAAGTTCCTCACGCTCCTCTCGAACATGATGACGAACCTCAACCTCACGGACATGGAGACCTGCTACAAGGTTTTCAAGAGGGACGTCCTCGGCCGGATCGCGATCGAGGAGGACCGGTTCGGCTTCGAGCCGGAAATCACCGCCAAGGTCGCGCGGCTCCAGGTGGTGATCTACGAGGTCGGAATCAGCTATTACGGCCGCACCTACGCCGAAGGGAAAAAAATCGGCTGGCGCGACGGTTTTCGGGCGCTGTGGGCGATCCTGAAATACAATCTCCTGCGCTGAGGTTTGCGCCAGGCCCGCATTTGCGCAGCCGGGGCTCCCCGCCCGGGCCATGACCACCTCCATGCTCCTGGAGACCGTCCTCTGCCTGCTGTTCGCGGCGCTCATGACGCTCGGCCCCGGGCGGCCCTGGGCCGCCCGGCTTGGATTTGATCCAGCCGAGACTCTGGTCGCCGGGGCCGTGCTTTCGCTGATCGTCGTCTGGGGCGCGGGCTGGGCGCTTTACGTTACCGACGCTCCCCCCGCGGCGGTCTGGTTCCTGCCGGCGCTCGCCCTCGCCGGCCTGGCCGCGGGTCGCCGAGGTCTGGGCGCGCTGGTCCGTGATCCCGACGCCCGGGGGCTCGCGGTCGGCCAGATCCTGGTCACCGGCTGGTGCGTCGGCTGGCTTGCATTCACTCCCATCTATTCCGTGGGCACCTGGGCGGGCGACTGGCTCGAGCACTGGGAGCGAACCCTCTTCTTCCTCGATCACTGGCCGCGCGATCACCGATTCATCGGCCTTTACGACCTTTCCGCTCGGCCGCCGCTTGCCAACGTCCTGACGGCCGTTCTCCTCGGGCTGACCCGCGACGACTACCCCCACTACCAGGTATTCATGGCGGTCCTCAGCAGCCTTTCCTTTCTTCCCGCAGCGCTGCTGGCGCGCCGGTTTGGCGGCCGGGCCGCGCCCGCTATTCTCGCCGCCCTGGTGCTCGTGAATCCGCTCTTCGCCGTGAACGCCACCTTCCCGTGGACCAAGCTCCCGGCCGCGTTTTTCATCCTCACAGGACTTTATTTCTTCCTCCGCGCCCGGGATGGAGGGCCCAAAGAGCGGGCCTCCTGCATCGTTTGCGGCCTCTCGCTTGCCGGGGGAATCCTCACCCACTACTCGGCGGCTCCCTATGCCGTCGTCCTTGGCGTTGCATGGATCGCCCTCGGCCGGAACCGCGGGAACGCGGCGGCCTTCACGCGCACCACCGTGCTTGCGGCGGCGGCGGCCGCCGCCGTGCTCCTCTCGTGGTTCGGCTGGTCGGTCGCGGTCTACGGAGCCGGCGCGACGTTTCTCTCCAATACAAGCGTCACTTCCCTGAAAGACTGGCAGGGCAGCCAGGCGGAAAAGCTTCTTCTCAACCTGCGCGACACGCTCGTCCCCCATTTCCTGCGGCCCATGGACCGGTCGCTGATCGAGCAGACCAGCCCATGGGGCCTTTTCCACGACTGGTGCTTCGAGGCTTACCAGTCGAGCTTCCCCTTCGCCCTGGGCAGCGTCGCCTGGCTCGCGGTCGTCCGCGAGGCCGTGCGGGCCGGCCGCGAGGCCGCTCCGCGCGACCGGTGGTTCTGGATCGCCTCCGTGAGCGCGATGATCGTTCTCGGGGTTGCCGTCCACGGCGACCGGGACGCATGGGGCCTCGCCCAAATCTGCCTGCAGGCCCTGGTCCTGGCCGGCCTCGCTTTCCTTGCCGCCCGCTGGGACCGGCTCGGCCGCGGCTGGCGCAGGGCGGTGATCGCCGGAGGGCTGGCCGACCTGACGCTGGGCGTTGCCCTGCAATTCGCGGTTCAGGACTTCGCCCTCGACCGATGGCTGGCCCCGGAGCGCAACTTCAACCAAGCCTGCAATAGCTACAGCACCACGGTCCGGGCGAACATCGCCGGAAAAATCGGGCGCCATCTGGTCTTTTTTAGCGACCTGTTCACGCCCGCGCCCGTTCTTGTGCTCGCCCTTCTCGCCGTTATTCTCATGCTGGCTCTTCTGCGCGCGCGCCGTTTTCCGGCGCGCACACCCCCGGATATCTGATTTCCACCGAAATGGCCTCCTCGATTTCGACGATTGCCGTCGTGATTCCCATCTTCAACGAGGAATCCGTGATCCCGGAATTGCTGGCGCGCCTGGCCGCGCTCTTCGACGGGCATCCCGACTGCCGGTGGCGCGCGGTGCTCGTGGACGACGGCAGCCGCGACCGGTCGGCCGCATTCATCCGAGCCAAGGCCGCGGACGATCCCCGGTTCGAGTTGGTCGAACTTTCCCGCAACTTCGGATTCCAGGGCGCCATCGCGGCCGGCCTCGCGCACGCGCGCGAGGCGGACGCCGTCGTGACCATGGACGCCGACCTCCAGGACCCGCCCGAGGTGATCCCGGACATGGTGGCCGTCTGGCGCGGCGGCGCCGAGGTCGTGCGCGCGGTCCGCCGCTCCCGTCAGGAGACCGGGCTTCGCCGGCTCGGGTTCGCCACGTTCCATTCCCTATTCGGCCGGCTCACCGACTTCCCCATCGAGCCCAACACCGGAACCTTCGGCCTCCTGGGCAGGGCGGCCGTCGAGGCGTTCCACGGGCTTCCCGAGCGCCACCGGTTTTTTCCGGGACTGCGCGCCTGGATCG
>Ga0070713_100001994_pt1 | contig 13169 bp, 10 predicted proteins | sample LARL82metaG_FD_65465 | JGI IMG/M metagenome (GOLD analysis project Ga0070713, IMG submission 65465) | Corn, switchgrass and miscanthus rhizosphere microbial communities from Kellogg Biological Station, Michigan, USA - LAR L8-2 metaG | ecosystem: Host-associated > Plants > Roots > Rhizosphere ... | reverse complement strand
GTGGCACCCGACAGGCACCGCACTGGTGGCATTCCCGTCGGCGCGGCAGCGGTCGCACCGGCCGACTGGGCGCAGGTAACTACGCCACAGATGTCGATCGGCCAGGGCGGAGGGCGCCACCGGCACCGGCGCTCAGCCGTCGCGGCAACGGCAGCCAACCTTTCCCTCGAGGACACATCGTGGTGGCCCGATGTGAACGAGGCCACCTTCCGTGCCCGTCAGGACGCCGGCCTGGCAGCGCTCATTGCGGTCGCCACCCACGCCGCACGCTTCTGAACCAGTGCTCGACGCGGCTCGCTAAGCGGGAATCCTGCGCCGGGCCTTGAAGTACAGCCAGGGACCGGCAAGCAGCCCCCTGACCTCTTTGGCCATGAGGCCCCTCGGCAGTGTGGGGTTGTCCTTGACCCGGTCGTTCAATGTGAAGATCCGGAGCACACCGGGCACGATCCGCAGCGGCACGTCGCGGCGCGCCCGCGGGACGCGGAGCATGATCGCGGCCAGTGCGGCGGTATTGCCCGTGCCGTACGCCCGCATCTGCCTCGTCAGTTCCGCGAGATCGGTCCGGTGGTAATGCGAAACGATGGCCGCCGGCTCGTAAACGAGGCGGTTACCGCTGAGGATGATGCGCATGAAGATCTCAAGGTCTTCGCCGCCGCCAGAAACCGTGCCCGCGCCGAGCGCCTCGTCGAAACCGCCGACTTCCTTCATGACGGTGCGCGATACCGCGAAGTTCGCCCCGGCGCCGAAGATGCCCGGGGAATAAGGGTAGAGCGGTGAGGCGTCGCGGTTCTCGCTGAGGTCGAAGACCCGCCTCTCGCACACGGCTCCCCACGCCTCGCGGAGGTGAAAGTACAACTGCTCGGCATTCTCAAGCTGTGCGGTCGCGGCCATCCCTGTGACACACGCGACGTCGGGTACAGCGTGGAAGCCGCGCACGATTCCGTTCAGCCACCAGGGGTCGACGGTCACGTCGTCATCGGTGAACGCCACGATTTCCCCGGCTGCTTCGGCGAGACCACGGTTGCGCGCGCATGACAGGCCAGGCCTTAGCTCTCGGACGTAGCGAACCCTCGGATCCTCGGCATAGGCGGCGAGCAGGGCGTCCTTGGTCGCGTCGGAATTCGGCGCGTTATCTATCACCACGATTTCAAACGGCCTATAATGCATGGCCAGCAGGCTGCGCAAGGTAACCAGGACGCTCTCCGGGCGGTTCCTGGTACATACGACCACGCTAGCGAACGGGCGGCTGGTGGTTCCGTCCTCGAGCTCGGCGGCAACGGGCAGGCCGCTCACCGGCAGGCTATCAACGGAAGGCAGGCCAGCTAGCTCATAACGCGCATTGATAGCGGTTGAAAGCCGTTCCCATACCTGTCTCGCGACTGTGTCCGCGCCAAGGGTATCAGACTGCATGAATACATATCCGACTGGCACGTGTTGCAGCCTGACGAGCAAATAAACGCCGTTGTACGCCGGGCCGCCAACTCGCTCGGTCGGCCGAATGTCGACGATTGGCTCAGTAAGTTCCAACTCGTCGATAAAAACCGGGGCTTCCATCAGCATTCAACCTTCGACGCAGCGGCAGTATCGGTGCTAAGTCTAACGTCGCTACCAGCATGCCACCGGCCAGAATTACAGATATCGCATGAGTGATCACTGGTTGTACACGTAGTTGCGATATTTTGGAACCAGGGACGGATCCTGATGCGATCGGCCATACTAGGTTGTCTCGTACTCAGAGCCGAGCCAGGCCGGGGAAATGAGAAATACAGATGGGGCTACTTAACTTTATTCTTTCGTCTCGCGCTTACCAGTCACGACGCCAAGCTCTGCGCCAACAGGTGCTGCACTGGATCGAAGGCGATAATGCTTGGTCCGTGCCCGGCCCGCCCATTCTATTCGCGGAGCAGCCTACGTTTGCCCCAATGCGGGTGTACTACGAAAATGGCGATCCGCCCGTGCACGTCGGACGCTACTGCTCGATCAACGAAACGGTCACGTTCATGCCGGGCGGCGGGCACCCGCTCGACACGGTCACCACCTTCTTCTTCCACTGGGGAATGGGCGAGGGCGAGCCCGAGGTTCCCGTCAGCCACGGCCCCATCACCGTCGGCAACGACGTTTGGATGGGACGGGACGCGCTCGTCATGAGCGGCATCACGGTTGGCCACGGCGCGGTGGTTGCCGCGCGCGCCGTCGTGACCAAGGATGTCGCGCCCTATGAGATCGTGGGCGGGGTGCCCGCCCGGCACATCGGCTGGCGCTTTGACGAGCAGATCCGCGATGAGCTGCTCAAGATCGCCTGGTGGGAGTGGCCCGTGGAGGCCGTCCTCGCGCACCGGGAGCAGCTCTACAGTCGCGACCTGGTCAGCTTCATCGCCCGGCACGGCGGGAAGGTAGACGCCATGACGTCCGCGCTGGAGTGCGACATCTGCGACCGGCGGTAGCCCGCCTACTTCTGGTAGGACCAGCGGCGGCGGATCAAACCGACGGACAGCCAGGTAAGGCTCAGCAGTGCCTCCGCGGCAAACAGCGACTCCGGGTGCCATGCGTGCAGCCATAGCGCGATCAGCGCGATCGTGAGGAGCAGGCCGAGGCTTATCGCGATGCACATGGCCAAGTCGGCCCATCCCGCCATCCGCGGCCAGTTACTGACGACGGCCCGGCCCGGGACAAAGAAGGTGAACAGGACGGTGAGGAGCAACCGCACTCCGCCGGTGACGCCACCCAAGACGAAAACGAGCAACATAACGGCGATGCCGGCCGCGGCGATGTCGAGCACCTGGGCCCGCACTTCGGGATCCATGAGTGAGTCGGAATCCGCTGCGGCCATGCCAGGATGCTACCACCGGCACTGGCGCGCATTCACTCGCAATGCGTTGCCAGGAAGCAACGCAGGGCAGTCAAACGGGCGGTAACTGCAGAACAAGCAAATCCGAGCCTCGATCGCAGGTAGGATCAGGCGACCCGATCCCAGGGATGCCGGGCGGATTATTGCGAGCGGGCAGTGCCCATAGCGCTACCGTACGTGGGCAGAATCCCGACCAAGAAAGACCCTGATGCATCCTGCACTCCGCACACCTGGCGCTATGCCTCCGCGCGACAGGGCATCTATGGGCACGCCTGCTCCCGGGCGCGCTGACCGCGGCAGTCTGAGCCTGATACTTCTGCCGGTCAGCGTCGCGCTGTGGGTCGTCGGCATTCTTACCACCAATACGGCTTCACTTGGACCGTACGGACTGGTCACCGCGCTTTCGCCGGCTTTCCTCCTAGGCCTAGTGCTCCTTATCATCTCTATCGGAATAGAATTCACGCAACCAGTTTTGTCGGAACTTCGCCTCGGCCTCCACTCGGTGGCGCTTGTCGTGATGCTTTACGGGACCGGCGCTCTTGTTTACACCGACGGACGGTATGCGTGGCTTTACAAGACCATCGGCGTGGTGCAGTACGTCGATGCGCACGGATCGCTCGACCGGACCATCGACATTTACCAGAACTGGCCGGGGTTCTTCGCGCTTGCCGCATGGTTCGACAAGGTAGCAGGCGTCAGCAGTCCGCTCGATTACGCGAAGTGGGCTCAGGTGGTGTTCGAACTGGCGGCCATTCCGCTGCTGCACACGATCTACCGTGCCTTTGCCCTGGGGTCGTGGCACCGCTGGCTCGCCGTGATGTTGTACTCGACGAGCAACTGGATCGGTCAGGACTACTTCTCACCGCAGGGTATTTCCACCTTGCTCAGCCTCGGGGTCATGGCGATCGCGGCTCGGTGGCTCTTCGTGCTGGTATCAGACAAGGGGGAGCAGCCCGGCAGAGCGAATCCACGCAGGGGCCGGCCAGCGCCGCCGTCCCTGCCGCACTGGCGGCGGGTACTACCGTTCATCGCCACGATCCTGGTCCTGTTCTTCGCACTCACCGCGAGCCACGAGCTGACGCCCTACATTGTCACCAGTCAGATCATGATCCTAGCCGTCTGCGGTATTGCCCGCCCTCGCTGGGTCGCCATTGCCATCGCTGTCGTCACCCTCGCCTATCTCGTCCCTAACTTCGCGTACGTCAACAGCCGCTTCGGCATTGTCGCGTCGATAGGTAGCTTCTTCAACAACGCCCATCCGCCGAGCGCTAACGCCGGCTACCCGTACCTGCCGTTGCCGCGGAGCACAAAAGTACTCAATTACTGCGCCGATGCGCTCTCCATGGGCATCTGGCTGCTGGCCATGGTCGGGGCATGGCTGCGCCGCAAGGCACGACGTGTCGTGCTTGCCCTGCTCCTGCTGACTTTCAGTCCTACCCTCGTCCTCATTGGCGGCGCCTACGGAAATGAAGGGGTTCTGCGGGTATACCTCTTCTCCCTGCCGTGGGCCGCGGCTCTTGCCGCCTGTGCCCTGGCTCCGGTGCGCGCCAAGCCCGATGCGGCTAGTCCGTCGCTGCTCCGCGTCGTCATACCCCTCGCTCTCGCCGTAGCCTTGTTCTTTCCCTCCTTCTACGGTTACGACGCACAAAACATCATGACGACCTCAGAGGTCAACGTCCTCGTCGAGTTCCAGCAGACGGCAAAGCCAGGAGTAGTCCTGATGCCGTTCGAAAACCTTCCCTTCTCGGACACCGCACAGTACAACGAATGGCCGCTCGGCGTGATTTACGGAACCTATGGCGTCGTGCAGGGTCCGATATCTGGCGACATAACCGCTTACTTGGCGCGATCGGTGATCGTTGACCTCGGTAACACGCCCGCCTACATCGTGGTGACGCCGAGCATGATGGCATACAACCAAGCCAACGCCGTGACCTTCCCTGAGAACATCACCAGCTTGGTCGCCGCGCTAGAGAAATCCCCTTACTGGCACCGCATCGTCAGCGAAGACGGCACGGTAATCTACAGCCTCATCGCCAACGCCGACGATATCCCTCGCGGCCCGTATGCCAAGACCTTGATCATCGACGTTCCTTAACCCGCGGTCTATGTGGATCACCGGCCGGAAAGCAAGCTTGCTACGGACGGCCGCCCGCACCATGAGCCGCTGCCGCGGCGAAGACACGATACGGAGCGACCCGAACGGATCAGTGAGATGCCTGCTCCCAATGGTGCGGGCAATGACGGCCTGACCCCACGGGCCAAAGCGCGGACGCTTTTCCGCGTTCCGAATGAAACGGAAGTACCGCGCCACGTCACCGAGGGCAACAGCCCGGCCGAGCATCGGGGACCCTTGATCATCTTCGAAGGGGAAACTGCCCCACAACTCGGCTTCCGGGTAGGTCGGGGAGCACCAGAGCATGCTGAGGTTGCCTATAAGAGCGGGGCGAATCGCCGCAAGCTCGTCGAGCGTGACGGCGCCGCCGAGCTTGGCCAGGCCACGGCACACCTCCCCGGCGTACTCGGAGACGAGATCCTGGAATTCAGGCAGCCCCCAGGACACGGCCCTATTCGTCCCGGCGGGGGCGAGGCGAGGATGCCATCCGCCCCCCGTTTCCGTGTAACCCAGCGTGGAACCGCCGCTACCGGCGCAGAAACTCTCCATCAGGTGGACCAGGGCCTTCCGCAACTCCGGTTCCCTCCCGCGCGCGTCGATGAGAAAGGCCCTGCTGTCCTGCGGGGCTATCGCGGATTCTTGTCCGCACAGGCCGCCGGCGAAGTAGCAGAGCACTTTTGTTCCCTGGGTCGCCGCGATCGCTACCAGCGAGGCGGAAGCGGCACCATGCCAGCCGATATCGACGAGGCCGGCCCGCCCTCCGCCGAACATCCCCTCCTGGCGCAGGTAAGCCACCGTCGCGTCATACGCGGTCTTGGCTCGCGAGAGAGCCAGCGACTGCAACGCCGGTGAACTCGAGAGCGCGTCTATGGTCTCGGCCAGCCGGTCGCCAAGCGGTGCGTCGACGGGGAGAGTCGCCAGCTCTTGCGCCACGACAGGCGCTGCCTCATCGACGCTCAGGTCGAGGTGTGACAACAGATCGCGCAACGTGACCTTGGCGGACCGGGCAAGAAAGCGCCGCAGCGCCGCTGCGACATCCGAACCGGACGCGAGGCTGAGCGCCGGCAGGTGCCATGAGCGCCGGCTCCCGTACAGGTAACGGCATTCGATCTCGGTCGCCAAGCCGAGCTCGTCTTGCAGCAGTTTCGCGACTGCCAGGAGAAGTTCTCCGTCGCGCGCGACAAAGTAGAGCGTATCGACGCGGTCTCGCTGTGCGGACAAGAGCGTCCATGCCACGGCGGAGAAGACGGTCGGACCGGCAACGCCCGACACGATCGAGATCAGCGCAGGAAGGTGCTGGCCCTTCTTAGTGAGCCGGAACTCACGGCCGCGGCCAGCGAGCACGGCGCCAAGCAAGGTGTCGGACTCTGTGGTGGCGCCGTCAAGCGCCAGCTCATATCTGGTCGGGTTGGCCGCAGCGAAGAATGCGAACGGCACCCCGGCCCGGGCACTTCCGGCGGCGTCGCTTCTGATGTCATTACCGACATGGAGCATCTGGTCGCGATCAACGCTAAATCGCTTGCTGGCCTCGCGGAAAAGAGACCCGGTCCCCTTCCTGAGCCCCGTATCCCCCGAGCTGAGGACATCTCCGCCCGGCAGCGAGTACTTGTCGAGGCAATCTCTGATGAAGGTTCCCCGGTGTGGGGTGTCGGTGAGATAGGCGACGGGAACGCCAGACGCCTTGGCGAGCAAAGCATCGGCGCGTGGATTCAGCCGAAGGCTTCGCAGCTCCAGATCTTCTTCAAGTGCGACAGCCCGCCGCTGCTGCTCCGGCGTCCAGCCAAGATTCGCTCCAAGCCGCGCGTATACCTCGATTAGCGTAATGTCTTCGCTAGTTCCCTTGGCTCGCGCCTCGTCTTCGGCGCGGCCGCGCAGCCGGACGAATTCCGCGGCGCTCGGCACCCGAGAAAACTGATTCACGATTTCTTGGCCCAGCAAGTACCACAACGATTCCTGGGATACAAATTCGCGGACCAGGCACGTGTCGAAAACATCGAGCGTCAGCAGCCCGAATCCTGTTCCGTAGTGCTTGCGCCCCGTCCCGCGAAGGACCATTCGCAGATTCATTCAGTTTCCTCTCGCAGCGAGCACTACCGCAAGCGGCTCGACGCCTCGGGCCGGTGGCCCATGCGACCCAGTTGAGTCTATACGGCCGCGAAGCGAAACCGGCCTATCAAGCATCAACCGGGCATAGGCCGCGTTCGGCGAGTTCGCCCCGTAACAGGCGGCTTCGACGCGTGACCGACTTGCCGCGCTACCGAGAGCGATACCCAGATCATGCGCCCGAAGATCGGGAATGTGGGGATCTGCTGGCATTGCATCTGATATGCTGCACCCCTCATATAGGGGCAACTTTCTCGTAACAACCCGTGGGCGATGGTGGGTAGATCATGCTACGTGACGGCACGACGAGTAAGCGACACGCTGCACCGCGTAAAAGCCGCTCGTTCAACGGCACGAAGTCGATCCTGACCGGCACTATCGCTGTCGCACTGATTGCGAGCGTCGGAATAGTCGCGATGAAGTACGTCGGGCGCAGTCCCACCCATCCTCCTGCCCCCTTGCCGGTGACCCAGGCTACTGTGACGCAACCATCATCATTCACCCCACCGAAAGACTGGACGGTGAAGTTCGCCTCCAACTTTCAAGGGAGTCAGCTAGACACCTCGGTGTGGGGGACCTGTTATCCCTGGGCTGGTCCCGGAGGCTGTACTAATTTTGGCAACGTAAAGGACAAGGAACTGGAGTGGTACCTGCCGGACCAGATTCAGGTCAGCGGCGGAGAACTTCACCTGATCGCACAAAACGAGCCCACCTCAGGCCTCAATAAGCAAGGCGGCTCCCAGGAATACGCTTGCCGGTCTGGAATGGTTACAACTTTCCCGGGCTTCCAGTTCCAGTACGGTTATATTCAGATAACCGCCATGATTCCATTTAGCAAGGGCTTGTGGCCGGCCATCTGGCTAGCGGCAGCTAATGAGAAATGGCCGCCAGAAGTTGACATCCTCGAACATTGGGCCAGCAAGTCCGACGCCGGGATGTACTTGCATCCCTCGTCCGGTAAAAAACAGGGCGGCCATGTTATCCTGCCGAACCTTGGGGCGGGCTGGCATACCTTCGGCCTCTACTGGACCAAGACTCGTCTCGTTTGGTACTACGACGGTCAGCAGATACTGGCGACTTCGACTGACGTGCCACAGCAGCCCATGTACCTCATCGCGAACCTCGCAGACGATGTCGCAGGCGCTGGCACTTGCTCAGGCACCATGCGCATCAAGTCAGTCAAGGTGTGGCAGCCGCCGAGCTGACCTCGTGATCCCGTGCGAAGGAGGTGCTCTGTCATGCCCGCAATTCCCCCAAGGTCAGTGCCTGTCCTGATGTACCACGAAGTGAACGAGCCGGCCCAGGCCTGGGAGCACCTCTCGGTGTCGCCCGCCGTCTTCAAGGAGCAACTCGCTTACCTCACTGAGTCCGGTTGCACCACCATGACGGCAGGCGCGCTCGCAGCACTGCTCGCCGAGGGTGGTCGGGTGCCACCGCGGACAGTCGTCCTCACCTTTGACGACGGCTTCGAGGACTTCCACCGGCACGCGGTCCCGGCCCTGGTCGAGCACGGGTGCACGGCCACGGTTTTCGTCACGACCGGCTGGGTCCAGGAAGCCGGCCTCCAGCCGACGGCGAACCGGCCTGGTCGCATGCTCAGCTGGAGCCAGATCGCCGAAGTGGCGACTGCTGGCATGGAGGCGGGAGCGCACAGCTGCCAGCACCCTCAGCTAGACCAGATCCCGGCCACGGCGCTCCGTGAGGAGCTCTATTCAAGCAAGGCCATGCTTGAGGACAAGCTCGGCGTCCCGGTCCCGGGGCTCGCGTATCCCTACGGCTACTCCAATGCGCAGGTCAGGGAGGTAGCCAGGAGCGCCGGCTATGGCTACGGCTATGCCGTCAGGAACACGATGGCGAGTCCTGGCGGAGACCTTTTCATGCTGCCGAGGCTAACCGTGCATCATTCCACCGGACTCGCGGAGTTCCGGCGACTAGTCGAAGGGCAATTCGCCCTGACCATGGTCCGTGACCGGGCGCTTACGGCGACCTGGTCGGTGGTTCGCCGCTCAAGGGCCGCACTGTCCGGCGTGAACAGAGGCCGGGATCACGCTTCGGCCATATAACATCACCAAGCGCTTTTCATGTAGTACATCGGATTCAATTTGGACATACTTGCGCGCATGAGCCATACTCCGGTCTACCCTGGCACTGATGCTATTTTGGTAAGCAATGTGTTATCACACTGCTTAGTATGATAACGCTTTGGGGGCGCCATGTCTGACCGTGACTACTCTGTAGTGATTTGTGTCTATACAGATGAGCGCTGGGATCAGATCTGCGCTGCCGTCCAATCAGTCCGTGACCAGAGCCTGTCATGCAGTGAAATCGTCGTCGTCGTCGATTACAACCGCGCGCTTTACGAGCGGCTCACCGCCGCTATGCCTGACGTGACCGTCGTGGAAAACACGGACGTGAAGGGACTGTCCGGTGCCCGCAACACCGGCTCCGCCGTGGCGCGAGGCGCGATCATCGCGTTCCTCGATGACGACGCGACGGCTCACCCGGACTGGCTGAAGTTCATTGACGACTCATATGCCAACCCGGCCATCACGGGAGTCGGGGGCCTGACGTTGCCGAATTGGCAGACCGCGCGCCCGCTGTGGCTGCCGGAAGAGTTCTACTGGGTCGTCGGCTGCAATTACCTCGGCATGCCGCCTTCTGGGGCCCCGGTTCGTAACCTGCTCGGCGGAAACATGTCGTTTCGCAGAGAAGTGTTCGCCATAGTCGACGGTTTCCAGTCGGGTATCGGCCGCAGTGCGGACAAGCGGCCCCTCGGCTGCGAGGAAACCGAGTTCTGTATCAAGCTAACGCAGCGCTCGCCTGACACCGTACTCGTCATGGATCACCGGGCGATGGTCTCGCATTTCGTGTCAGACAAGCGCTGCCGATTCTCTTATTTCCTTTCCCGGTGCTACGCGGAGGGAATCTCCAAGGCCCAGGTCACGGCGAACGTCGGCCGCGGCGACGGACTGTCCAGCGAACGGGCATACGCCACGCGAACGCTTCCCCTCGGCGTGCTGAGGGGTGTCGTCAACACGTTCCGCGGTGACCCATCGGGCCTCGGCCGGGCCGGTGCGATTATCGCCGGCCTAGGCATGACCGCGGTCGGCTACATTGGCGTCAAGGTGAAGACGGCTACCGCCAAGTCCGATCAGGCGCCCCCGATGCAAGCCAACTGAGCACGGCATGCACTCCGTCGGCAAGCGATGTGGCGGGACGCCAGCCAAGATCCCGCGCGGCTCGTTCCCAGTTGAGCGCGCTCCGCGATAGCTCCCCGGTACGGGCAGGCGCAAATACTGCTCTGCGCTCATTGCCGGTAAGGTCGGCCACGAGCGCGGCGAGGTCGATGACGCTAGTCTCTGTCCCTGTCCCAATGTTCCAGGTGCCGGCCCTGCCGTGATCGGCTACCGCCAGGATGGCCGCGACGCAATCATCAATGTAAACATAGTCACGCGTTTGCTTGCCATCGCCATAAATCGTTGATGGTTTTCCTTGGAGCCCATTGGCACAGAAGGTAGAGATAACGCAGGCCTCGCCTGAGGATCCCTGCCGGGGACCATATATGTTCGCAAAACGCAAGATAGCATGTTCCGTCCCGAACAGCCTGTTGTAGAGGCCCACGTAGTTCTCCGCACAGTACTTCGCCACTCCATAGGGAGAACCTGGCATCGGAAGCGTGTCTTCCGGTGACGGCAGCGGTGCGTCCTCACCGTAGAGCGCGCCTCCGGTGGAACTGAAGAGCACGCGAGCACCCACGCTGCGAGCCGCCTCGAGCACATTGATCGTTCCTGTAACGTTTACCTCGGCGTCCCTGACCGGAGACGAGACGGACACCCGTACATCCACCTGCGCAGCCAGATGACAGATGAAGTCGGGTGCAACTTCCGCGACCAGCGCCGACAAGCGGGTCGCATCGAGGATGCTTTCCTTATAGATCTCGGCATCTTTCGGTAGCCGGTCAACGCGACCACGGGAAAGATCGTCGATGACGCAAACCTCGTCACCATTGGCACGGAATGCGTCATATAGATGTGAACCTATGAAGCCTGCGCCTCCGGTAATCAGTACTCGCACATAGCCCCCAAAATCTTCAGGCAATATTAACTCGGCAGGGCTGACACTAACCGGCGCCGCCAAGAGATTATGGAGTGTTGATCGGCTATCGTCTCCCGGTCATCTCGATGTCACGGCGAAATCGCATCGATAGCGGCCATCTGCCTGTCCGCCTCACTCATCGCGAGGGACAGGGCGCCTTCTTGTGGCGAAGGTTCCGGAGCTGACGGCAGTGTGCTGCGATTTTTCTCAAGGAAGCGCTCGCGCACGATGAATCTGGCGATACGCAGGCCGTCCCGCACTACCTTCAGGTTGCTCATGCCGTGCAAGCGCAGATGCTCGTAACTCGGTATCTCGTGGATAACCAGCCCAGCCTTGGCCGCGCGCACGTTCATCACGGTCTCGATCTCGAACCCGTCGCAGTCCAGGTCGAGCTTTGACAGGTGCTTCGCCCAGAAGGCGTTGTAGCCGTAGCACAGATCCGTGTAACGCGTACCGAAAAACATGTTGACGAGGCCACTCAGGATCTTGTTACCAAGACGCCGGGAAAACGTGATGTCATCGCTACCGCCACCGCTGGCAAAACGCGAGCCCTTAGCAAAGTCAGCACCCGTGACCAAGGCCGCGATGAAGCGTCGGATCTCTGCGCCGTCAGTTGACCCGTCGGCGTCCATCATGACGATGATCTCGCCTTCGGCCGCCGCGAACCCCGCCTGAAGGGCATCTCCCTTGCCGCGGCCCTTCTGGTGGACCACATGGACCGCAGGGTGGATCCGCCGCGCCTCCGCGACGGTGTCATCGGTTGACTGACCGTCGACAAGCACGATCTCGTTGACCCAATCGGGAATCGTACTGAAAACATGCTGAAGGTTGCGCGCTTCGTTCTTGGCCGGAACAACAACGCTGACACTAGGCATGATCGCGAAATGCTTGCCGATCGCACGGTAGTCAGAAAAGTCACTCGGCCCCGAGAAATCGTTCATCCCCCGCCCCCTCCCCAAGACCCAAAAGTCCCGCTACGACGACGCCAACACCGCGTAACGGGTCAATGACCGCGACATACCAGGCATATGCCACCCATGTCACCAGGCTGATTGTCGCGATCAGATAACAAATCAGCACACCTGCGCTAACGGTGTGCCCTAAGTCACCACCATTGAGATTTCTTTGCCCGCAAGACTTGCCATCGAGCGGACAACTTGGGCAGCAGTGTAGCAGCCGGCACCAACATCCGCAGGTATCTCTATACCGTACAAATGTAACGCAAGGTCATCATAATCAAACAGCCAGTGAATCCATCGCTGGCAGGGATTTTAACCGATAACTTTCGGAATTCCCTGGCGACAGTGCCACCTTATTGAATTTATCTTTGCGGGCACTGGACGAGGCGCGGGCAATACCGATAGATCGGCGAGAACGGAATTCCTGCTTTACAGTGCAAAATTGCACGTAAGCGGTCGTAATAACACAGTATGGATCATGTCTGCGTGTGGGTTGACGTTGCGGCCGACACCCGAACGGCGCCTCTGCTGCGCTGACGCTCCCTCGCCCCGCGCTGGGAGCCCGGCTGCCCCGCCTATGTCTTGCCCTTCCGCCGCGCGTGCCTGACGACCGCGGCCGTCCCGACGACCACGGCGGCGGTCCCGGCAGCACCCGCCGCGGTGATCGCCGCGTCCTTCCGCGCGATCCGCCGCCCCGCCACCGCGTGCCGCCCTCCCCGGGCCTCGAGCAGCACCGACAGCGCCTCAGCGTTCGAGAACGCAGGCCGCCAGCCGGCCGCGCGCAGCGCGGCGCACTCGACCACCCACGGGTAGACCACGTAGCGAAGTTCCGCCGACGGCGACGGGATCACGCCGAGGCGATGCAGCCGCTGCGCCGTGCTGAAGGTCAGCCGCGCAGGCAGCTCAAGCGACTTCAGGCCGCTCAGCGACTCGACCTCGCCCTGCGAGAGTGACCCGTCGCAACCCACCGCGAAGTCGCCCTCGATCGCGCCGGCCGCCGCGAGCTCGAGCGCCGCCGCCAGGTCGTCGACGTGGCAGAACTGCCAGC
>Ga0070713_100001992_pt1 | contig 13178 bp, 9 predicted proteins | sample LARL82metaG_FD_65465 | JGI IMG/M metagenome (GOLD analysis project Ga0070713, IMG submission 65465) | Corn, switchgrass and miscanthus rhizosphere microbial communities from Kellogg Biological Station, Michigan, USA - LAR L8-2 metaG | ecosystem: Host-associated > Plants > Roots > Rhizosphere ... | reverse complement strand
GCCTGTCCACGTGCTTTTTCAAGTTCCTTCAGAGGGGGAAAAGACGCTGGTGCCACGAGCGTGCGATCCGGCGGCTGGGACCCCGCCTCGAAACCCGCCGCCAGCAGATGCAAGGCGTCTCCGACAAGAGGCGGCGAAATTACAGTGGCGGCAAGCCGGCCCTGGCGAACCCACTCCTGACCGGAGCGCGGAACGCCGTCACATCCGGTGATGGGTAGGCGCAACCAGGCATCGCGATCGCGCAAATCTGCTAATTCCTCGAAGGCGCGGCGTGCTCCGATCGCCATATCATCATTTTGACAAGCGATCATGCTGACGTTCAGCTGGCGGGATGTGCTCAGCGACAACCACGATTTGACGGCATGGTAGCCGCTATTCTGTGTCCAGTCCCCCTTCAGAGTCTTGATGTCGACGCGGGCTGGTTTGGTCTGAAGCATTCCCTTAGTCCGCCCTTTGGCCACGTCGCGGACCGCGGGGCCTTCAATATAAAGAACGCATCCCTGCTCGCCCAAGAAAGCGGCCATCTGCTGGCCTTGAATCTTGCCAATCGCTTGGTGGTCCGACTGGACCGAGAACACCGGGACCAGGGCATGTTGGCGTAACTGTAAAATGTAGTCCACATCAGAGTTAATGATGCCCCAAGCGATGCCTGCGCCCACAGCGGCTTTGGCGATCTGGGCCATGCCGGTGCCCACCGGTTCGGCCAGGATGGCATCCGGGCGCTTGGAAGGATCCTGGATGAAACTCAAGATCTGCTGGGTTTGCTGGACTGCATCATTATCGGAATATATGACCTGCACGCTGGCCCCAAGCTTGACCGCTGCTGCTTGGGCCGAGGCGGCCTGTTCCAGTTGGTAATCGTTATCTTCTGTCATTAGGGAAACTAGGACCCTAAGTTTGTTCATGGCGGCGCCCTCGACGTTGACGGCACAACGCGTCCGCGATTATTAACTCATGCACATCTAAGGTCGCCCAAATTACTTTAGTGACGCGTCAATCGGCTACTAGCCGCCTCGGAGAGGCAGTAGCAGCCCTCGGCGCTGAGAGCGCCCTGTACCATCCGCCTCAATTCTTGCTAGAATGTCCGGTCACAAAAACTCCGCGGTAGTAAAATAAACACAGAGACTCTCAGGAGACTGACACCTTTATGGCCTACGTGATTGCTGAGCCGTGCATTGGCACCAAAGACACTGCATGTGTGGACGCGTGTCCGGTGGACTGCATTCATCCCAAGAAAGACGAGCCCGCGTACGCGACCGAAGAATTGTTGTATATCGATCCGGTGGAATGCATCGACTGCGGTGCGTGTGTTCCCGTGTGTCCGGTTTCGGCGATTTTCGCTCTTGATGACCTGCCGGAGAAGTGGAACGCCTTCACCGAGCGTAATGCCAAGTACTTCGGCCGATAAGACGTTCCGTTGTTAATTGGTGCTTGGCTTTTCAGCCGGAGCATGGATGAAATTATAGGCGCGCGTCCTTGATGGGTGCGCGCTTTCGTTTTTCCGGTTGTTTGTTGCCAATTTTAGTGTCCCTTGTTGGCGTTGCCCAGGACCTCCGCGTCGACTCCAAGGTGAGTCTTCACCGCGGTGAGGATTTGCAAGTAATCGTGCTTGTCCATGAGCAGGACGAATACCTTGTGTTTGTCCTGGTTGTGATAGTCAATTTCGAGCCAATGGACCTTGGCTTCGGTAAGAGTGACCTTGCGCTCCGTCGTGTACTGGTAGGAGCACTTGTCGATCTGGGCATAGGGAATCGTCACCAAGTCGCCCTTGGACGGGCGTATCTCGACTGCCCGGTTGTTGTCGCTGAATGTGAGCACTGCTTTAACGTGTTTTCCTTTAGAGGTGGGCACACTGACGCGGTGAAACGAGGTCTCGTCGGCGAGGCCGACTGAAGAGACTGCTAAGGTTAAAAGAAGTACTGCGGCAAGGCGGTTCACGATTTTGAAAGTATACCGAAGATAGAAACGGCAGATCGCTTGCAAAATCTGCGCCCCGGAGAGAGCGAGTACCTGACGATGAATAGCGCCTTCGACTGGAATCAACCCTTCACCAACGAATTCCCATGGCACTGAGAGAGTCGGAAGCGATAGTGCTGCGCAGCTATCCGCTCCGCGAGGCCGATCTTCTGGTCACGCTGTTCACTCGCTTGGAGGGCAAGGTACGCGGCGTGGCTCGGTCGGCGAAGAAATCGAAACGACGATTTGGTGGAGCTCTGGAGCCACTGACCTACGTGCGTGCATTTTATGACGTCCGCGAGCGGCAGGATTTGGCGCGGCTGGATTCCTGTGAGGTGTTGGAGTCTCCCATGGCCTCTGAGGTCAGTTATCCGCGAGCCGTGGCCTTGGGGCACATTGCCGAGTTACTCGACGAACTGCTGCCCGACCATGAGGCGAACGATGCCATCTTCCGGTTGACGCTCTCCGTGTTGCATGTCTTAACGGGCCCGAATGTTTGGATGCCGGTCACCTATTTCGAGCTCTGGCTCACGCGACTGGTCGGTTTCCTGCCGGAATTGACCGAGTGCATTGTCTGCGGACGTAACTTGAACGGTAGCCGAGCCTATTTTCACGCGCTTGCCGATGGGCTGATGTGCGTGGACGACAAGCGGTTGGCATCGTCGGAAATATCAGCCGAATCGCGAACCCTGGCCGCGCAAATGTTCCGTGCCCCGGTTGAAACGTTTGCAGCGATGGCATGGCCCAAGTCGCAGGCCGCCGATTTGCGAAAATTCGTGATCCAGATACTGCAGCGTCATCTCGAAAAGAAGCTGGTCACGGCAGGCATGCTGGAGAAGGGTGGATTTTAGTTCAGACGTGTTCATGCGGCGAAAGCCACACAATGCCAAGCCTCCAACCGTTGTCTATAGATGCTAACCCGTCCAATAGCTGACGAGTGCAGCCCCCTTCCATTACAATCGAGAATTAACCTCCTGGGGTCCGATGAAGTAGTAAGCCAGCATCTAGTCTTAGCCCTTAGCTTTCGGACCGAGCGCCGCAAGTTTGCTAGGAGCAGCCGGGAGTGGTCTTCTTCATGAATTCATCCTCGTCCAAATCGCTTACCTTTCAGGAGCTGATCCTGCGCTTGCAGACATTTTGGGCCGAGCGAGGATGCGTGCTGCAACAGCCCTACGACGTCGAGGTCGGAGCAGGCACCATGGCTCCGGAAACGTTTCTGCGCGTCCTGGGGCCGAAGCCTTATAAAGTTGCGTACGTGCAACCGTCGCGGCGTCCGGCGGACGGTCGCTATGGGGAAAATCCCAACCGGTTGTTCAAGCACATGCAACTGCAAGTGATCCTGAAGCCTCCGCCGGAAAATGTGCAGGAGTTATATCTGGAGTCCCTGGCTGCGATCGGGATCGATCTGCGGCAGCATGACATCAAGTTCGAAGAAGATAACTGGGAAGCTCCGACGCTGAGCGCGTGGGGAGTGGGCTGGCAGGTCATGCTCGACGGTCTGGAGATCACACAGTTCACTTATTTCCAGCAGTGCGGCGGGGTGGACCTGTTCCCAATCTCGGCCGAGTTGACGTATGGACTGGAACGCATCGCCGCGTTTCTGCAGGATGTGGACTCGATCTATGACATCGTGTGGGCGCGCGATCCGGGAACGGGCAACCCAGTGAAGTATGGCGATGTCCGCTTGGCGGATGAGTTGCAGTTTTCGGTTTATAACTTCGAGTTGGCCGACGTCGAGAAAGCTTGGGAACACTTCCGCCTTTATGAGGCGGAGTGCAAAGCTCTCATTGAGCGGTGGGGCGCCTCGAAGAAGGATTCGAACGATCTAGATTCAGGATCGGAAAGCAAGGGCCAGATCGCTCGCTTCCCGGTGCTGGGTGCGTACGACCTTTGCCTTAAGTGTTCGCACTTGTTCAACATCCTGGATGCGCGCGGAGCGATTTCGGTGACAGAACGCGTCGGAGTAATCGCGCGCGTTAGGGCATTGGCGGTGGGCATCGCCAAGGCTTGGGTCGATCAGCAGAAAGCCGATGCCCGTCCTGGGCCTGAGTCGGAGATGTCTGAGCCTGAACCTGTGGGCCACAAGAAAACGAAGGCGAAAAAAGAGGCGTTGTCACCTGTGGGTTAGTACCGGCAGATTCCCGTTCTGGATCTGCACAGGCGGATTGTGATTTCCGTCACATTCGAAAAACAGTACCATTTGAAACACTGATTGAATTGAAGGCATGCCAGACTTCTTACTAGAAATTGGTTGTGAAGAGATTCCCGCGCGAATGATCGACGCAGCGGCTGAGGAGCTGCGCCAACGCGTCTCAGCCCTGCTGAGCCGAGAACGGTTGTCGGTTGCGGAAGTAACCCATTTCGATACACCTCGGCGGCTGGCGGTCATGGCATTGGATATCGCAGCATCCCAGGCCGATGTCGTCGAACAAGTCAACGGACCTTCGGTCAGCGTCGCTTATAAAGATGGCCAGCCTACTCCGGCCGCGCATGCCTTCGCCAAGAAGGCGGGTGTCGATGTTGCCCAACTGGAAAAGGTCACGACTCCCAAAGGCGAATATCTGGCGGCGAAGGTCACCAAGAAAGGCCGCAACGCTGCCGAGATTCTTGCCGAAGGACTCCCCAAAGAGATCTCCACGATCTACTGGCCCAAGAACATGTACTGGCAAAAGCCGAACGAGCGTTTCGTGCGTCCGGTCCGCTGGTTGGTGGCGATGCTCGATGGAGAGATCATTCCCCTGGAGTTGGACGGCATTCGGGCAGGGAAGGCTTCGCGCGGACATAGGATTTTATCAACCGGCGACGTAACCATATCCCGCGCGGGAGCGGGATATGTGGATGCTCTACGGGCGGCGAAGGTTCTGAGCCGCGCAGAACGCGAACACCAGATTCGCAAGGCTCTCGATGCTGCCACGCGCACGATCTCCGGAGCACGCTGGCGCGAGGACAAACCTCTCCTCGACACAGTCGTGAACCTGACGGAGTTTCCCTCGGCGATTCTGGGCAATTTCGATCCAAAGTTCCTGGCGCTGCCGGAAGAAGTGTTAGTGACCGTGATGCGCGATCACCAGAAATATTTCGCGGTTGAAGATGCCGCCGGCAGACTGGCTCCACATTTCCTGGCGGTGCTGAATACCGATAGCGACCCGCAGGGACTGATCCGTCACGGAAACGAGCGTGTGTTGCGCGCTCGCTTCAACGACGCACGGTTTTTTTGGGAGACGGACCAGAAGAAGTCGCTGCTCGAGCGCTTGGATTCGCTGAAGCACGTCACCTTCCAGAAAGATCTGGGCAGTTACTTCGAGAAGACGCAGCGCGTGCAGCGGCTGTGCAGTTGGTTGAGCGAAATCCTGAAGCACTCCGAGATTGCCGTACGGCCGGGAGTCATCCACAAGGCGGCATGCCTCTCGAAGACGGACTTAACCACAGAATTGGTGAAGGAATTTACGGAGCTGCAGGGAATCGTGGGCGGGTTGTACGCGCGGGTGCAACAGCTGGATCCCTCTTTGCCGGAATCGACGCGCCTTGCCATCGCGGATGCGATCTATGATCACTACAAGCCGGAATCCACCGACGACGATGTTCCCCGATCGATAGAAGGATCGCTGCTATCAATTGGTGACAAAGCTGACACGATTGCGGGGATGTTTGCGCTCGGCCTGGTTCCGAGTGGATCCAAGGATCCATTTGCGTTGCGCCGCCAAGCCAACGCGATTGTGAAGGTTATCGCCGAGAAGAAGTTGCCGTTACGTCTGGGCGACCTCATGCGCGATGCGCGGTCGGGGTACCAGAAATCTGAGGCGGAGAAGAAGTTCGTCGACGATGCGAAGTTTGCTGAGTCGGTCGCAGCCTTTTTCCGCGAGCGGCTGGAATTTTACCTGAAGGATGTTTGCGGGTACTCGTACGATGTGGTGAAAGCCGTGCTCGCCGCGGATGCGGAAGACGTTGTGGATGCGGTACAGCGAGCCGAGGCGGTGAAGCAGGTTCTCGACATGCCTGAGTTCCAGGCGATCGGCGCGGCCTGCAAACGCATGCGGAACATACTGAAACAGGCTTCGGAAAAGGGCATTGCGCCCCTTACGAAGTTCGAAGCGTTGCCGAATTCCGCAAACGAAGAGAAAAATCTCGCAGACTACGTCGAGGTCAATGGGCCAAAGGTCGAAGCTCTTCGCAAGCAGAAAGAGTACGGCGAAGCGCTCAAGCTGTTGTCCACTGCGCGGGTACCGGTGGATGCGTTTTTCGACAAAGTCATGGTCATGGTCGAGGATTCCAAGCTGCGCGCCAACCGCTTGGCGTTGCTCCGGACATTATTGAAAGAGTTTTCTACGATAGCCGACTTTTCGGAAATCGTGGCCGAGAACAAGAGTTTGGGAAGTTAAGTCCCCCAGGAGCTGAAGCCGTGTCCTCCTGGGAGCTTATCGCAGCGCTGAACGCCCTGCGCCACCCCAAAGCGAAGATTGCAAGATGACGATTTAGATTCGGTTTCGCAAATCCAGAGACAAAGGACTCATATATGGCGACGATTACTCTCCCCGAAGTGGAAGCGCAAGAAAACAAGAAGTCCACAACCAAATACGTTTATTCTTTTGGCGCCGGCAAGGCTGACGGCAACGGCAAAATGAAAGATGTGCTCGGCGGCAAAGGCGCCGGCCTGGCGGAGATGACCAATGCCGGTCTGCCTGTGCCTCCGGGCTTCACGATTCAGACCGAGGCCTGCCGCGAGTACATGAAGACCGGCACTACGTCGAAAGAAATAGACCGGCAGATGGACGATGCGCTGGCGAAGCTTGAGGCGCTGCAGGGGCAGAAGCTGGGCACGGGGGAGAATCCGCTGCTGGTCAGCGTGCGCTCAGGCGCGAAGTTCTCCATGCCGGGCATGATGGACACGATTCTCAACCTCGGACTGAACGACAAGAGCGTGGAAGCGCTGGCCAAGCGCACCAACAATCCCCGGTTTGCGGCCGACTCCTACCGGCGACTGATCCAGATGTTCGGCAACGTTGTGCTCGACATCGAGAAGCCTGCCTTCGACGAAGTTTTTGACGCGAAGAAGAAGCAGCGTAAGACCAAGCTCGATACCGACCTGACCGCGAAGGATCTGCAAGAAGTGATCGTTGAATACAAGAAGGTCGTGAAGAAGCACGCCAAGCGCGACTTCCCGCAGGATCCGCGCGAACAACTCGTGCTGGCGCGCGACGCCGTGTTCCGCTCGTGGCAGAACGACCGGGCGAAGCACTATCGCCGCATGAACAACATTGACGACATGCTCGGCACCGCGGTGAACGTGCAGGCCATGGTGTTCGGGAACCTTGGCGACACCAGCGGATCGGGCGTGGGTTTCACGCGAAATCCAGCGATTGGCACGAAAGAGTTTTACGGTGAGTTCCTAATGAACGCACAGGGTGAGGACGTAGTGTCCGGGGTACGTACCCCGGTACCGATTCTCGAACTGCAGAAGATCCTGCCCGAGGCTTATAACCAGCTTCGCGAAATTACCACGCGGCTGGAGAAGCACTACAAGGATGTGCAGGATTTCGAGTTCACGGTCCAGGATGGCAAGCTCTATATGCTGCAGACCCGCAACGGTAAACGTACGGGCTTGGCCGCGGTGCGGATTGCGATTCAGATGGTGGAAGAAGGGCTGATCACGAAGGAAGAAGCCATTTTCCGAGTCGAACCGAATCAGCTGTATGACTTCCTGGTTCCACGCCTCGACGAGAAGAGCACAAAGGTTGAAGTGCTTGCGACCGGACTGCCCGCCTCGCCGGGAGCGGCAGTAGGGCAGATTGTTTTCACCGCGGACGAAGCGGTCAAAATGGCAGGGCATGATACGACGAAGAAACCTGTGATTCTGGTTCGTGCTGAAACGACTCCAGAGGACATCCATGGCATGGAAGTGGCGAAGGGAATTCTCACCTCCCGCGGCGGCATGACGAGTCACGCGGCAGTCGTTACACGCGGTATGGGCAAATGTTGCGTGGCCGGGGCTGGCGATATCGATGTGAACGAAAAGGCGCGCGAGATGCGGGTGAAGGGCCAGACCTTCAAAGAGGGAGACTGGATCTCTCTGGACGGAACTACGGGGCGGGTAATCAAAGGCAAGCTAGGCACTCTGGATCCTTCTCCGGATGACCCCGAGCTCCAGAAATTCATGAATTGGGCCGACCCGCATCGCAAGATGAAGGTTCGCGCCAACGCCGACATTCCCCGCGACGCGGTGCAGGCAAGGGCGTTTGGAGCCGAAGGGATCGGGCTTTGCCGCACCGAGCATATGTTCTTCGGCGAGGACAAGATCCGTCACATGCGCGCCATGATTCTGGCGGACAACGAGAAGGATCGTCGGACTGCGTTGAAGAGACTGTTGCCCTTGCAGCGTAAAGATTTCGAGGGTGTCTTCAAGGCGATGGACGGGCTGCCGGTTACGATCCGCACACTCGATCCACCACTGCACGAGTTCCTGCCGCGCCGCGAGGACTTGATGGTAGAGATCGCCACGCTGCCACACGCCGGCGCGAAAGAGAAGAAGGCCCTGGTCGAACGATATGCCGACTACGGCGCCAAGGGAGTCGGTGATCTCAAGACACTCCTGCCGACCCTGCTAGCACGCGTGGAGCAACTGCACGAATTCAATCCCATGCTCGGACATCGCGGATGCCGTCTCGGCATCACCTATCCCGAGATTACCGAGATGCAGGCTCGCGCCATCTTTGAAGCAGCAGTTGAGGTCAGCAAGAAGGGCGTGAAGGTTCTTCCCGAAGTCATGATCCCGCTGGTTGCCACCGTGAAGGAAATGGCAAATCAGGCGGCTATCGTCCGAAGGGTGGCCGGTGAAGTATTCAAAGAGAAGGGGACCAAAGTCGAATACATGGTTGGCACGATGATCGAACTCCCCCGCGCAGCCCTGGTAGCGGACGAGATCGCCAAAGAAGCAGAGTTCTTCTCGTTCGGCACCAACGATCTGACGCAGACCACCTTCGGTTTCTCCCGCGATGACGTCAACAAGGTGCTGCCAACTTATCTGGCGGAAGGAATCTTGAAACAGGATCCCTTCGCCGCCCTTGACCAGGAAGGAGTGGGACAACTGGTGAAGATGGCCACCGAGCGAGGGCGTAAGACGCGGCCGACACTCAAAGTGGGAATTTGCGGGGAACACGGCGGAGAGCCGTCATCCGTAGAATTCTGCTATCGCACCGGCTTGAACTACGTCTCGTGCTCGCCGTTCCGCGTGCTGACTGCGCGGTTGGCTGCGGCGCAGGCTGCTGCGACTGAGACGCTGAAAGTCGAGGGCGGGCGAACGAAGTAAAAACACTCACCACAGGGGCACTGAGGAACACAGGGGAGTCAATGACCGTGTGTTCTTCTTTGCCCTCTGTGATTTATTGGACTTTCTGCAGGCGAGCGATCAGTTTTTGCGGAAGGCTCTCTTCGGATTCCGACCAGAGACGACGAGAAGTAGCCCGAGTATTTGTTTCCACCTTCTTCGTAAACTCAACGAGTCTGGTCACGTTGTCGCGGATCTTGGCCTGAGTTTCTTCGGTCAGCTCAATGTTTTCCTGAACAAAAAGTGAGTCGAGGCCGAAGTCGATCTCAATATGGCCGGATTCCTGGTAGATTCCGTCGTCAAATTCCTCACCCTGCACGATTAGCTTGACCAAGCTCGGGATAAGCGTCCAATGGCCCCGGTCGTCGGGAGTCCACAGATCCCAATACGCGTCGAAGACGTAGGCATAGTCGTCGTGGATGAGATCCGCGGCAACCACGACCGCTTCTTCCGGTGTGATTCCCGGAGAGAAACGTCGCTCCAGCACGCTCGCTTCATTCCACGAGACAGGCTGGATAGCGGCATAGGTGACGCCGGGCCGCTGCTGCGAAAAAGGGAATTGCTGCAAGACCGCGAACGTATGCGGGAGCATCGCGGGGCCAGAGAAATCCGGAAACCACAGACTTAAATATAAAGGATCAGCCATATGGAAAAGAGGCAGGCCCCTGCCTTCATTATTGTAACCACGATTGAGATGCCCGGGGTCGCAGAAAAGGCGTTGCAGGGAGGATCTGCATCCCTCAGGCCGCTGAATATTGGCCAGGCGACCGCAGCCCGTCGCCCTCATCCGCCCCGGAGCCGTCGGTTGGACAAGAGGGAATGGTGCCTCGTAGAATCGTGCCATCCAAGGTCGATTCAATCTCCAGGATGCCACCGAGCTCTTTTAGTCTCTCGCGAATTCCTGCCAGACCTACCCCGACGTTTCCTGTCCTCCAAAAACGGTCCAGCACCTCCCTCGGAACTCCCATTCCGAAATCTCTTACAGTGAGAACGACCCGGGTCTCGTCGGCGGTGACGCGTACTTCCACGGCCCGGCTGCCGGAGTGGCGATGAACGTTGGTGAGTGCTTCCTGCAAGATGCGAAACAGGGCGGTTTCCGTGCGGCGAGGAAGCCGGTGGACGTGTTCGGGAAGATGAAGTTGCGCCGTAATACCGCTCCTCTTTCCGAAGCCCTCGACGTACCATTTGGCGGCCGAGGCAAAGCCCGCTTCATCCAGAAGCGGAGGGTGGAGCAGATGCGACAGGGTTCGAGTATCTGCAATCGAGCGATCCACTAGTTGCTGGGCATCGCGCAAGTGCACAGATTTCGTTGCAATATCCTGCGCAAGCATGTCGAGGCTGATTTTGGCCGCAGTGAGATCCTGGCCGAGACTATCGTGCAGTTCGCGGGCAATGCGTCGCCGCTCCTCGTCTTGCACGCGCAATAGCTTTACGGAAAGCTTGCGTAGGGCGAGAGTCCGTTGCTCCACTAGCGATTCCAAGACGTCATGAGCACGCTGCAGCGCCTCCTCCGCCGCTCTTCTTTGTTCCAGATGATCACGAACCTCATATTGCCGGCGCCGCGCCAACAGCGCGCTTCGAATCGTGCTGATCAGGGTGACGGGACGCAACGGCCGCTCCAGCAGCGTTACATTGCCGAGCGGAGCGCGAGAGCGCACTGCAAGTTCCGTCGTCGCAGTACTCAGCCCACTTCCGGTTAAGACGATGATCGGGAAGTCCGACCACGGCGGCTGGACCGAAAGCTTTTGCGCCAACGCGCCAATGGTTCCGTTCTGCAAGACTTCTTCGGTAATTATGGCTGCTCCAGCGTGTTCTGAAACTGCTTCTTCAAGCTCATGCGCTGTGGAAAGTGCGCAGATCGAGATTGAAGACTGCGCCAGCACTCGCTCGATGAGCGCAGCGTCCTTGCCGAACGGAGCGTATATCAATACGCGAAGATCGTTGCGACCTGTATCAGCCATTAGCGCCGTCTTTCCCAAGGATCGGAGCCAGAGCGGTAGGACTTCCGGACAAAATTCCTTGGAAATCAGAAAGCGGTTTGCCCACCCGAATACAGCCCGGAGTAAAACGAAGCTCACGAATCGAGCGCTCGTGCCCTCCGCTGCGCTTCTTCATCATAGAGATGGCTTGGCGAACCTCCCCGCGCGATTCAAAGTAACGAAGCACCAGAATGTTGTCTGCCAGATAACTCACATCAATGGGAGTCTGCATGGCGCTACCAACCAGTCCCATTTGGGCCAAAACCATCAACGTGAGAATTCCGCGATTGTTCAAGTAAGTCAGCAGCTCGTGAAGATGCAGGGCAAGAAACTGCTCCCCGGGCATAGCCTGAAGGAAGCCGTTGAGGCTGTCGATAAGGACGGCTCGCGCTCCTCCTTCTTCGACGCTAGCGCGTACCATGTCGACGAATTCGCCGGGTGAAACCTCAGCCGGATCCAGGTGCTCAATCTTCATGCGGCCCGACTCAAGATACGGCTCAAGATTCATGCCCAGTCCGGCGGCGCGCCCGAGAAGGGTGTTCACGGTTTCTTCAAAGATAAACGCCACCACGTTTTCGCCTCGTTCCACAGCGGTTGTTAGCCACCGGAGCGCGAGAGTTGTTTTGCCGCAACCAGCTGGACCGATCAGCAGGGTACTCGTTCCGCGTCCAAGGCCGCCGCCCGCAAGGCTATCCAGTTCGGGAATACCGCTCGCGGCGACGCTTTGGTCTCCCCGGTCGTTCTTGTATTCGGATGCGACCAATCGAGGAAAAACGACTACACCTCCTTTGCGAATCAGGTAATCGTGAAAGCCTTCGCGGAAGGCGCTACCCCGCAGTTTTGTAACCTCGAGCCGACGCATAGTCTTGCCGTATTCCCGGCTGACGCGGCTCATCGAGACAACACCGTGAACGATGCTATGCAATTCAAGATCGGCGTAACGGCTTGTCCTGTCATCGAGCAGCAGGACGGTGCAGTCTTCCGGGGCGTACTCCTTGAGAGAGAGAATCTGGCGCCGATACCGCAACGGATCCTTTGCTAGCATGCGCACTTCGGAGAGTGCATCAATGACCAGCCGAGTTGGTTTTTGACGATCGACCTCCGCCATAATGGTCTGCACACGATCGTTGAGTTCAACCTCCGCCGGGTGAAAGACCGTATACTGTCCTTCAGGCTTGAGGTCTTGCTCGCTGGGCCTCACTTCTAGAATGGTAAGACCATCCACGTTCAACCCGTGCTGACGCGCCACGGCCATTAGTTCGTTGCGCGACTCCGACAACGTGACGTACAGAACTTTTTCACCCGCCTTCAGGCCTTCGGCCACAAACTGAAGGGCCATCGTGGTCTTGCCGGTTCCCGGCTCTCCTTCAACCAGATAGACATGGCCTACGGGTAGGCCCCCTCCCAGCACATCATCGAGACCGGCACAGCCTGAACTGCATCGTGTAATCTCTGGCGCCAACGTTTCTGGTGGCATGCGGTTAGGATCAGTTCCTTTCGTACGATTGCGCATGCGTGCGGAATGCACTAAGGCATCTTCTGCACGCAGCCCAGCTACTCGATTGTTCGAGGAAATGACCTTCCCGGTAAATACATTATTTTCTGTACTACGGGGGGAAATGTCAGCGAGGCAGCGAGGCAAGATAAGGAACGACAAAAGGAACAAACGACAGACGGGTATCGTCGACGCGAGCCCCTTGGGACGGGCGAATTTCGGGTCATTTCCTCATGGTTGGATTTAACGATGTTGTGTTCACGGATCGCGCAGCGATTTTGACACGCTTGCTGGACGGCTGTTAACATCTAAAGTTCACTGGCAATCCTGCCTCAGTCGTCCCCGTCGTCTAGCCTGGCCTAGGACATCGCCCTTTCACGGCGGTAACACGGGTTCAAATCCCGTCGGGGACGCCAACCTTATCAAC
>Ga0070713_100001991_pt1 | contig 13184 bp, 9 predicted proteins | sample LARL82metaG_FD_65465 | JGI IMG/M metagenome (GOLD analysis project Ga0070713, IMG submission 65465) | Corn, switchgrass and miscanthus rhizosphere microbial communities from Kellogg Biological Station, Michigan, USA - LAR L8-2 metaG | ecosystem: Host-associated > Plants > Roots > Rhizosphere ... | reverse complement strand
CGTGCTGGCCGTGCCAGTTGCGGAACGAGGCCGGTCGTCTGGTCTGCCGGCTCGGGGTCCGCCACGAGGATTCCGTCGATTCCGCGACCATGGGTAGCCGCGTTTAGCGCCACCTGCGCGATCTGCTCGGCAGTCGCCGCGCCCGCCGAAACGCCCAGAATCGTCGTGCTCTCGCGCATCGCCTGGGTCAGCTGCGGGGTTAGGCCGTCGACCACCGCCACGTACACCGTCAGCGCGGCGTGGACACGCCCGTTGAGATCACCGTCGTAGTCGGCGATGACCTGCAATTTACTTGGCCGCTTCGACGGCTGGGGGGGAGGCATGGCGCAGGCCGCCCGTAGTGTGGCGGTGGCAGCGGGGTCCTCCTGCGGGCACATGATCAAGGCCGTCGGGACATCCATCGATGCGGCGAGTACTGCCAACTGAGGGCCGAGGGCAACCGCCCCGGGGTCAGCGGGAAGAGACAGGACGACGAGCGAGGCACTGCCGCCGTCACTCCCAGTGCCTGCGCCTGTGCTGGCGAGCCCCAGTTGCTGCAGTGCCTGACGCATGCGCCACGCGTCGCGAGCGGTTGGCTCATATTCCTCAAGTAGTTCCGTCCAGCCCGCGGCATCTCGCGGATGACGAACGGGGTATGACGCGAAGACGGGCACCCCGATGGAGCTAGCGATATCGTCCCGTTTCCATAGCCGCTGGTCCTTGCGGCCAATCGCGAGCGCCGTGATGATTCCGATAAGCGCGCCCGCGAGTGCTCCTATCAGTGCGGTTAGCGCCAGCGCCAGCCACTGGTTTTCCCCGGTCGCGTTGGCCGCCGGCTGCAGTATGCGGGCCGAAACCTGCGGGATCGGGCTACTCGGCGAATTGACATAGGCGAGGTAGCTGTTGGCCACGGCGTTGGCGGTTACCTCCGCATCGGCGGCGTTCTTGCTGTGCGCGCTGATCGAAATGATGTAGCCGGTGGGGCTATTGATTTGAATGTCCGCGCGCAGCGCGTCGAGGGACATGGCCGGCCGCGCATTGGGCAGCGCGGCGGAAAGCACCGGGACGCTGCGTGCGATCAGTTCCTGGGTTGCCATGAAGGGAGAGGAACCGCCGTTAGAAGTGGCTGCGGCCGCATTGGTCGCCGCCTGCGTGGACTGCGGGAGCACAATGAGCGTCGTGCTGGTGAGCATCGGCGGGCGGAGAGCGGAGTAGGCACCACCCGCCAGCAGGCCAAGGGCCGTCACCGCGCTCACCAACCTTATGTGACGCCGCACGATCCGGACCGACCCGCGTAGGTCCAGTGCCTTGTCGCTCATTCAGCCTCCATCTCAATTCCCGAACAGTCACTCAAGCCACATCTGACACTCAAAAGGAGCCGGGGGTTCTGCGCGCTGATCGCTACCCGACTCCGCATGCCCACCAGAGCGTCCGACTGGGTGATTTGATACGAGATTTGCCGCCAAGTCCTTGATCAAGTATTGCGGGCCGGCCCAGCTGGCGCGACGACCGGACCGGGCTGGCCCCGACCGGACATGTGATGAACTTCCACCCGCGGCGTTGTATCAGGAGCGGGGCCCCACGGGTCTTACGACTGTGCACGACAGGGAGATATTCGAGGGCCTGTTGTTGCTTAGGGTCAAGTGATGTTTGGGACGGTATGGCAGACGACGTAGCGATTAACAGCGGGCAGTTGTGGGGCGGTGGCGGGGACCGGCGCGGCGTGGCCATGCCGATGGTGCTCATGTACCACTCGGTCGCCCCGTACGAGCAGGATCCGTACGGGATCACGGTGAGCCCGGCCCGGTTCGAGCGCCAGATGCGGTGGCTGCGCCGCCGGGGCCTGCGCGGGGTGTCGATGGGCGTGCTGCTCAGCGCATGGCGGGCCGGCCGTGTCCGCGGGCTCATCGGCCTGACCTTCGACGACGGTTACGCCGACTTCGTGGAGTACGCATTGCCCGTGCTGGACCGATACGGCTTTGGCGCTACCTCCTTCCCCGTCGCCGGCCTGCTCGGCGGGAACAACGACTGGGATCCCGACGGCCCGCGCAAGCCGCTGATGACGAAGGAGCAGGTCCGGCAGGCAGCCGATGCGGGCATCGAGATCGGGTCGCACGGCATGCGGCATGTCTCGCTGCCCACTACCTCGGCCGCCGCGCTGGCCGCCGAGGCCGAGGAGAGCAGGGCCATCCTGCAGGCGGCCAGCGGCCAGGACGTGGCCGGGTTCTGCTACCCCTTCGGCCACGTCGATGCGGCGGCCGTCGAGGCCGCGCGCGCGGCGGGTTACTCCTACGGCTGCGGTATCTGGCGGACGCCGGAGACCGGGGTGTTCTCCATTCCTCGCGCCTTCGTCGATGATCACGACTACCCCCTGCACTTGTTCGCCAAGGAGATCAAGCACCTGCTGACCTGGGGTTACAGCTGGGCGTACTAATGAGGTCAGTTCAGCGAGAATTCCGCGCCAGCAGGAAAACGCCATTCATGTCACGGAGGACAGGTGAACGAGAAGCAGCGCAGCCGCCGGCCACGTCAGCTGGTTATCCGGGTAGGCCGGATCGTGTACCCAGTGATCCACCAGTCCCCGCTGGGAGGGCTGCTTCACGTTGCTCCCCTTGAGCGGTTCAAGTACCGCTACATCAATACTCCCGCCTCGCAGGTGGTGGCGGTCCTAGACGAACTTGCCGCTGAAGGGGTCCAGGGCTGGCTGGCTGGCGGCTGGGGCGTGGACGCTCTCGTCGGCCGGCAGACTCGCACCCACAATGACATCGACTTCGTGATCGGTGACGACGAACCGCCCTTCGATCAGATAGGCCAGGCTCTCGCTCGCCAGGGATTCTGGTTCGTCGGCACCTTTCATCACCCCGGTATACCGATCCCGTGGTGTCACACGTGGCGGCATCGCGCAGGCGCCAAGGTGGAGGTCCTGCCGGTACCGCTGCACCAGCCGCCGTTCACCGCGGACGGTACCGACGCTGACGGCATCCGGCAGCCGTTTGCCGAAGGAAGTATCGACGGCCGGCCGGTTCCCTGTCTTTCCGCCGAATTGCAGTTGCTGCTCCACAAGGGCTACGCGCAGCGACAGGCCGACGACCACGACGTCGCGTTGCTGCATGCGTACCTCGACAACCTCAGGGAAGGAATGACAACGGCGTGACCGGCAGCAGTTCCCAGGCTGGTGTTCGCTGGCGGCTTCGCGCCAGCGCGGGCGCGATGCTGGGCCGTGCGGTGGCACTGCTCCGGCCCGAGAGCGTCCTCGTCGTGCCCGTGCTCGACGCCGAGCCAGCGGTCGGCGCCTGGCTCGGTACTACGAAGGTCGAGTTCCACGGCGTGCCGCTGCACATCACCGTCATGTGCCCGTTCCTGCCCGCGCGTTCGATCGGACAGGCCGAGGAACAGCAGGTAGCGGAAATGGCCGCGGGTATCACCCCGTTCGACTACGCGCTCACCCATCCCGACACGTTCCCGGGGGTGCACTACCTAGCCCCCGAGCCGGCCGCGCCATTTGTGGCGATCACCGAGGAGATACAACGCCGCTGGCCGTCTTGCCAGCCCTACGGTGGTGTCTTCGATTCCGTGATCCCGCATATGACCGTCTGCTTCGGTGAGCCGCCCGCAGACCCCGCCGACCTGAAAACCGCCCTGCCGATCGCCACCCGCGCGAGCGAACTGTGGCTGCTGTGCCAGACACCAGGCGGCTGGCGTACCCGGCGGCGCTTTCCCCTCGGCTAGCTTCGTCATCAGCCCCCCAGCAAGAAGGACCGCAGCTTCGGGCCGACCACATCCGCGTCATAGTCCCGGTGGAACCGCTCCCGCGCCGCGCGTGCGGCCTTCAGCCGCTCCGGCTCGGAGTTGAGCAAGTCCATCAGCAGGGCAGCGGCGCGGGCCGGGTCGTCGAGGGGCCAGAAGCGCGCCTCGACGCCGTCGTCGCAGAGCTCAGGGATGGGCCCGATGCCGCCTGCGACAACAGGGAGGCCCGCCGCCATCGCCTCCATGATCGCCAGCGATGACGATTCGGTGTAAGAGGCGTGGACGTAGGCCCGGTAGCCCGGCAGGAGCTCACGCACGTCGGGTCGGAACCCGCGGAAGCGGACCTGTCCTTCCAGGCCCAGGGAACGGGCCTGGCCTTGGAGGTCTCCCAGGCACGGTCCCTGGCCGAAGACGTCGAGGGTGAGGGACCTTCCGGCGCGCTTGGCTTCCGCCAGGACCGTCAGCAGGAAGCGATGGTTCTTGGCGACTTCGAGATTGCCAACGGTGACCAGGTCTCCGCGCGCCTGCGGCGGGCCTTCGGCAGGCAATGGCGCCACGAAGTTGCCGATGACGGCGGAAGGCACTGCGGCAGCTTCTGGCAGCCAGTCCACCAGCGCATCCCTCGCCCACTTAGACACATACACAAGCCCGTCGACCTGCGGGATCACCTCACGCTCCAGCTGCCGGATCGCCCGGAAGACGGTGCCGTCCCGCTTGATCTGCTTCTTATCGACCCACAGGTCGGCATTGGAGACACTGAAGTGCACCGTCAGGACCACCCGCTGATGTGGCCCTCGCCGCGCGCGCAAAGCCGCCCGGGCAGCGGGCGGATCCTGGGCGTCGATGACGCAATCGCCAGCCTCGGCGAGACGCCGGCTTAGCGCCTGGCGGAGAAACGCCTCATGCCAGTACAGGTACCAGGCAAGGGCCGCGGGCCGGCTGCACCGGTCAAGGACAAGCGGGCGGACACCGAAGACGGGGTAGGTGAGCGGCCGGACCCACGAGAACGGCGTGATGAGGGTACTGTCCGTACCGCCTTCACCGAGATACTGGCGTAGCTGCCGGATGTGAGTCTCGACACCAGTGATGCCGTCACCTCTGAGCATTGTCGCAATAATCAGCGGCACCGAAGCCTCACGTCGCGGTCTACCGCCGCCCGCCGGCGGCATTTCACTGTCAGCGTTAGTCACGCTCATTTAGATCACGCGGACCGCGCGTCTAATACAACCGCTCGCTGAGCGCGCCGCAATTCTCCGGCCTGTCTTGTGCCCGCGATCGACGGCACGAGCAGCGACGCGGCCAGGGACAGCTCAAGCAGGTACATCGAGGCATCAGTGAAACCTACCTCGGTGAAGGACGCGACCAGGCTGTAGATCACGAGGAAAAGGGCCAGTGCGCGCTGCAGGCCGCGCTGCGCGAAATAGGCGGCCACCAGCAGGAAGAGCAGCATCAGGCCGCAAAGGACGACCGCGTAGAGTCCCTGCGTCTGGTAAGAGGCCAGCCAGTTGCTGTCGATGGAAAGCCCGTTGAATGTATCGTTCGACAGGCCGAACCCGAAGATCATCTGGAAGGCGTTGCGAGGGGCGTTAAGCACCTGGCCCCAGACGACGGTCCTGCCGCTAAGCTCGGTCAACTGGCCGCCCTGGCCTCGAGCCAGCCAGCCGCTTATGGCGCCGGACGCCGTCAGGATCGCGATCGTCGTTATGGTGCCGACCGCGGCGAACAACTTGCGCACCCGTTCCTTCGCGACGATCAGGCTCATGCCGGCGACCAGCAATCCGGCGATCATCGCGACCAGGGCGGTCCTGGTATGAGTGAGGACCAAGATCCCGCCCGCGGCGATCGCCACGATTAGGGTGGCCCGGCCGCGCAGTTGCCCGCAGAACCAGAGCACCACCGCCAGCCCGAAGGTGACCGCCGCGTAGTGCGCAACCTGCGGAGGCGGGCTAGGCCAGATGATGTCGGCGAGCCTGCCTTGCTGCCGGGCGTGACCGGGCGCCACCATCAGGCCGAGCAGCACGGTGCCGAGCACCACCGATAGCGCTCTCAGGTGGTACCGGACGAGCAGCAGGTCGCGCCGGCCCCACCAGGGCGTAAGCAGCCAGAGGACGACGATGAATACCGCCAGCCTGAATGTCCGGTAAATAGTCCCGACGTGTTCCGGTTGCAGGATAGTGATGAGCGCTCCCAGGATGAGCAGGCTCACCAAGCAGAGGAAGACATTCGGGCGCAGGATGATCCTGCGGTTCACGGTCAGCACGACGAACAGCGCAACGTACAGGGCACCCTGCGTAAGGGCCTTGCCGGCCGCCGAAGGCAGATGTATGAGCCCGCCAGGGAAATAGGTAAGGCAGTTGAAGATCATCAGGTACCAGGTGAGGGCGACCCGGCGCTGCGCCCATTTTTCGCGCGCATTAGCCTGGGCGACCACCGGCGGAGTGTCACGGCGGAGCTGAGGTGCGGCGAGGGATGAATTCATCGGCTCGCACCTGATGGCATCCGGGTCAACTCCAGGAAGGTCATAGCCAGGTGAGCGCCGAGAGGGCCGCCGTGATACATCGGGGTCGCCTGACGAATTCCCGTGGCGGGGTATCAGGACCGCCCTGTGACGGGTCTTATGGGGGTGCAGCCTTGTGAGTCCATGACGTGGCAGTAGCTCAGTCGCTGTTCGAGAAGATTCGCGGCGGGCAATCGGGAACAGCCACGAGGATCCCCGCCGCGGTGGCCTGGCGCCTAGTGCGCCGCGGCGGCCGCCGTCTCGGCTGGGGAGCCGCGGATCAGGGAATGTCGAGCCTGACCAACTTCCTGCTGAGCGTCTACGTCGCTCGCACGCTGGGTGCCGTGGCGTTCGGCGCTTTCAGCCTCGTCTATGTCACATACGCGTTCGCGCTCAACGCGTCGCGGGGACTTTCCACCGACCCTTTCGTAGTCAGGTTCAGCGCCACTGACCTGCCGACCTGGCGGCGTGCCGCCGCCCTGTGCACGGGCACCGCGCTGACGGTGGGCCTGGCCACTGGCACCTGCGCCCTCGTCGCCGGACGGCTGCTCGGCGGCACGGCCGGGCTGGGCTTCCTCGCTCTCGGGCTGACGCTGCCGGGACTGCTGCTGCAAGATAGCTGGCGGTACGCGTTCTTCTCGCAGGGACGAGGCCACCATGCGTTCATCAACGACATGGCCTGGGCCGTGCTCTTGGTCCCCTCGCTGGCGCTTCTGCAGGTAAGCGGTCACGCGAACGTGTTCTGGCTCGTGTTCGCCTGGGGCGCGTCCGGTACCGCCAGCGCGGCCCTTGGCATACTGCAGGCCAGGGTGGTGCCCAGCCCAGTGGGTGCCTGGGAATGGCTGTCGCGACATCGTGACCTCGCGTCACGCTATCTAGCCGAGGGCAGTGCGAGCACCGCCTCGACCCAGTTGCGCACCTACGGCTTCGACCTGATCCTTGGCCTTGCCGCTGTGGGCTACATCCAAGGTGCCACCACGCTCATGGGCCCGTTCAGGATCTTGTTCTTGGGCATGGGACTGTTCATGGTGCCCGAGGCCGTCAGCCTCCTGCGTCGCTCGGCACGGCACATGTCCTTTTTCTGCCTGGCCGCTAGCGGCGGACTGGCGCTGCTCGGCCTTGTCTGGGGAGTGGTGCTCCTGGTGGCAATGCCCAGGGGACTCGGGCACCTGATGCTGGGCAACCTATGGCGGCCGACCTATCCGCTGGTGACGCCAACGACGTTGTGGGTCATGGGCACTGGTGCCCTTTCCGGCGCGCTCGTGGGCTTGCACGCCCTGGCGGCCGCCCGTCGCAGCCTGCGCGCCGCACTCGTGGTCTCGGTGCTCGGCCTGGCGTTTTCCCTCGCGGGCGCCAGGATCGCGGGCGGGGCCGGCGCGATGTGGGGCTCCGCAGCCGCATCATGGGTCGGCGTGCTGTTGACCTGGGACCAGTTGCGCAGGGCGCTGCGCGACCGGGCGACGGCGGAACCGGTCAGTGGTATCACTCCGGCTCGCGATTTCTCTAGTAGGGGAAGGCACACCACACGCCGATGATGTGAGGTGACAGAGCCGGGATGAGAGTCCTGCTTGTCCACAACCGCTACCGCTCGAGTGCTCCCAGCGGGGAGAACCGCGTGGTAGAGCAGGAGGGCGAGGCACTCGCCGCCCAGGGACACGAGGTTATGGAGTTCGGCCGCGGCAGCGACGAAATCGGACAATGGTCGGCCGCGAAGAAGGCATCGCTCCCTGTCCGGACCATCTGGAGTCGCGAGGCCGCCCGCGACCTGAAGGCGGTGCTGCGTGAGTACCGCCCCGAGGTCGTCCATGTCCACAACACGTTTCCCCTGCTTAGTGCGGCCGTGCTCTATGCTTGCCGCGACGAGCGGGTTCCCGTGGTGGCCACCATCCACAACTACAAGCTGACGTGCGCCAATGGCTCGTTCTTCCGCGACGGCGCCGTCTGCCATGACTGTTCTCACGGCCTGGCGGCCCGGGCGGTCCAGCATGGCTGCTACCGGGGATCACGCGCCGCCACCACCCCCGTGGTGCTGGCCACCAGCCTGCACCGACGGGCATGGAGGTCGCTGGTATCCGGCTACATATTCATTTCGGCATCACAGCGTGACCTGCTCCACGACATTGACCTCCCGCCCGAGCGCGCATTCGTCAGGTACAACCTCATCCCCCGCCGTCCCTGGTCACGGGTGGACCGGACGCCAACCGTGGTTTATGCGGGGCGACTCGACGAGGCCAAGGGGGTCCGCTTGCTGATGGCCGGCTGGGACGAGTACCGCAAGAAGTCCGGTGAGCCGGGACTGAAGCTAGTCGTCGTGGGCGGAGGGCCCTTGGGGGACGAGGTGACGGCCTGGGCCTCGACCCGGCCTTCCGTGGAGGTGACCGGGACGGTTAGCAGCGACCGGTGTGCCGAGCTCATCTCGCGCGGACGCGCGGTACTGCTGCCGTCCGCCTGGGAGGAGACGTTTGGCCTTGTCGCCGTGGAGGCCATGGCCGCGGGCGTGCCCCCCATCGCGGCGGGTCACGGGTCATTCACCGAGCTCATTACCCCCGGCGTCGACGGCGCGCTGTTCACCCCGGGCGATCCAGTCGCGTTGGCGCTCGCCGTCGCCGATGTCGAAAGTAACCTTGAGCGATACGAAGCGTACGGTGAACAGGCACGCAAGACCTACGAGCAGCGTTTCGACCCAGACCGCAGCGTGGAGGAACTCCTCGAGATATACCGTTTCGCCGTCGCGCACCCGGTCTGAACGGTCCCGGATTTACGGCCGCGGGCTTAAGACTTGTGGTAGGCGCTCCCGGCGTCCTGGCCGAACGGGCCGTTGCAGAAGCCGCTCTGCCGCTCGAATTGCGAACCGCACTTTTTATCGCTCGAGACGCTCCCGGTCCACTCCGCCCAGCTCACCGGGTTGTCACCATTCCCCTGGTTCCAGGCGAAGAAACTCGAGGGTCCGTTGTAAACGTTGTCCGCCCAGATGTCGTTCTGGAAGAACGTGACCTGGGTGGGAACGGCCCATCCAGGCTTAGCGCCCGGCGGCGAACCGTACTCGCTGAAGATGCCGCCGGCGCCGCAATCGAGCCAAGCGGCCTTGGTGCAATCCGTGATGGCCGCCGGGTTAAAGTCGATTGTGTTCTTGCTAATTAGCACGTTCTCGGTTTTCCACATGCAGCCGTCCCACCAGTCCTCCGCCGGCGTTCCGGTCTTCTCGCCGACAAAGGCGGCCGTGCCGACCGAGGCTGAGGGAAGATTGGCCTTGCAGGCGGAAACCGTAAATGGCCCCGAGCGCCCGCCGTCGACCAGCGTGCACCCCATGTCGGCCCCATCTGAGCAGTAACGGTTGGAGTTCTGCCAGAGGAAGACGCTCCCGCCGTTATTGACCAGCGTATTGCCGCTGATGACGGACTGGCGGGGATATGCTTTCTGGCCCGCGCAGGCGCTCTCCTGGCAGGCCGGTACCCCGCCGAACATCGTGTCGCTGCCGCTCTCGCTGATGTATATGGCGGGTTGGGGGAACCCCGGGTTGCCCAGCCCATCGGTCCAGTCGTTGCCGGCCATGTAGTTGCCGGTGATGGAGAAGTTGTAGGAAACCTCCTCAATGATGGCCGCTCCCTCATTGTTCGTGAACCTGTTGCCGACCCAGGTGGTGTTCGCGTTGTTCGTGTCGGCCCAGCCGCCCGGCCCCCAGTTATCGTGGATGTAGTTGCCGGAGACGGTCACGCCGTTCGTCTGCCAGAGCTTGAACCCGCCTTGGTTTCCGTCCCCGGAGACCTTGCCGCACGCGGGGTTCCGGTACTGGGCCGGCACGGGGTTGTGGTTGTGCCAGCCGATCGCCTTGTTGTTCAGCAGGCCCGAGAAATCGCACGTATCGTTGTAACTGATCTCGTTTCCCTCGATGACCACGCCGTACGGGCCGCCAGTCAGCGAATCCCGGCCGAAGCCGTTAACGTCCGAGGACTGGAAGCCGTACTGCCCGTTGAGGGTCAGGCAGTTGCCTTTCAGGACGTTCCCGGCGCCGACCATTACTCCCGCGCCCGGCACGTTGAGCGTAATTGTGTTGTACTGGATGGTCCAGCCGGTATTCGTCTCTTGGTTGATCGCGCCAGCGTCGCCAACCGTATGGTAATTTTCGATAGTCAGGTACTCGATAGTAACGCCGCTCTGGTTGCCATTTGAGGAATTAGAGTCGATGGCATCGAAATAAGAGTACCGGCCGTCAAGAATGCTGGGCTTCCCGGAAAAACCTCCGACAAACGCGTCGTTGGTATTCGCCTGGATGCTGCCGACATGCGTGCCAGGTAGCAAGTAATACACGGTGTCGGGCTTGAGATCGTAGGACGGGTAGCTGCGCGTACCCGTGGGCAGCACGACCCCGGCGGTATCGTGGGGGAAGTCCGAGCCCTTGGTTCCGTAGGTCGGCAGGCCGGCGGTTCCGCTCTGATAGGAACCCGCCGGTCCGTTGTAGCTGAACGGCGACCGGAGCACTGGCTGACCGCAAACCAGCAATGAAGCAGAAACGGGGGTCGTTGCGGCAGAGGGTCCCGTGCTGGCCTGGGAGGAAGATCCCGCACTGGTGCCCGTACACGCGACAGCAGAAGCAAGGGACAGGGCGCCGAGCAAGCAGGCAGCGATCGCACCGCCCAGCAGTCGCCGGCTTCCGTGCGTATCGATCACGGTAAGTCAGTCCGTTCCGGTTGGGTCGCAGCCGTCAGCGCGTAAGGTCGCGCTACGTCACGCCTTGGCTTTGACGGCGACGAGCGATTTCGGTATTCCGGCGAAGCGCTCAAACCAGATTTCACTGGTGGGGAAGTACGAACGCATCTCAGTGGCCGATATCAGCTCAACTGACGCGACTGACTCGGCCGCCTTCGCTCTGTCCTTAATCATAGGCGTATGAATCGTGCTCCAGTGCTGGCATATCATGACACGCGCCCGGAATGGCAGGAACTGGAACCCGGGGAAGATCCAGTGGGGCTCGACGGGAAAGTAGCGGTACGGCGTCTGTACCCACCAGCATGGCGCGGACTCCTGCACCACGTCCGCGAACTGCTGGCGCCGGGCGTGCCCGCCGAGGTGCTCCAGCACGCTGTTGCTGTACACCAGGTCGTACTTGCCGAATCCCCCGGCGCACGCATCGCCGCGCACCACGGTCATCCATGAATCGCCGGAATCCACTGGCTCGTCGAGATTGACTACAGTGAGGCTGGCGGCCCGCAAGCCCGACAGTCGCCAGGAGACGGCGGTTCCGCCGAGGTCGAGCACGCGCATATCCGCCAGGTTCGGGAAACGGCGCGCGAACTCTTCCTTCCGCCGCTGGCGAAGCTGGTGAGTAAGCGATCCCGGGTGGTCAGGATCGACCAGGTTGGCAATTGTCTTGTTCACAGATATGCGCCTCTTCTGTTGGATCCAGCAGCCGGCAAGCGGCCACCTGCATCACAGGACCCGCGATATCCCGGTTCTGATACTCATCCGGCCTTTGCCTCACCGTTCACGTGCTGCTCGCCGTCAACCGCGGCCGCGGCCGGATAACCGCGCTGCGCGAACTGGCCCAGTTCAAGGAACACGAGCCGGGTCGCCAGCGGCTTGCCTTGCGGGGCTAGCCCGCGGCCGAGCAGCGTGAACGCGGGAACGCGCTGCCCCAGGCCCTGGGAGTACCAGCCGAGGATAGGGTCTGTCTCCCCCCGGTGGAGGGTCCACTGCAGTCCCGGTGGCAGTTCCAGCCAGGCCGCGGCCGGCGGGGACGACGGGATGCATGGCGCAGCCGGCGCTGGCCAGCTCAGCACCGCGCTGCAATCCCGCAGTTCAGCGTGGACAGCGGGACCCATATGAAAGGCGATGCTGACTTGGTGATCGCCGCCTTGGATCTCGTCGATGATGTCGATAGCGCGTGACACCCGGTCGAGCCGGACCGTGCGACAGTGCCGCGCGGGCGGGTCAAGCGACAGGTAGCCGTCGTGTTGAGCTGACCAGCTGACTGTGCCGCCATCATCGGCGACCTCGATCTCCTTCGCCCGCGCATGGCGCAGCCAGAGAAACGGGCCGCCCTCGCTGGACTGGTTCTGGCCGGCGACTTCGACCGTATTGTGGGCGATCGTCGAGCGGAAGTAGGAGCGCCATTCGGGTTCGCCGTGATAGCAGTAGGTGCCGGGATCAGCCAGCACGTCGACCCCCGCGTACCTGACCTCGAGGGAAAGCGCGTCGGCGTGGGCGTGGGCGGCGAGGGAGAGGAAGCCATGCGGCCCTCCGTCGCAGCGGCACCAGATCTCCGGCGAGTCGGCCCTGGCCGTCCGGAGAATCGTGATGCCAGCATCCGCGAACCGGGTTGGGCACCGGTAAGGCCGCCCCGACACCGGACGCGTTCCCCCTGCTAGAGCCCCCGCCAGCACGCTGCCCGCGTTCACCGGCGTCGTCGGCCACCAGTCCAGTTCCCCGAACAGCGCGGCACCGATCGCCAGCAGCGCAGGCCACCGGTTGTGGGCCGGGGCGTCGAAGAGCACCACCCGGCCCTCGTCCGAGTCAGCTTGCCTGGGCGGCTGGCCGTGCGAGTCCACCAGAGCCGCCATGGCATCGGTCATCGCGCACAGCACCCGCCAGGCCGGATCGCTCAGCGGGAACCCCGCCGCGACCGCCTCAAGGGCGGCGAAGTACCCGAGCTCGGCCACGAAGCCGTGATAGTCCGAAGCGAGCTCGCGGTTGATTCCCGACGGGAACGTGTTATGCGCCAGCTCGCGCTCGAACAGCTCTGCGGCCTGCTTCCGCCACCGGGGGCTTTCACGGAACCACGGGAAGGCGCAGCTGGCGGCGAGTTGTCCCGCGGCTTCGGCGATCACGTGGTTGTTGGCCGACGAGCCGCGGCTCTCGAACGCGGCCAGGTACTGCTGGTGCCAGCGGATCTGGCGGAGCGCGAGATCGTTTCGCTCGAACAGGTCGCCGACCTTAGGCCACTCGTCAAGCAGGCGCCGGATCC
>Ga0070713_100001987_pt1 | contig 13198 bp, 15 predicted proteins | sample LARL82metaG_FD_65465 | JGI IMG/M metagenome (GOLD analysis project Ga0070713, IMG submission 65465) | Corn, switchgrass and miscanthus rhizosphere microbial communities from Kellogg Biological Station, Michigan, USA - LAR L8-2 metaG | ecosystem: Host-associated > Plants > Roots > Rhizosphere ... | reverse complement strand
TCACGAGCAGCGCGTGGAACGCGTCCGTCCCTATCTCGCGCCGGCGGTGAAACCGAGGAACACGAGCAGCAGCAGCAGGAGCGCCATGAGGAAGAACACGTCGAGACGATAGTTCCGTCGCGATCTTGGTCTGGGGAGTTGGGGTATCGCGGTTCTGTTGTCCATCGCCGTCTCCTATGTCGTTAGGTGGTGTTCTCGCACTCGTTGGGGCGCGAGCGTCGAGAGCACTCCTTGAAGGTTTGCCCCAAGGGCCACGATTGATAGCTCTGAACGCAGCGTATGCGCGATTTGTTGACCAACTGGTCAATACATGGTCGATAGCCGGCAGGCGCTCGCCCGGCGTGCTGATGCGCCCGCGCGCCTTGCGTCGACGGCAAGGATGCGATTGCTTCCCATCGTCGGTTCGCGGCTGACTTTCACAAGTGCGAACGGACGAAAGGACGAGCGGTGGCAGATCCTCAACCAAACGCGGCGAGGTCCCGATGCCTGCTCCGATCAGCTGCTCCGTGTTCGTCGGCACCAGTGTCGATGGCTTCATTGCTCGGCCCAATGGCTCGCTCGATTGGCTTCCGCCGGACGGTGGGGAGGAACACGGCTACACCGCGTTTATCGCAACGGTCGATGCGATCGTGATGGGTCGGGGCACATTCGATACCGTGCTCGCGTTCGACCGATGGCCATTCCAGAAGCCGGTCATCGTGCTCACGACGCACGAACGTGACGCCATCGTTCCACCCGAGGCACGCGTCGAGTTCATGTCGGGCGCTCCGCGCGACGTCGTCCGCCAGCTCGCGGGACGCGGCATGACGCACCTCTACATCGATGGCGGCGTCACCATTCAGCGTTTTCTGAACGCGGGACTGATCGATCGAATGACCGTGACACGAGTCCCGGTAATCATCGGCGCCGGCATTTCTCTCTTCGGCGCAACGACTCGCGACGTGCGGCTCGAACACCTGGGTACACGGACGTACCCGAGTGGCCTCGTCACAACCGAGTACTCTGTCCTTCAGCACACGCCCTGAGCTCGAGCAGGGCGACAGCGCCGCGTGGGGTGCCAGGCCCGTGGCTAGGTTACCGGCTCGCGACGTGTCGTGGGCAGGTGACTGCCGGTGCCGGTCGCGGCATCATCAAAATATCCGCTTGCAATCAAGCGCAGTGCTTCCGTGCGCACGGCATCCGAGCGGAGCGCTTCGGCGGCGGCGACGATCGCTGCCAGGCGTGGTTCGCGGTCGATCACTTGCCGCACCGCGGCGAGCTCCTGTCGGATGGTGTGGAGCTCCTGCCGGGTGCGATACCATATGAACGTGACGACCGGCAGAACAGCCGGCGTCAGCGGCGCGAGCAGTTTCAGGATGTCGTCGATCGTCATCACGATGGCCTCAGGAGCAGGACGATACGGGACCCAGCGCTGCGTATTGACCGCATGGTCAACAAAGACCTGGCCAACGGGGTCTACGGTATCAATTCGTCCGTTCGGCGAGTATGTTTCAACGGCGCACGCACGGGATGTGTGTCACCAGCCGTGCCCCGGCGTAACCGGCGCCTCTCGCGACGCCTCACCGTTTTGTGAGGCCGGCAAACCGCGTGGCAGTTCGCCGACGCGTATCAAATGTCGAATGGCGGGCTCGCGGCACGCGGACGGAGTATCCGTGACAAAGACCGAGAAGTGGTGGGCGATGTCCTGCGAAAAGCGCGGCGGCTTGGTTCCCATCCGCGCGGTCGAAGCCAGCGAACGCGTTCCACCGACGGAACGCGCCTGCGACGGATCGGGCTCGGCTCTCCCCACTGACTACGTGAAGTGACTCCGCTGCCGTGCGGAGTCAGGTCGTCATTAGGTGAGCCGACCAGGATTGCGGGTCGCACGCCGCGTTACCGACGGCGTGGCCATCAGATGATCGACGACCTCGAGAAACCGCTCGTCGCCGGAGCGCGTGATGACGTAGCCATCGGCGCCGATGCGACGTGCCCACTGGCGATCCTTCCGCTTCCCATGCCGCGTATACGCCAGGAGCTTGGTCCGGCGCAGTGCCGGTGACGAGCCAATGGCCCGCGCCAGGCACCGGGATGTGCCAACCGGGAGATAGAGCTCGGTCACGATGAGACCGACCTCGGAGCAAGTGGCGATGCTCATTGCACTCGCCGTGTCTCGTACTTCGACGACGGTGTAGCCCTTGTTCTCGAGACGGCCGAGTAAAAGACCGGATTCGCTTTCTGGTTGAACGAGCAGGATAGTGTCGGAATACATAAAGCCTCATCAAAAAGGGACAGGTCGCGCTGCATCGTACTTCTCAGAACGTTCGTTCTTTAACGAGCGATCCGGGTGACGTGCTCGGCGGACGGTCCTTTCACGCCCGATACGACGTCAAACTCCACTGTCTCACCCTCGCCCAAGCTCTTGAATCCGCTGCCTTCGATAGAGGAGTGGTGCACGAAGCAATCCGGCTCGCCGCCTGGGCGGGTGATGAAGCCGAAGCCTTTGGCATCGTTGAACCACTTCACGGTTCCTGTCGTGCGCATAATCGGTGTCCTTGACCTGATGGTGTATGTGTCTCCACCGCGTGTCGCGGGGCGTCACGTGTCGCGAATGACGCAATAAAAAAAGGGCCCGCTCGCATTTGGCAGGCCCCCGCGTCGATCGGAACTTGTCCACGCGCTGTGCGCGTGTATCGCTCGAGGTAATCTAATGCATGCAGGACGATTAGCAATGACCAAAGCAATTACAACTCAATAATCCGCGCAGCGCGGCTCGCCGTGGATCGCCAGCGGCTCCGTGCGACGCCTGCCCGCTGAGCGCTGATCGCGATTACGAAGTTATCATCGCGGGCCGACGCGGGCGTAGTCGATCACCGCTCAACGACACCGGCGCTTCACCACCCACGGCGCGTCGCTGATTCACAAAGTCCAACGTCGTCTGCACGGGACCATCCAACTCCGCGATCACGTATTGCGCCTCGAGCCCCGTCGCCAACCAGACGTCGGTGTCGACGCTGATGCGCGGCGCGCTGCCTGACGAGACCCACTCGGTGTACATGTACGGTGTGAGCGGCGTGTAGATCGAGCCGCCGGTGAGGCCGAGCTGCGTGGATGTCGGCTGCGGCACGCGCTTATCATTGAGTCCAGAAATGGCGGTGCCATTCCGAGCGATGTGCCTGACGCGTGCGTCAGACGATTCAGGGCGTTGTTCTCGCGCACCGTGTTGCTCGAGTAGTACGCGAGCTTCTCGTAGCTCGGCGGCACTTGCGAATCGTAGTTGCGCGCCTTCGCGGTGTTGCCGAGCTTGAGCGCGGCACGCGGGCCGCCGACCTGCGACATGTGAATGATGTCCTGCGCGGCGGCGACGTTGCTGCCCGTGGACGCGGCCGTCGCCATGGGATTCTCCGTCTGCGTGGAGAGTCGCGTAAGCGTATCGTTCTCCCATGCCACGATCGGATAACGGCTGAGGTGGACGACACCGAACTCGCGCTTCGGGCATCGGGGCTCGCGCCAGGAAGCTCGTAAATATGCGCGAAGCGGACCGTCCCGAACGGCGAAGTCCCGTTAAGTCTTCGCGTCTGGCGTTGGCCTTATCCCGCCCCCAAGATCTAGCCGACGCGAACTCAGGGGACCGTTGAAAGTGCCAACGTATGACGCCATTGTCGTCGGATCTGGAATCTCGGGTGGCTGGGCCGCCAAGGAGCTCACGGAAAAGGGGCTGAGGGTCCTGCTGCTCGAGCGTGGAAAGAACATCGAGCACATCAAGGACTACCCGAACGCCACCAAGGCGCCCTGGCAGTATGCCCACCGCGGGCATCGCACGCAGGAGCTGATTCGCCGTTACCCAGTGCTCAGTCGCGCCCGCCAGCTCAACGAGAAAAACGCCGATTGGTGGACTTCCGAGGAAGAGTCGCCATACACCGAAGTGAAGCGCTTCGACTGGTATCGCGGCTACCACGTGGGTGGACGCTCACTCATGTGGGGACGCTGCAGCTTCCGGTTCAGCGACATCGACTTCGAGGCGAATGTCAAAGAGGGCGTGGGGACCGATTGGCCCGTTAGGTACGCGGAGCTCGCGCCGTGGTACAGCTACGTCGAGCGATTTGCTGGCATCGCCGGCTCTCGAGAAGGGCTCGCGCAGCTGCCCGACGGCGAGTTCCAGCCGGCGATGCCGCTCAACTGCGCCGAGGCGTCGATAGCGAAGCGCCTAACGAATCAGTTCGATGGCAAGCGGCGCCTCATCCCGGCCCGCACGGCCAACCTCACTCTGCCGCTGCCCGGCCGCAGCCCCTGTCAGTATCGCAACGCCTGTGGCCTCGGCTGCCCATACGGCGCGTACTTCAGCACGCAGTCATCGACGCTGCCAGCGGCGATGAAAACGGGACGCCTGACGCTGCAGCCGTTCGCGATCGCCACGGAGGTGCTGTATGACAAGGACACGAAGCGCGCCACCGGCGTGCGCGTGCTCGACGCGGTGACGAGCCAGACGACGGACTACGAAGCGAAGATCGTGTTCCTCTGCGCGTCGACGCTCAACTCCACGTGGCTTCTCCTCCGATCGGCCACCGATGTGTGGCCCGGTGGCTTGGGGAGCAGCTCGGGCGAGCTCGGCCACAATCTGATGGACCACCACTTCCGCGTCGGCGCCGAAGGACACATCGATGGTATGACCGATAAGGACCAGTACGGCCGCAAGCCCAACTCCGCCTATATCCCGCGCTATCGAAACCTCTTTGGGGAGAAGCGCAATTATCTCCGTGGCTTCGGCTACGAGGGTTCGGCGAACCGGGAGGGCTGGTCGCGCGCGGTCGCCGAGCTCGGCGTCGGCGGCGGCTTCAAGGACACAGCGGCCGAGCCGGGTCAGTGGAGTGTCGGCGGCACCGCCTTCGGCGAGATGCTGCCTAACCACGCGAATACCGTCACGCTCGACGAGACGCGAAAGGACAAGTGGGGACTGCCGGTGCTCAAGATCGACTGCGCCACTGGCGAGAACGAGCGCCTGATGCGCATCGACATGGCGAACGATATGGCCGAGATGCTGGAAGCGTGCGGCGTGAAAAACGTGCACACGTTCGACGAGGAGTATTTCCCGGGGATGGGAATCCACGAGATGGGGACAGCGCGTATGGGCACGAGCCCGAAGAACTCGGTGCTCAACAAGCACAATCAGGTATGGGACGCGCCTAACGTCTTCGTCACGGACGGATCGTGCATGGCGTCGACGGCGTGCCAGAATCCGTCGCTCACCTACATGGCGCTCACGGCGCGCGCGGCGGACCACGCAGTCAACGAGCTCAAACGGGGAAATCTGTAACAGGGCGAAGCGCCCTTAACGCCGTACAGTTTCGTGTGCTCTACTCCCTTCGATTTGCTCCGCCCGCACGTCGTCCTCTTCCTCGTACATCTCCCGGATCTCGACCTCGCCTTCCCAGCCTGGCCAGAGGCGCTGGTGCAACTCCATGAATTTCCGGGCTTCCTCGAGCGCTTCTTCCTTCGACGCGAAGTTGAAGATCGAGAATCCGCCGATCACTTCCTTCGACTCGGTGAACGGTCCGTCGGTCGTGACGATCTTCCCGTTCGTGATGCGTACGCGGGCACCTGACGACGTGGGCTTGAGACCGCCGAAGGAAACCATCTTGCCGCTCTTGACGCCTTCCTCCATGAGCCTGCCGACCTCTTCAAACAGTTCGGCGGGCGGCGGCCCGGACGCGGCGAGGTTCTCAGAGCCTTTCACGATCGTCATGTAGCGCATTGGTCGTTCTCTCCCAGGCAGTGAAGTTGGTGAAGGCCGACGGTTCCGGTCGCCTCCTTACCTAGCGTCGAATGACAGTGGCTGGAATCGACACATCCGGAAGTGCGCCATTCGTGGAGGCGTGACGCGAGGATTCTTGCGTCCGTCTCTGGTAGCGCTCGGCTAGGGCGTCCTGCCCTCGAGTTCCTCCGCGATCCTCTGCGCACTTCCCCGTTTGCCAACCCTTTGCCGGATCCGCTGATCTAACCAGTATTCGGGCGCAGCCGATCCGATTGGGACGGATGTAACCTGATCGCGCCTCGATGCGTAGGGACCACGTCTTTCACTGCACCTGGAGACCCGGAATGTCGTTTCTCAAGCGGCTCTTCTCGTCGAATACCCCAGCGCCCGTGCAGCGGGTGCGTATCTGTGTGGAATGCGGCATGCCCGTGGCCGAGCACAAGGACTGGTGCTCCATCCTACGTGGGCAGGAGGAGATGGAGCGGCGCAAGGCTGAGCGATAGTCGGGCAGTGCACTTCACCGGTCGAACGGAACTTCCGAGATCCAGTGAAATCCTCGGCTCCGCTGCAGAAACGAGTCGGGATCGCGGAAGCTGAGCGCGAGATGAACATCCTGCCCGTCCATCTTGCCATCGATGACCAAATGCTCATGATCTACGCGGCGATATGTGAGCGCTGACTTCGGCTCGGTTGTGTCACCCATCAAGTTGGCGTTGGATTGCGCCGTGTCGACTGGTGAGAGCGTGAGCGTTCGGGCCATGCTGTCGACCGTCACGCCATATTGCCGAAACGTGTCGTTCATCCGCTGAAACGTCGCGGTTGGCCCTTGAAAGATCACGCGCCGCCAGCGTGTCGAATCGGAGAGCAATGGTGGTTTCGTCGCGCCGCCCACGGCCATGGAGTCGACGTCCCAGATTCCGAATACTGCCACACGCGGTGCGCCGCTCAGCCAGGAGATTTTCCAGATGCGGATAGCACCGTACACGCAGATCGCGAGCGTGTAAGCGCAGAATAGGGCTTGCGCGATGACGATCCGGCGCCAGGCCGACGGCGATCCTCCCACGGCCGGTTCGGGCCGAAGCGCGCGAGGGCGGTGCCGAATGAAGATGTCGAACAGCGGGTGCGCGTTCGGCGCGAGCAGCAGAAGGGACATCGCGATTAGATGAAACGAGAACAGCTTCAGATTCACGTCGTAGGTCATGTTCACCAGAAAGACCATCGTCGCATCCATCAGGCAGAGGAAAGCACCGACAACCGTCGTGCCAGGAAAAAAGAGCAGCAGTCCGCCGAGCAGTTCTGCGCATCCTGTCGCGGTCTCGTACGCCGGCGACGCGCCGGTCGAAGACCAGAGCACGCCCATGGGCGAGAAGTTGCCGAATGGCTCGACCAGACGCGGGAGCTCGAGGGTCGGCATCTGCGTGGGAATGACCTTGATGGACCCGTAGTACACGAATGTCACTCCCAGGGCGATCCGAAGTAGCAGCCGGAACCAGCCGTAAAGCGTCGTGTGCTCGGTGCGCCGCCGGGCGACGACGCTCCAGATCACCGTCGCGATCGACGCGATCAGCAGCAGCGAAAAGGCCTGAATCCAGCCGTAAACCGTGTCGCCTGTGCCCGTGACAGGACGCGATGTCGGCGCGAGTCCGAGAATGTGTCTTCCGATCCAGAGGAACAGCGGGCGTGCGGGCGGAAGGATGCCCAGGTCGGGAAGGTCCAGCCCGGGAATGTCGAGGAATGCCTGCAGTATCTGCGTCGTGAGGACGTAGAGGCCGAAATACAGGAAGCAGAAGCGAAACGCGACGCGCGTCGCGGGATGCCACCGGGCCTCTGGCGCCATGGCGTGGAGGGCGGCAAAAGCTATGCGCGCCAAGCCGCGCGAAGGCGTTCGCTCTGTGTTAGCGCCGTCGCCGCGTGCATCAGCGAGGATCAGGCGGGGGTGGGCTCCGCGCCTAACCGCCGTGGCGACATGCGAAAATCCGCGTCGATTTCCGCGCGTGCCGAGAGCAACCGCTCGATGTCTTCGCCAAGCTCTTTCGCCGCGGCCATGGTCTGCGTGATCTGATCCGCGGTGCCCTGACCCGCGCGCAGACGCAGCAGATCCAGCCGAGTCGCTTCGAGCGCGCCGAGCAGGTCCGCCAGCTGTTCGGTCGCGCGCATCCGTGCGGCCGTTAGATCCCGAACGATGACTTCCTGCCGCTCTCCAGCTCTTGCGGAAGCCCGCGCTCCCGTAGCCGAAGCGATGCTTTCATCCAGTGACGCGATGTGCTCACGCATCGCACGCGATTGCTGCTCCAACTGCTCTATCATCGCTGGAACGTTGCCGAGCGACTGGCGAAGCGCTTTAGGTAGCTCGTCATAGAGCGCCTTTGCGGAAAAGGCGATGGCCATCTCGGTGGGGCGATCGGCAGCCGCGGACCGTGCGCCAAGTTTGATTGACGCGAGCTTCGTCAGCCATCGACCCATCACGCCCTCCCATCGCTTGGCCCACCAGGAGCCCTCATTGCTTCGCGCGCGAGAAGTCGTTGCGCTGAAAACACCGGCGATGGGCCACATGCCGCTGATGAATGCAAAGGGGAGCAGCCAATGAGCGGTGGCGCCGAGGACCAGCGCGGCCCACGCCCCGACGTTGAGCGCCGCGCCGGCGACGGTGATCTCGTTCAGCCGCTTTTCACGAGTCGTGGGCTTGGTGCCGTACTCGAAGAGCAGCTCCTCACGGCGCTGATCAAAGCTCGCGCGGAGGGCGCCAGCAATGTCGGACACGCCATAACCGCCTCTCAGCAGCGGCCGCAGCCAGCGTGACGACAGAATGAGCGGCATCAGTATGCCGAGGACGACGTTGCCGACTCCGACCGCGCGGATCAGTCCGACGTAGCCGAGCGTGGTGAAGAGGTAAGGCAGGCTGGTGGTCATCACGACAATGCCACCGGTGATCATCATCACAGGCGCCACGGCCAGCGCCCACATCTTCCGAGGATCGAGAAAGGCGCGAACCGGCACGGCGACTTCACGTCGCTTCAAGAGCGTCGGTGCGAGGGCGTCAGAGAACGCCTCGGCACTCTGAAAACGCCGTGACGGATCCTTGATGAGGCACGTGTCGATTGCGTTCGCGAGGGAATCGGGGACTGCCGCCGCGACGCTCGCTACCGGGGGCGCCGCTTGCGTGATCTGCTTGGCGAGAACCCCCGGCATAGTGGGCGCGGTGAACGGCAGCTGGCCCGAGATCACATAATAGGCGACGATGCCTAACGAATACATGTCGCTGCGGGCGTCCACCGCGTCACCGCAAGCCTGCTCGGGACTCATGTATTCCGGGGTGCCTAACAACTCGCCTACTGGTGTTTCGCTTCCGTCAGCCAGCCGGGCGATGCCAAAGTCGGTGACCATTGCGCGTCCCGTACCGCGCTCGAGCAGAATATTGCCCGGCTTCACGTCACGGTGCACCACACCTTGGGCGTGAGCCGCCGCCAGCGCGCAGGCTACCTCCTGCAGTACGCGGCTTGCCTCACGTGGCGGCAATGGCCCGCGATTGGCCACCCGCTCGGCCAGCGTCTCGCCGTCGACGTAGGACATGACGTAGAAGACATACCCACGCACTTCATCGACGGCGTGAATGGGGACGATGTGTGGATGGGACAGCCGCGCCGCCGTGCGCGCCTCACGTACGAATCGGTCGCGCAGCTTGTCGTGCGCGGCCAGCTCCGGCGGCAGGAGCTTGATGGCGACGGGCCGGTCGAGCCTCACGTCGCGGGCGAGATACACGACGCCCATTCCGCCTCGACCGAGCTCGCGCTCGAGCGCGTAGTGTCCCGCGAGTGCCTCTTGAAGGGAGAGGAACAGGGGGTCGACGGCGGAGGAATGTGGGGCGTTGGCCATGGGAGGGTTTCGCTCTCACGGTACGACGCGCCGCCGCATTCGCCGTCACGCCATTACGGGACGGCCGTCAGCCGCCCCGTAGTGCCTCGGGATCCGTTATTCGCGGCGGCAGTAGATGTCCTTGCTTCAGCAGGAGCCTCGAAGCTTCTCCCGTGGTCATGAGCTCATGTCGCCGCTGTGTCGCGCCGACATCCGCTGGCACATCCTCTGGCCTTCGCAGCGGCGGCTCGGCAGGCCACGTTGCGATTCGCGTGAGCCACGTCGCGAGAAACGCGACGCCCACGCCAGTAAGAAGTGTGAGCAGCGGAGCACGAAAGCTCAGTGGTCCCATCAATCGAAGCAGGACGCCGCCGCTGACGGCACCGAGACCGCCCGAGAGAAGATCGTAGACCGCTGGAGTCCCCGTGAATGCAGTCAGCGCACCGACGATCTTGCCTGTCACGAGTCCCAGAACGAGCAACATGACGATCCAGAGGAGCGTGTTCATCTCGAGTCCTCGTTATGGAAGCCGCCGGCCGCTGCGTCGGGGGGCCCACCGTGCTGTCATCAGCTGGTCGACCACCGAGAGAAAGCGGTCCTCGCCCGACCGCGTGAGCACGTAACCGTCCGCGCCCGTTTGCTGAGCCCAGACGCGATCCTCACGTTTGCCATGCTCGGTGTACGCGAGAAGCTTGGTGCGGTGGAGTGCCGGCGACTTGCCAATGGCATGCGCCAGACAGCGGAACTTGCCCACTCGCAGATACAGGTCCGTCACGACGAGCGCGATTTCCGAAGCATTCACAATGTCCATTGCCGCGGCGGCGTTCACCGCCTCCACGACGGTGTAACCCCTGTCCTCTAGTCGCCCGCGGAAGTGCGGAGCGAGATCAGTGCCCGATTGAACGAGCAGAATCGTGTTCGAGATCATGAATGCCTCGGATTGCATGTAGTCGTTTCGTCCGAGGCCTCAAGCCAGTCTGGCCGCGCCTCGAGCGTGGTGCGAATACGGCGCGGGAGAAGGCCGGACGAAGCGGCCAGAGGACGCCCGACGAGAGCGAATAAAAAAGGGCCCGCATTGGCAGGCCCCGAATTGATTGGACTTGTCCGCGCAACCAACGCGCGTATCGCTCCTGAAGGATAGCGTGGCCCACCGGCAATTGCAACCGCCGACGCGAGACAACGGTCCCTGCCGCTCGTGAAAGTGTTCAACCGTGCTAAACACGCCTTCAACGGGATGCGGGATTGCCACGCGTTGAGCAGGCGGTACATTACAATCATCGATACACGCGCCAAGCGCGTGGACACGTTCCGAGCGACCTGGGGCCTGCCGATGCGAGCAGGCCCCTCTTTGTTGTCATTCGCCTCGCCTGACTCTTTGGAGTTGAGGATATATGAAAGAGGTCGTGGCGGTCAGCTTCGACATGGACGATCGGCACTTCGATTGCTGCATCGAGCGCGGACAATCCGAGGATGCGCAGCCTTGGTGGTGGTTCAGCGTCTCCGGCGAACAGCACCGACACCCGGCATGTCCCTCTCGAGTGGACGATACGCACGAGAGAATTCAAGCGCACGTCGTATCGCATTTTCGGGCGCTTCTGAAGCGGCGACGGCAGCGGCGACGCGGACGAGTCGACGATGCGCGCGGTGCCGTTCGTTAGGCGCTCACAGGCGACGCGGTCGTTCCACTTGCTACGGTTGCATTCCCCGCAACCATTGTGCAAGGGCACGCCGGCGTGCTTTCACGGACAGCTTCGAGAGTCGGCGGTGACGCGCTAGCTGCGCCCGAGCGATGCGATAGATGCCCCCCTCACGCGTGTGCGCGGCGGAGGAGTCGTTAGGTGTCCTCGAGCGCCGCGGCGGATGCTGACCTGCTCTGCCCGCTTCGATGTCGTCCATGATGCTCCTCGTCTTCGACACGTGAAACCTCGTGGCGTAGACGCGGAAGCGATAGGGGACAACGAGGAACAGGGCTATTGCAGCGCGCTCCGTGGATTCGTCGACGTAGCGCGGTGTGCCGGCAGATACGCCGACAGGGCGGCGATCACGATCATGAATCCCACCGCGCCCCCGAACACGATCGGGTTGAGCGGACTCACCTCGAACAACATCGACCGCATGAAGCGTGAGAGTCCGGCGGCGAATGCGACACCGACCGCGATCCCGATGCCGCTCACGATCAATCCCTGGCGGAGCACCATGACGCGAATGCCCGCCGGCTGCGCGCCGAGCGCCATACGAATGCCGAACTCCCGGCCACGGAGGCGAACGCCATACGACAACACACCGAAGAGTCCGAGCGCCGCGAGAATCAGCGCGACGAGCGCGAACGCGCCAAGAATCCGCAGCGTGAACACGCGCTGAGCCGCGCCGCGCCCGACGGCTTCGTCGAGCGTTGCGGGCTTGTACATGACCAGTAGCGGATCGATCGACGCGATCGCGGAACGCACCGACCGCTGAATCGCGGCGGTCTGACCGGAGGAACCGTTCAGCGCCACGACCTGCGTGAGGGCCCAGTTGCGATCGCCGGCGAATTGCCGGTGTGGGTGATAGACGAACATGCCGGGGGTGCCCTCGTTCGTGACCGAGGTTTCGCCGGCGATGCCGACGACCGTGCCGCGGCGGCCGCCGGTCGTTAGGCTCTGTCCAATCGGATCGACGCCGGGAAAAATCTTGTCGGCGAGCGACTGCGTGATGATCATCGTCGGCGGCGCACCGGGCACGTCGCGGTCGTCGAACGCGCGACCGCGCACGATGGGGATGCCGACCGCCTTGAAGTAGTCGCCCGAGACGACGCGATTCTCGTCGCTCGGCCAGAGGTTCTCCTCGCCCGCGAGCGGTCCGCTGAGCGGGTGAGCGCCCCATGTGTTGAACTGTCCCGTCGCCGGCAGCTTCGACACCCCGCCGGCCGCGCGCACGCCGGGCAGCGCCTCGAGAGCTCGCGCGACACGCTCGTAGGTCACACCGCGCGCGGTCGAGTCGTAGCGCGCGTCGGGCAGGTTCAGGTCGAACGTGAGCACGTTCGCGGTCTTCACGCCGAGGTCCACATGCTGCAGGCGATCGAGGCTCGAGATCAACAGCCCCGCGCCGACGAGCAACATGAACGCCAGCGCGACCTGCGAAATGACGAGCCATTCACGCAGTCGGAGGTTCCGGGCGCCGCCTGTCGAGCCACGGCTCTGCTCACGCAGCGCGTCGGTTGGCTGGGTGCGAGAGGCGCGCATCGCCGGCGCGAGCCCGAAGCCCACCGCGCTGATCGTCGCGACGACAAACGAAAACATCAGCAGTCGGGGGTTCAAGGTGAGTGACCCGAGTCGCGGAATCGTATTGGCGCCCAGCGCAACAATTGCCGACATCGCGACTCGCGCGACGACCAGCCCGGCAACCGCGCCGACGATCGCCAACGTCAGGCTCTCGATGAGCATCTGACGCACCAGTCGCCAACGCTCGGCGCCTAACGCGACGCGGATCGCGAGCTCGTGCGCCCGATCCGAGCCGCGTACCAGCATCAGGTTGGCGACGTTCACGCAAACGAGAACGAGGACGAGCAGCACCGCGCCGAGCATCAGCGTCAGCGCACGGGTAGAAGGGCCGACGATGTCTTCCTTGAGCGAGTAGATG
>Ga0070713_100001986_pt1 | contig 13201 bp, 16 predicted proteins | sample LARL82metaG_FD_65465 | JGI IMG/M metagenome (GOLD analysis project Ga0070713, IMG submission 65465) | Corn, switchgrass and miscanthus rhizosphere microbial communities from Kellogg Biological Station, Michigan, USA - LAR L8-2 metaG | ecosystem: Host-associated > Plants > Roots > Rhizosphere ... | reverse complement strand
CACTCACGCGCAGCGCCGCCTCCGGAGGCTCTGGCCCCGGGGCGACAACAACACGCGCAAGCGAACATCCTGACCACTGCGACCTCTTATCCCACACGCCGGCGAACGCTGTCAAGCGACGTCACGTCGCGGTGCGTTGCGGGGCAGCGTGATAGAGAAGGAGCTTCCTACACCAACCTCCGACTCGCATTCGATTGAACCGCCCATCGCGCGAACGCAATCCGCGGCAATGGCCAGGCCGAGTCCCGATCCTGTGATCCCCAGGTCGCCGTCCATGTGTGCGTGCGCCCGGAAAAACCGCTCGAAGATGGTCGAACGATCGCTCTCGGCGATTCCAAGACCATTGTCCCGCACTCGGATCACACTCACACTCATGCCGTCAGCGACGCGATCTCCGGTGACGGACCCGATCTCCACGAACGCATCGGGCTTCGCCGGGTCGCTGTACTTAATGGCATTCGACACGAGGTTCATCAAGGCGAGCTCGAGCCGGGCGGGATCTCCAGACAATTCAGGAAGATTCGGGTCGACAAGAATCCGGACGTGCCGCGACGATGCCATGTCCGTCAGTTGGCGGGCGACCTCGTTTGCGATCGTACTCACTTCGATGAGCTGCTCGCTCGGAACGTCAGTGGTGTCCGTCAGGCGAGACACGCGTTGAAGATTCGTCACGAGCCACGATAACCGCTGCGCGTTGGTATTAATCGTGGCGGCCAGCTTCTCGACGTGTTTGGAATCCGCGCGGACATCAGGCCGCTCCAGCACGGCCGCCGCGAACATCAGCGTGCCGATTGGGGAGCGAAGCTCGTGGCTCGTCATCTGGTTGAACGCCTTGATCCGGCTGTTTCGGTCCTCGATGGCGGCCATGTATTCGCTGACGAACGTATCAACCGTGGTGCGCATCAGCGTCCGCGACGATCGTGTGAGTCGCTGAAGCAGCGCGAAGCACTCTGATGCGGACGGCTGCAGGCCGAGGCGTTCGGTTTCCTCGACGACGAACGCTTCCAGGATGTCGCCGAGAATCTCGTATTCGCGCAGCAGCTGATGCACCGACGCCTGCTGCTCGTGCCGCAGAATTCCCAGCTCGCGCGCCTTCTCGATGACGACCGTGTTGGCCGCGATCTCCTCGTCGGCTGGCGCGCGGAGGTACGTCGCAATCTCGCCGATCAGCGCAGGAATGTGATCCAGCAGCTGCGGCGATGGGAACACGTCGTTTGGTTCAACGGTGAGAAGACGGTTCAAGCGGCGGAGCCATTCGCCAGCAAGGGTGTGGCGTTCGGCCGCGACTCGCTGAGACACGATGCCCGCGTAATGCTCGGCGGTGGCAATCTTCATGTGGGTGAAGGCGACGGTCCAGATCCTACCGTGAACTCAGCTGCGGAACAACGACGTGAACGGCTGAGGTAAGCTACCTGTCCACGGCCGGAAATACCGCGCCTCCAGTCGTGTTCGGACAGCTCTCCACATTCTGAATCCGGTGCTCAACCGGTACGTCGAGCACGCGTGGGTATGGACTAAGAACCCGTCCGGCTGTTCGCTGACTGGAATCCGAACGTCAGCTGCCCATGACGTCCGCAGCGAGACGTGTCAGCCGAGACGTTTCTTGCCGGCCTTCTTCGCCTCCGCCCAACGGCGCTTCGCGGATGCGCGGAGTTTTGCGCGCGCCTCGGCTGACAACCGCCGCCGCTTGCGCGGCGCCGATACAGTCGCAGCAGAACGCGCGGTCCTGGGACTTGCGCCGCGGGCGCTTCTCAGCGACGGAAACGTCCGGTAGATCCGTTCAATCTCCGCGGTGAGGGCGTTCAGACGATCTTTGGCGCCAGTCAGCGCCCACTGGAGTAAGTCCTGGTTCTTCGTTGTCATAACCCAAGCCTAATCGACGTGTAAGTGGGATGCAAAGTCACTTTTTGTGATAGCACTCGCAGGACACAGTCTGAAGCCGCGCCCGGTCGATAATGCGAATCCGCCCGTGACGTGAACTAATAGCGCCCGCCTCCTGAAGCGTGACGTTCGCGACGCTGACACCAGTGCGTTGCAGGCCGAGGACTTCCGCGAGCTGCTCGTGAGTGAGCTCGAGATGGGATGACTGGATCCGGTCGGAAGCGGTCAAGAGCCAGCGGGCGAGGCGCTGGCGGGCGGTGTGGAAGCAGTGGCACGCGGATCCGAGCGCGATGTCGCTCAGGACCGCCTGCCAGTGCGTCCACACGGCGCGTTGCAGCGCCGGATGGCGATCGCATGCGGCCTGGAGTGCGTCTGCTCGGAGCCGGAGGGCTTCGCCGGCGACTGTTACGGACGTTGTGTAGGCAGCGGGCGACCCGGCGATGGCTGCGAGCGGCGGGGTCACCCCCTCGCGGCCGACCATCGCGACTTCGACCGAGTTGCCGTCCTGCGTCATCGTCTGCAGCGACAGGAGTCCGCTGCATGGGAAGTAGACGTGCGTGTGCTGCGCGCCCGCCTCGATCAACACCGCTGACTTCTGGAGTGCCACGCGCGAGCCGAGGTCGTTTAGTCGCTGCTGCAGATCCGCGTGGAGTGAGGCGAGCAGGCGATTGGCCGCCGGGCGAGGGGTAGCGGGCGCGGGAGGCCGTTGCGTTGGCTGCGGAGGCGCAAGAGACCTGGCCGAGGAGTAGGAAACCTGCGGTCTCATCGGCAGATCACTCTTCCTGCGTTCGTTCCGCAAGAGGGAATGCGTTTGCCTTCACGCGAAGTGTCTCCAGCCGCCCCCAGTGACGATCGATGGCTTCCCGGCCGGCCGCAGTCAACGAGACCACGGTCTGTGGAATGCGCCCGCGGAAACGCTTGACGATGAGCACGAGGCCGCCGTGCTCGAGCTTCTGCAGGTGATTCGAGAGGTTGCCCTTGGTAATCGCCGTCAGCGATTGCAGGTACACGAAATCACAGCTGCGACAGGCGCTGAGCGCGGTCAGGATCGCCAGACGCGCAGGCTCGTGAGGGAGCCGATCGAGCGACGACATCTCCTCAAAGGGCGTTGACATGAGCCACCGGCACTAGCGTCCGCCGCAGCAAGAGGTGATCGCCGACGCCAATTACCACGAATCCAATCCCAATCAACTCATCCCAGAGGACAGCGCGCGTGTGCAACGGGACGCCAAAGGGTCCTAGGGCTGCGAAGACGACCACGCAGAGGGCGATCATCAAGTAGTGATGACGAAGCAGGCCTCCAACCATGCCGAGATAGCCGAGGCCCAGCGCGATGATCACGGCGGGGATTGAGACTGTGGCTTGAACGTCGCGGGGAAGCGAGACAGAGAGGATGAAAAGGGCGGTGAAGACAAAAGCGGCCAGCGGCGTCTTGATCGTCAGCGCCGACTGGACGTCGCCGAACCGACGCTCGTAGTACGTCTTCGTCGCGAGCGAGAGTGCCACGGCGGCAGCGACGAGGAAGACGAACCAGATCCGCGGGCCGATTCCGCTCGTCCACGGCACCGAGGTCAAATGACCACTGCGCCAGGCAGATGATAGCAGGAAAGGAATACCCAGAGGAACGAGCCGGAGTCCCTGGAGCTGCTCGTACCGTTCGGTGACGTAGCGAAGACGCTGAAGGTGGTCCATGGGAAGTGCCTTCTCGGCGGTCCGCGGCGGTGTGTGACGCGGACCGGTTTGCAGGAGTGACTACGTTCTCAGCCGAGAGCGGTTCCCGTTTGTCTGGTTGCGGACAGTGTGGGGGAGAGGCTGTCGTTCAGCGTGCAAGCGCCGTATCCCAGCGTCACCAACGTTTCATCGACAACTGATTGCGGCAAACGTATTGGGGAACCGCACGAAATAAAAATGCGCGCCCGAGAGCTGACAGTCTTATCCTTCCATTCGTGGAGCACACCTTACTGAGCGCCTGAGTCGTAACACACATGAAGGAGGCCGGTATGGGTCTGAGATTTCCGCGTGACAGCATTCTCGGGAGGCATATCTCGAATCACCTTCGCGAGGTTCACGGGCACCCGGCTGGTCGAGACCGCGCAGGTCTCTCGCGGCGCACCTTCCTGACAAGCGCAGCCGGCGCCGCGGGTCTGGCGTTCTGGCTCCCGGAGCTGGCGCAGGCTAGCGACCAGGGCGTCGGCAAGAGCGCTGCGCCGAAACCGATTCCAGGAGGTGTCGCACCCCTCGGGATCTTCATCCATCACTTCCCAGCACAGCTGACAGCCGCGCCGCTGGACACGCTCAACGAGCCCTCACAAATCACTGATTTCAAGGGGTTCGTCGGTCTGACGCGGCTGCGGGGCGCTGGCACGAGTCCGCAGTATCCCGGCACGCTCGCGTATCAGTCGGACATGGGATTCATGAAAGGCGTCTTCATCGCCGAAGCCGGCAACCTCCATCAGGGTGTGTTCGGGTTCATATGATTGGACATCTTCACCGGTCCAGTTGGATCGGCGAACACGCTTCAACAGATTCACGATTACGCACCCACGATTACACCGAGCGGATTGTTCTGGACGATGCCGCTGCATCCCGACAGCTTGCAGTTCGAGTTCAACTCCGCCAGGGCGTCCCTGCACGCGGAGGGATTGTCGGTTCCCGACGCGCATGATCTCGCAAACTCGCTGACGCTCGGGCATGGCCTTCCCAGCATGGGGATTCCTGCCATCGCGCCCGTTCCAGCGACCGTGTCCTTCGACGTGGAATGGAGCGGCGAAATTGACCGCGCGACGGTCGTGAACGAAGCACAGAACTTCAGAGGCGACTTCATCAAGACCGGCTCGACGATCAAGTGGTCCTCGATTCAGGACGGATTCTCGTTCGAGTCGGAAGACGCGGATCCAACGCGGAGCTTTGGCGCAACGCTTGGTCGCGAGCAGAATGGCGTGTTCTTCAACGAGACCTGACCGGCCCATTTAACGACGATCGGTGATCCGGTGACCCGACCGATCTCGGTGAGCTCGCGCCGAGCCGCGAGCTCATCTTGAACCCCAACAGAGCCATACAGCCGAGTTGAACTCGGTCCGTTCCTTGCGACTTCCTACTGTCAGGAGGTTGTCATGCGACGGATGTGGTCAGTACTCGTTTTGTCGGCGACTCTGGCGGGGCCGATCTCGGCTGCGCCTGTGTTTGCTGCTCCGGCCGCGGACGGCGGGGCGGCTGTCGTCATTCGCGTCTATGACCCGTACCACCACGACTACCACCGGTGGGATCGAGCTGAGCAGGCGAGGTATCGCGAATACCTCCGCGAGCGGCATCGCTCATACGTCGCGTATGAACACCAGCGCGCTGAACAACGGCGCGCGTATTGGCGCTGGCGTCATGAGCACGACGAGCATTACCGCTAATAGCGAGGATCGACCCGCGGCCACGTTGCCTCTCGCGTGAGGAGGCATCGTGGCCGATGCTGATTTGGGCAATTCCTTTCAGAGTGATGGCAGGAAAGCGCGACCGGGATTCGTCGCAATCGTTCATCTCGGCAGCTGGATACCGTCTTGCTCGAGTAACGCATGGTAAATCGGCGTGCGTTGATATCGTCGCGCGATGATGAAGCTCAGCATGTTGGCGACCATCAACGGCACGAGGATCTGATAGTCCTGCGTGATTTCGAAGATCATGAAGACCGACGTCATCGGCGCACGGACGCTGCCCGCGAATACGGTCCCCATCCCGACCAGCGCATACGCGCCGGCGTCTGCCGTCGGGAACGGTGCGATCCGATGCACCAGCACGCCCACGGCACCGCCCGCCATCGCGCCGATGTAGAGGCTCGGCGCAAAAATGCCACCGGCGTTACCGGAGGAGTACGAAACGACTGTCGCCGCCAGCTTGAGCAAGCAGAGCGCGATCAGGGTCTTGAGCAGCAGTCCACCGTTGAGTGCCTGATCGACGTACTCGTATCCGACGCCCATGACCTGGGGTGCGACGAGCAGCAACGCCCCAATGATGATCCCGCCAATCGCTGGTTGCACGATTCGGGTCCATTTCGGCAGCGACAGAAACAACGCACGGAGCCCGAGCAACCCCTTGCAGAAGATCGTGGACACGATCCCACCGACGATGCCCAAGAAGACGTACGCGAGCAGTTCGGCGGGATGTTCGAGATGGTACGTGGGGACGTGGAACAGCGGGTGATTGCCGAGTATCGATCGCTCCACGATCACTGACGAGACAGAGGCGACCACGGTCGATCCCAGCAGGGTCGCGTTCATATCGCCGATGATCTCCTCGAGCGCGAACAACACCGCGGCCACGGGAGTGTTGAACGCTGCGGCGAGCGCGCCCGCGGCGCCAACCGGCACGAGCTCCTTCACGCGAGCGGGCGACAGCTCGAGCCAGCGGCCGATCGCCGAGGCCAGCCCTGCGCCAATCTGCACCGACGGTCCTTCGCGCCCGAGCGAATGCCCGGAGCCGATGCAGAGTATTCCGAGCACGAATTTCCAGAAAGGCACCTTCGCTGGAATGACGCCTTCGTCCAAGTGGAACGCGGTCTCCGTCTGGGGGACGCCGCTGCCGCGGACCGCCGGCACCTTCAACAGGAGCGCGCCCGTGACGAGGCTGACCAGCGGCGGCACCAGAACCGTTCTTGCGTGCGAGGGCTCGATGCCGAACAGCAGATGCGAGAACCGTTCAATTCCGAGAGAGAAGAGCACGGCCGACAACCCGGCGCCGACGCCGATGACGATCGTGACGGCGAGAAACAGCTGGTTCTCGCGAATGCGGAGCTGCTGTGGCAGGAGTGCCTTCACCGGGCCGCCGTCGTGTGGCGCGCGGCAATGATCGTCAAGGCGCGATCGTCGGGAGCAAGCGGAGCGCACGTCTGCGCGCTGATTTCGACGCGCGAGACGAGATCGAGCGCTTCCTCGATCTCGGATGTATCCACGGGATGCCTCAAGTTGATCCGGGTCGCCCAGTCCCCGAGCTGATCATTGAAGGTCGAGGCCGCCACACACGAGGTTGTTTTTTCTTGCGCGCGTCCGATCGCCGCCTGCAGGCGACTGCGGCGCTCTGACGCGGGCAGGCGCGGTGACAGCGGATCGTCGTCTATCACCGCTGTGGCTATCTGCCGCATCTCGTCAACGCGCGGGGAACTCGTCGTCAGCCCTCGAAGCATGTGTGCAGCGTCGGCATAGTCGCCGATCAGGAAGGCCGCTTCTCCGGCCCCCGAGAGCGCCTCAACATTTGCTGGGTCCTCAGACACTATCCGCTTATACAGGTCGCGGGCATGGACCGCATCGCCGGCATCGAGGAAGAAACGCGCGGCCTGAAGCTGAAGGGGCGTCCCGTCCGCTCGCGCGGCAAGAATCAAGATTTCGGACAGCGCGCGGCTTTTGTCGCCATGCTGGAGCAGCAGTTGGATCAACTCGATCCGAATGGCGCGACGCGTCGAGTCCTGCTCGGGACGCCAGAGAGAGTTGAGGGCCGTTTGATAGTACCGGCGGGCAGTCGACGTGTCGCCACGGCGCACTTCCAGCCGCGCGAGCTGGACATTGACGTCAGGATCCTCCGGTGCCTGATCTCTAAGATCGAGGAGGACTTGCTCGGCGGACCGATCCTGGCCGGTTTGCGTCAACGCGTTGCCGAGCGCCAGTGAGTACGCGGTCCGATTCGGATCGCGCGTGGCCGCCCGCCGCAGACGATCGACGGCCTCGGCGGCCTGGCCGTGCGCGAGCGCGGCTTCGCCTTCGCGATACCACCTGACCGCGTCGCGGCGACGCATGTCCCGCGTGCTTTCCGCGATGGCCCGCGTTGCGAAAAAGGACGCGATCAACGCGAGGGCGAGAATGGTGAGCCGTACGAGCTGCCGATGGATCAGCCGTTCGGTGACAGGCCCCAAATACACCCTGCCAGTATACTGGACGTAGGCGCGCCGCTCGGGAAGAGCGTGGTGTCGCCCGACAATCCGCCAAAGAGCACGCGTCGGCGTTTCGACGAGGACGCAGGTGAAGCGAAATGTGTCACGAGCACAGTGTGCCTGGCTATCTTTGATCGACGCCGACGCGACGGAGCAGATCGACGAACCGGGCATCGCCGCGAAGCGGATCGAGACCGGGCCGCAGGAGCACGCCCGGGTTGAAACGATCCGACGCGCCGCGTTCCAGCCATGCCATAGCCTGATCGTGGTCGCCGAGCGCCGTGTAGATCACCGCGATCTCCGACGCAAAGGAATGAAGCGGGCTGGAGCGCTTTATCAAATCGTCGAGGAGCGTCGTCGCGTCGTCCCTTCGTTTCCCTGCGACATACGCTCGAGCGAGGTTCGCGACGCACGTCGCGGCGCCTCCCGAGAGCGCGACCGCTCTCTGGAGCTCCGCGATCGCTTCGTTGATCATGTGTTTCTGGAGGTACGCCTGTCCAAGGTGGTTGTGTGCGAGGCCGAACGAGGGATCGAGCTCCAGGGTTTTCCGGCTCTGGTTGATCGCCTCATCGTCGGCACGCGCAAGGGCGAGCAGCTCGGCGAGATCGGCGTTGATCACCAGTGACAGCGGATCGAGATTCTGCGCCTTCCGCATCTCGATCAGCGCGTCGTCATAGCGCCTCAGGAGCGCCAAGTGCCACGCGTACCAGTGGTGGGCGGTTGCGTAGCCGGGACTGAGCGCGATCGCACGCTCGAATTCCTTTCCCGCATCGGCGAACTTCCAGTCGAAGCCGTCCAGACAGAACGCAAGCGAGTTGTGTCCCTCGCCGAGGTTGGGATCGAGCGCGATTGCTTTCATCGCAGCGTCCTTCGCCCTGGGGAGCGCCTCCTTCGGCGTCATCACGGCGTACTGCCAGTCTCCGAGTAACGCATACGTGTCGGCGAGCCCCGAATACGCGCGCGCGTCCGCCGGATCTTGCTCGATCGCCTGATTGAAATAGGCAAGGGCGGTCGAGAGTCCGTTCGCAGTCCGCTTGTTCCAAAAGTACCGTCCCTTCAGATACGACTCGTACGCGGCGGGATTCACCACGGTCGTACGGCGCAGGGCGGCCTGTTCCTGCGAGCTGAGACTTACGCGAATCTGTCCGGCAATCGCGCTCGCGACGCTGCCCTGCAGTGTCAGCGCGTTCCGGAGCTCGCCCTGATAGCTATCAGACCAGAGGTGGGCGTCGTTCGTTGCGTCGATCAGCTGCGCCGTGATGCGGACAACGTCTCCAGACCGGAGAACGGTTCCCTCGATAATTGCGTCGACGTTGAGTTCGCGCGCGATCTCGCGCAGCGGCTTGTGGGTGTGTTTGTACCCCATCACGGATGTGCGGGAGATCACGCGCAGAGCGCGAATCCGTCCCAGCTCGGTAATCAGCTCGTCAGTCATTCCGTCGCTGAAATAATCCTGCGACGGATCCGACGACAGGCTCTCGAGGGGAAGTACGGCGAGCGAGTGAATGGGCGGCCGCGCCCGCGCCGCGGAATGGAGACCCCACACCACCGCCCCCGTCGCGAGCACAACAACGGCGGAAGCCGCGACGGCCCAGATCCTCAGGCGCCGTTCGACGGCGACGGCCGGCACCGGAGTTTCGATGGGCGGAGCTGGGATCGGGATCTGGATCTGTGCCGGACCCGCCGGCTTGACGTCCGCGAGGAACCGATAACCGCGTCGCGCGACGGTTTCCACGAATCGCGGAGCATCCGCGGAGTCCCCGAGCGCCTCCCGAATCTTGTTAATGGCCTTGTTCAGGCCGTGCTCGAAATCGACGAACGTATTGGCCGGCCACAGCCTCTGTTGCAGGTCTTCACGGGTGACGACGTTCCCGGCCCGCTCGATAAGGAGGGCAAGTACGTCGAACGGCTGGCGTTGCAGCCTGATACGCAGACCGTGTTTGCGTAACTCGCCGGTTCGAAGATCCAGGTCGAACACGCCGAAGGAAACGCGGCGGCTGCCTTGATCGTCTTCCATCGCCTAAAGAATCCGTGTTCGGGATCGTACCACACGACCCGTTAACTCTCCTGCGCAGCATGGTTTGCACGGGGACCTGCGTTCCACGCGCAGTCCATTGTCTGCTTCGCGCGCTCGCCGGCATAGTCGCTCCCGCAAGGAGTGAGCAATGTCAAACGAGCAACACGATGACGGCGTCGATCGGCGTGGGTTTCTTACCTGTATGGCGTGGGCGGGCACCGGGGCATTCTTCCTCGTCGAGGGCGGCGTTCCGAAGTCGTACAGCCTCAGCGGTCTGTCTGAGCGCTCCGGTCTGTCTGCGGGAAGTCTCAGCTTCGTGCAAATCAGCGACAGTCACATGGGGTTCAACAAGGCCGCGAACCCCGACGTCGCGGGGACGTTAACGACGGCGGTCGACCGGATCAACGCGCTGCCCACGGCGCCTGAATTTCTGCTGCACACCGGCGACATCAGCCACCTTTCGAGGCCGGAGGAGTTCGACACGCTCGACCAGATCCTCAAGAGCGCGCGCCCGAAGGACGTGTTCTTCGTCCCTGGTGAGCACGACGTGCTCGAGGACGACGGGAAACAGTACCTCGAACGCTACGGGAGGGGCACGAAGGGCTCGGGGTGGTACAGCTTCGACAAGAAGAGCGTCCACTTCATCGGGCTCGTGAACGTGTTGAATCTGAAGGCTGGCGGACTTGGCACGCTCGGCGCCGAGCAGCTCGCGTGGCTGAAGGACGACGTGCGGCATCTGAAGCACAGCACACCGATTGTTGTGTTCGCGCACATCCCGCTCTGGAGCGTGTATCCGGACTGGGGCTGGGGTACCGAGGATGCCGCACAGGCGCTCGCGCTGCTCAAGCCATTTGGCTCGGTGACGGTGCTCAACGGTCACATCCACCAAACGATGCAGAAGGTCGAAGGGAACGTCACGTTCCACACCGCAGCGTCAACAGCGTTCCCGCAGCCCGCACCGGGGACAGCCGACTCTCCAGGGCCGATGAAAGTCCCCGCGGAGCGACTCAGCCACGTTCTCGGAATCTGCGATGTCACGTACGTGCGCGGAAAGCACGCGCTCGGAATCATTGACTCGTCGCTCGAGTAAGCCGCTATGACATATCAACACATCCGAAACGGTATCTGCATCGTGCTGGCGATTGCGACGTGTCTTGGCGTCGCGGCGGCCGCCCAGTCCAAGGCGGCGATGGAGATCAAAATCGACAATTTCAGCTTCTCGCCCGCGGAACTGAAAATCCCCGTTGGCGCGACGATCGTCTGGACGAACGGCGACGACATCCCTCACACGGTAGTCAGCATCGACAAAGTCTTCAAATCGAAGGTGCTGGATACGGACGAAAAGTATTCGTACACGTTCAACACGGCGGGGACGTACTCGTACTTCTGCTCGATACACCCAAAAATGACAGGAAAGGTGATCGTCCAATGAAGGCGTTCGATCCAATGACGATTCTGACCGCCAGGCACGCGCAACACGTGGTGCTGGTCCATTTTCCGATTGGCGCGTTCATCACGGCAGTCGGATTCGACTACGCGGCGCACTGGACGAAGCAGCAGGCGCTCGCTGCCGCGGCGTATTTGAATCTGCTCGTCGCGGCGGCTTCGACGGTTCCGGTGATCGGCACGGGACTCGTGGCGTGGCAATGGGCGCTTGAGGGGCAGTCGCTCAAGGGCGTCCTGCTGGTTCATCTGGCACTGGGGATCGCCTCGAGCGCGCTGATTGGCGTGTCGTGGTGGATCCATTGGCGGCAGCGGCGGCGTCGCGCAGTGCTCCCGCTGTACCGGCTGCCTGTCGAAGCGATCGGCGTAACCATTGTTGCACTGACGGCGCATCTCGGCGGAGTCCTGGCGGGCATTAGCTGAGGTACCGTGCGCCGGTGTAGCAGTGGCAGCCAGCATGGACAAAAGAGCGCGGCCGCACCGGTCACGTTCTTTTCACATCCAGCTTTTGCTGCATGATCATGTTCTCCATTGTTTTGCTCGCTCTCGCGACGGGAGCATCGCGACCAACACCTCGCCTCCACCTGACGTTGGCATTTGATCAGCGCGTCGCCGCGTCAACCCAGGCGGCAGTGGTCGAGGAAGCGGCTCGGGTCTGGGCGCCCTACGGGGTCGCGCTGCACAGCCCGGCGGACCTCGTCTCGACAACGGGTCTCGACGACTCGCATTGGCCGATCGCATATCGGCACCAGTTGGTCGCCCGTGTACTGGGCCGCGCGCTCACGCATGAGATCGGCCACTACCTCCTTCACACGCGTGGGCACTCGAAATCGGGACTGATGCAAGCCACGCATCGGATTGATGAACTGATGGGCTTGCACGACCGCAATCTGGCACTGTCATGCAGCGACCTGGCGCTGTTGTGCGAGGTGTTGTTGCGGGCGGCAGGAGCGGCACCGCATGGCGTCGTTCGTCCTATTTGACCTCAAAGTATCAACGTCCGACAATGAATATTGAGGCCGGTCGGCGGCGGCATTCAATTGGAGGCATTATGAATCTATCAATTAAGGGCGTGGCGATCACCGCGGCCCTCTTGTGGGGCGGGTGCCTGCTAGCGCTCGGACTGATCAACCTCGCGGTTCCGAGCTACGGTGCCGCGTTCCTCAACGGTGTCGCCTCGATCTATCCAGGTTTCCGCCATTCGCACACGCTTGTGGATGTCCTGCTCGGAACGGCCTATGGCGCGATTGATGGTGCGCTGGGCGGGGCATTCTTTGCCTGGCTGTACAACAGCTTCAGGCCCGACTCCTTATCTGCCCACCACTGAAGCGAGAGGGTGAGGCCAAAGCAAGTGACCGCGGCCCATGCGGCCGGCGCGGCAGGCGGACGACGCGGCGTGCCCGCAAAGCCGGGGAGGATGATGCTTTGACCTCAAAATTAGTGTAACACATGGTCCCACGCGAATGGTCATTTCGCCGTGATGACGAAATGGCCACGCCGGTTCTGGGACCAGCACGACTCGCCGGATCCGGAGCAAAACGGCGACTCCTTCCCCTTTATAGTTTGAGGACAAAGAATAATGTCATTGCGGGCGAGCGTCCGAAACCGATCTGAGAACGCCGCGGTCGCGCTCGGGACGGCGGCGATCGCCGCGATCGTGAATGGGCTCCTGTGGCCGGAGTTTGGCAGCCGCTATCCGTTGATTGGCTTTTATCCTGCTATCGTTGTCACGGCACTCCTTCGAGGTGCGTGGCCCGGCGTGCTCTGTACGATCGCGTCCTCGCTCGTTGCGGCAGTCGTCTGGCTCAATCCGCGCTCGCCGATGACCGTTTCACGAGCCGCAGACGCGGTGGCTCTTACGGTATTCGTCTCGGTTGGCGCCGTCATCAGCCTGCTGGCGGATGTATCTGTGAAGCGCGCGGTTCGCGAGCGTGCGGCTCGTCAGCGCGCCG
>Ga0070713_100001984_pt1 | contig 13209 bp, 8 predicted proteins | sample LARL82metaG_FD_65465 | JGI IMG/M metagenome (GOLD analysis project Ga0070713, IMG submission 65465) | Corn, switchgrass and miscanthus rhizosphere microbial communities from Kellogg Biological Station, Michigan, USA - LAR L8-2 metaG | ecosystem: Host-associated > Plants > Roots > Rhizosphere ... | reverse complement strand
TTCGCGGGCACCGCCATCAACACGGTCTGCCGCCTGCGGGACTGCCACGAGGCGAAGGACGCGCTGCGCGCGACCGAGGGCGACCTGGTGCTGATCGTGTCCGAGCGCATCTTTCACGACGTCATCCATGGCTACGAGACCCTTGACCTTCCTGCGCAGGCGTTCGTCAAGACACCCGTCGACATACCGGACAAGGACTTCCGTGCCGTCGCGTACATCTTCAGCGGCGACGCCGCGCGACGGGACCAGCCGGCCGGCGTGACGCCGGCCGAGGACGCGCCTGGCCCCGACCGCGGCGCCCCGGATAAGCGGGGGCAAGGCGATCGGGCGCAAAGCGATAAGGCGGCAGGCGGATCGATCGTCATCAGCGGCGCGAATCCGACGATGCGTGATGTCGTCACCGGGGTCGTGCACCATCACTACGAGGACCGGCCTTGAGCGACAGCGAGGAGCCCGCCGCGGCGGGAGGGCCGGCCGAGCGGCCCGCGCTGGACAGGCCCGGGGAAGGTAAGCCGGAGCAGGACGCCCCGGCGAACCGCGGCCCGGCGGACCCGCCGGCGGGGACCGGGTCAGGTCGCTGGGACGGCAACGCGGCCCGGGTCCCGCTGGTCGACGGCGCCCGTTCCGCTGCCCCTGACGGCGAGGAGCCGGCGGACCCGCAGGACGAGTGGCTCACGAACGATAAGAAAACGGACCGGATGCGGGCGGACATCCCCGCGGGCAGCTCCTTCCGCGATGCGGTATTCGGGGAAGTCCACTATCACTATTACCAGTCCAGGCAAGAGCGGCGCGGGCCCGGCCGGGTCCCGGTCAGGGACCTGGTGCGCGCATCCCACGTGCACGTCGCGATGCGGTCCGATACGGACCTCCGGGAACTGCTCGAGCAGCACCAGGTGGTGTTCTGCCGCGGGATGCCCGGTACCGGCCGGAACCAGTCGGCGACCGTGGTGCTCGACCGCCTCACCGGCTATGACCGTTCGGCGAGCAAGATCATCGAACTCGACACCACGTCCGGGCCCGACGGGCTGGCCGGGCAACTGGAAGCAGGCTGCGGGCACGTGCTCGACGGCTCGGACGTACCGTGGGCGGAAACGCTGAGCCGCGCGCAGGTCAACCGGTTCCGGGCGGCCCTGGGCACGTCGGGATTCCTGGTCATCCTCGTCGGTGCGGACGACGGCATGCCGCTGGCCGGACCCGCGGTCAACCACGTTGGCCCGGCTGGCCCGGAGCTTGGCGAGGTCGCGGTCTATCACCTCGCCGTGCGGCTGCTCGATGGGGAGCTGCCAGCGGACCAGGGAAACCTGACGCAGGCGCGCGCGGAGGCCAGGACGGTCATCACGGCGGCCCGCCAAGCGGACGACAAGACCCGGGACTGGTTCGAGGAACTCACCCGGGCCGGCGCGGTCGGTCCGGCCGAAGCCGTCCTGTTCGCGGACGTGGTCGCGGACTGGCACCGGCGACGGCAGTTCGACCCGAGCGCCAGGCCGCGGGTCGCCGAGGCGCGCGCCCGGCTCCGCTACGAGCAGGCCGCCCGGTTGCTGCGCCGCAGCGACGTCACCGACTCACCGGTCAGGCAGTCGTTCGCGCTGTCGGCCGCCGTGCTCGACGGGCTGGCTCTGAGTGAGGTGATCGACGGCGCCGCCCAGCTCGCCACGTTGCTGTTCGAGGTGGAGCGGCCAGGAAAACCAGGGAAGCGCGTGGTCTTCGCGCAGCCGTTCGTCCACTGGCTACGTCATGTGGAAATGGCCTCGCCGAAGCCGAAGCGCGACGACCGGGACGGCGCCGTGCTCGTCAACATGCCGAGCAGGGAGCTGGCGCGAGCCGTGATCGAACTCGCCTGGTGCGAATACGACGCCGCCCGCATCCCGGTACTCAACTGGCTGATGGCGCTGGCGGCCGACCATACCGACGCCCGGGTTAACGTCCGCGCGGTGCAAGCGCTCGCCTATATCGCCGCGCATGACTACCCGCTCATCAAGCAGCGCGTGCTCGACGTGTGGTCGAAGGCCGGCGGCCGTAACGTCGAGCGCCTTGCTGCCGCGCTCCTGCTCGAGGCGATGGTGCTGGACGGCGCCGTCACCGACGAGGTGGCGAAGCTGCTACGGCGCTGGTCACGGGCGGAGGCCGGCTGGTCGCGGGCGGAAATCGGCAAGCTGACGGTGGCGGTTCGCGCGTACGCCACGGCCATCGCGTCCAGGATGCCGGGCGACGCCATTGAAGGCGTCCGGATCGCCGCGGTGCTGCCGGTGGGCCTCGGCACGCTGCCCGAGGCTGCCCTCGGCGAGATGTACCGGCTCGGCCTTACCAAGGAAGTGACTGAGGAACTACCGAAGTGGCGGCACGGCTTTCCCGCGATGCGGCAGCGGGCGGGCAAGGCCCTGGTTCGCATCGCGGAGCTTCGCCTGACCACCGAGGGCGAGCCGGACGCCCCCTACGACCTGCTATGGCGACTGGTCTATGAACCGGACACGGTCGGCGCGTCAATCGCCGAGCTGGCGGAACTCTGGCTGCTCGCCTGCTCCGACGAGGACGAACCATCCAGGAACCTCGCCTGGCGGAGGCTCGGCCACTGGGCGCAGAGCTGCCGCCGGTACCGCGGCCTCGGCCGGACCTTCAACAACCTGGCCGAAGAGTTCGAAAAGGCAGCGGGCAGCGACGACCTCCGCGGCCGGCTGAGCGTGTACCGCCGGCGCTGGAACAGCTTCACCAAAGAGGAAGAGAAGATGGACAGCTTCACCAAAGCGGACGAAGAGACGGACAGCTTCACCAAAGCGAACGAAGAAACGGACAGGTTCAGCAAAGCGGACGAAGAGACGGACAGCTTCACCAAAGCGAACGAGGAGACGGACAGCTTCACCAAAGCGAACGAAGAGACGGACAGGTTCAGCAAAGCGAACGAGGAGATGCACAGGTTCACCAAAGAGGAAGGGGAGATGGACAGGTGAGTCACGAGTACCCGAGCCCTGACTCCTGGGACAGGCCGAGACCGCGGTCGAGCTGGCGTGGCGGTTCGCCGCGGACCCGGTGGGCGAACGCGTGGCGGCGTTTCACCGGCGTTTTCCGCCGCGGCTGGGTCAGGAACCCTTTCCCGCCATCAACCAGGATGCCGACCCTGCTTGACGTCCACGAGCCGAGCGAGGAGTTCAGCTTCGAGACCCCCGCCCTCGGGGACGCCTTCCTCTTCCGCGTCCGGGTCCGCTGCTCGTGGACCGTGCAGGCGACGGCCTCGGAAGAGGAGATGAAAGACAAGATCGCTGAGATCCGCAAGTTCATCGAGGAGAGCCGGGCCATCACCCGGGACCGCATCGAAGAGCGGGTCCGCCCGATCGCGCGGACGTTCCCGCCCTACCGCCCCGCCGAGGCCGAGAAGGCGCTGAACGAGACGATCTCCGACTGCCTCAACGACGGCGACGTCCGGGTCACGGTGCGGACCTGGGTCGACGTGAGCGACCCGGTCCGTGAGGACCTGCAGGCCATCTGGCATGAGCGGCTCGTCGCGGAGAGCGCCAGCGACCTGGACAGCGTCCTGAAGAAGGCGCACGTCACCCAGCTCGGCGAGTTGCAGGAGGAATGGCGCAAGCTCCTGGTCGCCGGCCTGGTGGGGATAGGCGCCGTCGACGAGGCGAACACGCGCTGGCTGGCACCGTACGCGCTGGCCCTCGCGGAAGCTCCCAGCAACGCGGCCGGCTACCTGAAGGACGCGCTTGAGGGGCGCGTCGACCACGCGGAGCGGCTGCTGACAGACCTCGGCATGCTCGCCATCGACGAGCGCGCCGAGGCGATCGAGTTCGCCTTCCAGAGCCAGTCCGCGCTGCACCGCCTGCTGATGTACCTGGGCGTCCCCGTTCCGGCCCCGAGCGGGGCGGCCGCCGGTGATTCCAATGCGTAGCCGCATCGGGCCGACGGGCGCTGCCCTGGCCACGCTCGCGATCGCGCTCTCGTGCGCGGCGTGCACGACCCCGGTGGGACCGCCCAGCCCGCAATCGGGTTGCTCCTGGCAGAGCGCGCCGCCGACGGGACAGCAACCACCGGATTCGTCAGACACCGTGGTGCTCGTCGACATCACCGGGTCGTTCTGGCCGAAGGCGGGCCAGCAGGCCTCCCTGCCCGGCGATCCGACCGCGATCGCGGTCGACGCGCTGCTGCAGAACTTCGGCTCGGCCGGTACCAGGCTGGTGTCGTTCGGCACCTTTGACGGCTCGTCCGCCACGGTGGACTGGAAGCTCGCGGGCGCCGCGCTGCCCGTTCCCACCGGTGACAGCGCCCAGATCGCCAACCAGCAGCAAATCGCCGGCGACTGCCTCACCAGCACCGTGAAGTCCGCCATCACCCTGGCCCCGCAGGCGCCGGGCACCGACGTCATGGCCGCGCTCGCCGCGGCGGGACAGCAGTTGCAGAACGCCCCCGCCTCGGCCGCAAAGGACGTGGTGCTGATCACCGACGGCCTATCGAATACGGGCTGCCTGAACCTGAGCGACGTCCTCAGCAAGGGCCAGTCCGCGTCCACCGTGCTGAGCTCCTGCCCGGAGCGCGCCGGACTGGCGCTGCTGCGCGGCATCCGCCTGCAACTGGACGGCATCGGATTCCAGGCGACCCAACCCCCGCTCGACACCGCGGAACAAGCGTGGGTGCAGAGCTACTGGACCGAAATGTGCGCCGCGCTGCAAGTCGCCTCGCGCGCGTCCTGCGTGGCCGCCGCCGGCCAGGACATAGCGCGGGCCGCGGCCGGCTCGCGCCTGTCCGACCCGGCCATCAAGTTCCCGGTCGTTCCCCCCGACACGACCGAGGTCCCGGTCCCCGCCGACCTGCTCTTCGCCTTCGACTCGGCCGCGCTCAGCGCCAGCGGCCAGGCCTACCTGACCCTGCTGACCGAGAAGCTCAAAGCGGCGGGCCGCGGCATCACCAAGGTCATCGGGCACACCGATGCGGCGGGCACCGCGTCGTACAACCTTGGCCTGTCGCAACGGCGCGCGGCCGCGGTCAGCGCGTACCTGGCGGCCCACGGGTTCACCAGGGTGACCGCCACGGGCGTGGGCGAGGCCGACCCGGTCTGCAGCCCTCAGTTCACCGCGAACGGCGCTCCCATTCCGTCATGCATGGCGCAAGACCGGCGCGTGCAGATCATGCTCGGAGGCTGACATGGACGACGACGAACCCGTCGACGCCGAGATTGTCGATGACGGCGACGACGGCGATGGCGGCCGGGCCAGTTCCGGGCCCGCCCATCTGCTGCCGGCCGACACGATTCTCGCGCCGTGCCACCACGGCTGCACCTGCGGGCTGCACCAGCAGACCGTCTACGGTGACCGGGTCCCGCTGCATGAGCCGACCGTCCTCGACCACGGCGAGATGGGCCTGCTCGTGGAGGCGGTCGGCGACGCGACTCGGATGCTGAACGGCTTCCATAACCACTTCAAGGAGCTCCGCGCGGCGACGGTGCAGTCGCACCGCGAGGCGAGCCGGGCGCTCGGGGAACTAGCCGGAGCGCTGAACGGCGATGCGGTGCGGCGAGCCCGGGCGGGGCTCGACCGGGTCGACCGGGTCTACGCGGACCTCACGCCCGACGAGCGCCAGCCCGCGCCGCGCTGGCTGAAGGCCGTCGCGGTCGTCGCGGTGGCGGGCATGGTGACCTTCGACGCCTACTTCTTCCAGCAGATCTTCCTGGACATCCTGAACCTGGGTCCGAACGACCCGTGGTGGAAGCGGGACATCGGGATGCTCGCCGCGGTCGTCATGGCGATCGGCCTGATCGCGGCCGGGCGGGTCCTGGCCAAACCGGTCTGGCGGCTTGGGCACCGCTGGCGGCGGCCCGACAGCCCGGACGAGCCCCCGCCGGGTCGCGCCGCCCGCGCCGTCCGGGTGGCAGCGATCGGCGCGGTGCCGGCGGCCATCTTCTTCGTGCTCGGCTGGTGGGCGTCGTTCCGCGGCCAGGTCTCCGTCCACGAGCAGTTGCTGACCCTGCACTACAACGAGCCGCCGGTGATTCCCTCGTCCCTCGGCATCGCGCTGCTGCTCCTGAGCCTGGGCCTTACGGTGATCGTGCTCGAGATCCTGGTCTACAACCCGTACCACGCCCAGCTGAAACACGCCGAGCGGGCGCTGGCCAGGGCCAGGCGCCAGCTATCCGGCAAGGCCGATGCCGCCGCGCGGGCGGTGGAAGCGCATGAGAACGCCTGGCGTGACCTGCGCTCAGCTCGCGATGAGGTGATCTCGTTCGTCCACGCCGAACTGGCCCGGCCCTGGCAGCAGGTCATCTTGCCGGCCCGGCTCCGGCACGGCCGCGCTGGCCCCACATCGGCCGCCGCGGAATACGGGGTGAAGATCGAGGTCGCCCCGGCCCTGAGCAACGGCAGCGGCGTCGTGGCCGTCGAGCAAGTGCAGATCAGCTACCAGATCTTCGAGGGCATGGGCCAGCCGCAGCCAGGTCCCGGGCCGCTCGCGGAAGTGGTGCGCACCGTGCTGGAACTCGATCCCGACCGCCTCAAGCAAGAGCTCCGTCGCCTCGAGGGGCGACTGCACGCTCAGTCCGGCCTTGACCAGGAAGACGCCGGCCCAGCCGGCGCCCGCGGCACCGGGCCCGACGAAGCCCCGGCCAGCCACCATGAGTAGGAGGCCGGGCGATGACCTCGCGGCTTCGGCTCCCGTGCCGCACAGCCGGTGGCTGGTGCGGGAGAACGTCAACCGGCTCGCCACGAGTCACGCCAAGGCAGCCGAGGCCATCTCCGCGCTGCACGCGGCGGCCGACATACACCGCGAGCGAGGTCGCGGCACCCGGCGGCTTCGGACGAAGCTACGGCAGCGCGTGGCGATGCGGCGCGACTGGCCGCAAGTGATCTGGTTTTGCCTGGTGCTGCTGGGGGTGACGTTGCTCCTGGGCTGGATCTCTGCCCGTCTCGTCGCACGCTTGGTGCCTGCGCCCGGCTACGTCGCCGTGCTTCCTGGCGTGCTTCTCGCCGCTGCGACAGGAGGCGCGGCCCGGTTCGCGACGCACTCGATCAGGCACCGCCGCGACATCAGACTTGCGAGGACCCTGTCCTTGCTGTCGCCGCTCATCGCGGCGTCCGCCGGAGTCGCCGCCTGGGCCTCGCTATGGCTCGTGCTGACCAGCGGCACCCCGGCCTGGACGGCCGCCGTCTTCGCGCTCGGCCTGGCCCTCGCGGTCGCCGTGGCTCTGATGACCTGCTCATACCTCGGGGGGCCGCCGGCCGGTGATATCGCGCCCCGGACCGCCAGTGCCCCGGTCGCGCGCCGGACTCCGCGCCGTCTCAAGGCGCGGCACGGGCGAGCCCGCAGCCTGCTCGATGATCACACGCGCCAGTGGACGACAGCCGCGCACCGGTACGCGGTGACGATCACCGGCGCCGGCCATCCGGGGCAGCTCCTGGTGAACCTGCTAGCCGGCGATGTCGAACTCTTGCCCCTGGAGGGCATCGACCCGTTCGATGCGATGATCCTCTGCGGTCTGCGCGACTACCATCCAGCCTCGCTCGCCGCGGACCTCCGGGTCGCCGCGGCCAAGCTGATGATCGAGGTTAGTGACGGAAAAGAATCAAGTTAATAACCAACGCGGCCGCGATAGTCACTGCTGCCAGGAAAAGTGCCCGCATTCCCCATCGGATGAGCCGGTACTTGTGGTCCACGATCCAGCTGACATGCCGAAGCTGATCCGCTATCCGTTCGATCTTTGTCTCGGCGGAACGATTCAGTGCCGTCACCAGCTGGGCAGTCGTGCGATAAGCGAGAACATCGCCGTAGTACAGCACGGTCCACGGAACCCCGGAATCGTTTTTCCGCTCGCGCGGGTAGACGGCGAGGGCGAGGCAGCCGATGCCCACAGCCGATTCGGCCACGCCGAGCCACCAAATCCACTGAGTCGCCACTTGAAGCTTGAGCGGGGTCCAGGTTCCAGCGGTCAGGCCCGCCACCAAGGCGCCCGCCGCAACCCCGCTGGCCGCGAGCAGAATTGACGCCTTCGCATCGGCGCGGTCAATCTCTTCCCTGGCTCCGCTCAGCAGGGAGGCGGCGTAAAGCAGAATTGCCTCATTGGGCGAACTACCATGAGCGCCAATCGCGCCTTTGGCTTCCTTCGTCGCGGGGAAGCCAAGCTTCTTCGCAATTCTTGACCCGATCATAAGTCATATTATGCCGGTCGCGTGGGTCAGGGCGGCGGCGATTACTGAGCGCGTGCCGGCGGGGTCAATTACGTCGTCGATCTCGAAGAGCGACGCCGCGTTGAGTGCCTTGCCGCGCTCGTAGAGCCGGGCGACCCGGTCGGCGAAGCGGCGCTCTCGTTCGTCCGGGTCGGCGATCGCGTCGAGTTCCTTCCGGTGACCCAGGCGCACCATCCCCTCCAGGCCCATGCCGCCGAACTCCCCGGTCGGCCAGGCCACGGTCAGCACCGAGGCGCGCAGGTAGCCGCCGGCCACGGCCATCGCGCCGAGCCCGTAGGCCTTGCGCAGCACCACGGTGACCTGCGGCACGGACAGCGCGGCGGCCGCGGCGAACATGGCGCCGAAGCGGCGTACGGTTCCCTGCCGTTCCGAGTCCGGGCCGACCATGAACCCGGGCGTGTCGCACAGCGACACCACGGGCAGCCCCCGGGCGTCGCACAGCCGCAGGAACCTGGTGGCCTTGTCCGCGCCGTCGGCGTCGATCGCCCCGCCGAGGTGCAGCGGGTTGCTGGCGAGCACGCCGACCGGCCGGCCGTCGAGGCGGCCGAGGACGGTAAGCATCGCCCGGCCGTGCTCCGGGGACAGTTCCAGGCCACTCCCCTCGTCGAGCAGGGTGTCGATCACCGGGCGGATGTCGTAGGCGCGCAGCCGGTTCTCCGGGACGAGATGACGCTGGACCCGCTGGTCGGCGGCCCGGCCGGGGATCCGCTGCCCGGCCAGCAGGGACAGGGCGGACTTCGCCGCGGCGACGGCCGCGCGCTCGTCGGCGACGAGGATGTCGACCATCCCGTTGGCGGTCTGCACGTCCATCGGCCCGACCTCCTCCGGCGCGTACACGCCGAGGCCGCCGCCCTCGATCATCGCCGGGCCGCCCATGCCGAGGCTTGACCCGGTGGTGGCGATGATGACGTCGCAGGCGCCGATCAGCGCGGCGTTGCCGGCGAAGCAGAACCCGGACACGACGCCGATCAGCGGCACCTGGCCAACCAGCCGGGAGATGTGCCAGAACGTCTGGCAGTCGAGCCCGCTGGTTGCGGGGCCGTCGGTGTCGACGCCGCGGCCGCCGCCGCCCTCGCCGAAGACGATGACCGGCAGGCGGCTGCGTTCGGCGAGCCGCAGGAAGCGGTCGGTCTTGGCGTGGCCCATCCGGCCCTGGGTGCCGGCCAGCACGGTGTAGTCGTAGGACATCACGGCGACGGGAACGCCGCCGGCGGTGGCGGTGCCGAGCACCACGCCGTCGCCGGGAGTCCGCTCGATCAGCTCCGGCAGCGGGCGGGTCGACCGCTGCGCGGCGACGGCCAGCGCGCCGTACTCGACGAACGATCCCGGATCGACCAGGTCGGCGATGTTCTCCCTGGCGGTGCGCCGGCCCTGGGCGTGCCGCCGTTCGGTCACCTGCGGGCGTCCCTCGTCGAGCGTGCAGCGATGCCGGCCGATGGCCTCGCGCAGGTCGTCGCGGATGTGGTCGGGGTCGGCGCTCGCGGCGCGTTCCGCCGCGTCGCCGGCTGAGGCCGACCGGTCGGCGTAGGCGACGGCCTGGCCGGCCTCCACCAGGTCGCCGACCGCCACGGTGATCTCGCGGATGACGCAGGGCCGGTCGGCCACCACGACATGGTGCATCTTCATGGCCTCGAACACGATCACTTCGGCCCCGGCGGCGATCTCGGCGCCCGCTTCGGTCAGCACCTCCACGATGACGCCCGTCATCGAGGCGCGCAGGGCGACGAGGCCGGGCGCGTCGGGAAGGGTACTTTCGGCGGCGGGAGCCAAGGCGGCGAGGTGCGCGTCGAGGTAGCCGGTGTCGATCAGGCCTTCGCGCAGTGCCGGGTCGGCGGTGATGGCGAGCAGCAGGTCCCGGTTGACCGGGACGCCGTGGAGGTCGAATTCACGCAGCGCGCGGCGCAGCCGGGCGAGCGCCTCCTCCAGGGTGGCGCCGGAGGCGATGACCTTGGCCAGCAGCGAGTCGTAGCGCGGACTGACCTGGTAGCCCGGGTAGCCGTGCGTGTCGACGCGCACGCCGCGGCCGCCCGGCGGCAGGAAGCGGTCCAGGCGGCCGGTGCCCGCGAGGACGGCGCCGTCGGGGGTGACAGTCTCGGCGTTGAGCCGCGCCTGGACGGCGAAACCGCGGCTCGCCGGCCCACCCGGCAGCCCGGTCCCCGCCAGGCCAGCCCCCGCCAACGGCACGCCGTCGGCGAGGCGCAGCGCGAGCGCGACCAGGTCAAGCCCCGTGACTTCCTCGGTGACCGTGTGCTCCACCTGGATGCGCGGGTTGACCTCGAGGAACGTGATGTCGCGGCCGCGGACGAGGAATTCCACGGTGGCCAGGCCGCGGTACGGGACGGCCGCGATCAGGGCGGCCGCCGCGGCGTGCAGCCGGGCGCGCACGTCGTCGTCGAGCCAGGGCGCCGGGGCGATCTCGATGAGCTTCTGGCGGCGGCGCTGCACCGAGCAGTCCCGGTCGCCCAGGGCGAGCACCGCGCCCGCGGCGTCCGCGGCGACCTGCACCTCGACGTGCCTGGCGCCCTCGATGAGCTCTTCGGCGTACAGGGCGGCGGAGCCGAAGGCGGCCAGGGCCTCGGCGGCGCACCGGCCGTACGCCGCGGCGAGGCCGTCCGGGCCGCGGACCGGGGCCATGCCGCGGCCGCCGCCGCCGGCGACCGCCTTGACCATGACGGCGCCGCCGGGTCCCAGGCCGTCGAGGAGACTCCGGACCTCATCGAGCGTGGCCGGGCCGCCGGTGCCGCGCGGTACCGGGATGCCCAGGCTCGCTGCGATGGCGCGCGCCCGGCTCTTGTCGCCGAACGCCTCCAGGGCTTGCGGCGGGGGGCCGGCGAAGACCACCTCCCGTTCGGCACACCGGCGAGCGAAGTCCGCGTTCTCGGCGAGGAAGCCGTAGCCGGGATGGACCGCGTCCGCGCCCGCGGTGACTGCCGCGGCGATCACGGCGTCGGTGTCCAGGTAGCCCGCCGCGCCGGTCCCCGGCAGCGCGACGGCCTCGTCGGCCCGGCCGACGTGCGCGCAGGCGCGGTCGTCGGCGGTGTAGACGGCGACGGTGGCCAGGCCCTCGAGGGCGGCGGAGGCGATGATCCGGACCGCGATCTCGCCGCGGTTGGCGACGAGGAGCTTACGCACGGGGCCCGCGATCGACGGAAACCTCGACGCGGAACCTGGCGGGGAATGAGGTCAGCTGCACGGGGCGATCTTGCCTGCCCGGCCGGACGCTTGCCAAGGGGCCCCCGCCTCGCCGGAGGCCGCCGCGGGCGCCGGGGCGCCCGCGGCGGTCCTCACCGGCTGGCGTGCTCCTTCTCGTTGGGCTGTCCCGAGCCCGTGGTGACTCCGTTCTTCGCTTCGTTCAGGACGCGACCGGCGCCGGGGTGACGAGGCCCGCGTTCTGGCGTTCCATCGCCTTGACCGTGCCGCCGTTCCAGTCCAGTTCCAGGGACGCCGACATGGGGTCGGGGAAGATCTCCTCCGCGCCGCTCTGCACGCCGTCGTAGATGGCCCGGGCGACGGACTCCGGTGAGGCCTTCGGTATGTCAAGACCGCGGGACATGTCCGTGTCGGTGGGGCCGGTCATGACGGCGTGCACCCGGACGCCCTGGGCCGCCAGCAGTGCGCGCAGCGCCTGGGACATGGAGAACGCGGCGGCCTTGGAAATCGAGTAGGCCGGGATGACCGGGATGGTGGCGAGGGCCGCCGTCGACAGCACGTTGACCACGGCGCCCCGCGAGCGGGTCAGCAGCGGCAGGAGGGCCTGCGTCACCGCGAGGGGGCCGAACAGGTTGACGGCGAGGTGCTGCTGGATCACGGCCGGGTCGCTGAGGTCGTCGTACAGCGCCAGCCCGGCGTTGTTGACGAGGACGTCGAGCGACTCCACCGTCGCGGCGGCCGCCCGGATCTGCGCGGCGTCGGTCAGGTCGAAAATGAGCGGCGTGACCCGCGGGTCGGGATAGGTCACCGGCTGCCGGGCGGCGGCGTAGACGCGCCTGGCGCCTCGGGCCAGGGCCTCCTCGACCAGTGCCCGGCCGATCCCGCGGTTGGCGCCGGTTACCAGGACCGTGCGGTCCGCGATGCTGCCCGTGGCTGATGCGATGGACATGGGGCTTCGTTCTCCGTTCTGGTGGATGCGGTCATCTGGGCAGACACCGGCGCGCGGCCGGAACTGGTCGGGCCGGCAGCGACCAGTTCCTGCCGTCCCCGGTGTCCGTAGGAGATGCTGGGATCGATGAAGGCGGAGGTGGCCACATGTCGGCGGAACTGCTCGCGCGGGCGCGCGCCGGGGACCGGGAGGCGTTCGCCGCCCTGGTCGAGCCGCACCGCGATGAGTTGCAGGTGCACTGCTACCGCATGCTCGGATCGCTGCAGGACGCCGAGGACGCGGTGCAGGAGGCGCTGCTCTCCGCGTGGCTCGGCCTGGACGGCTTCGAGGGCCGCTCGTCCGTCCGCACCTGGCTCTACCGCATCGCCACCAACCGGTGCCTCAACGTGCTGCGGTCCGCCGGCCGGCGGCCGGTGACCGCGGCACCGCTGCCCATCCAGGCGCCGGAGCCGACCCGCATGGGCGAGGTGCTGTGGCTGCAGCCCTATCCCGACGTGCTGCTTGACGGGCTGCCTGACCAGGCGCCGGGCCCGGAGGCCCGGTACGAGTCGCGCGAGGCGATCTCGCTCGCCTTCGTCACCGCCGTCCAGCTACTGCCGCCGAACCAGCGGGCCGTGCTGCTGCTGCGTGACGTGCTCGGCTACCGGGCGAGTGAGACCGCCCGGCTGCTCGGGCTCACCGAAGACGCCGTCACCAGCGCGCTGAAGCGGGCCCGCGCGACGATGGACGCGGCCCGCCCGGCGGGCCCGCCGCCGCCACCGCCAGGCGGGCCGGAGGAACGGGCGCTGGTTGACCGGTTCGTCGCGGCCTTTACCGACCTGGACGTCGACGCGCTCGTCGGCCTGATGACCGATGACGCCTGGGTCCGCATGCCGCCCCTGCCGTTCGAGTACCGCGGGACCGCGGCGGTGCACCGCTTCTTCACCGCGACCGCCGGGC
>Ga0070713_100001970_pt1 | contig 13253 bp, 13 predicted proteins | sample LARL82metaG_FD_65465 | JGI IMG/M metagenome (GOLD analysis project Ga0070713, IMG submission 65465) | Corn, switchgrass and miscanthus rhizosphere microbial communities from Kellogg Biological Station, Michigan, USA - LAR L8-2 metaG | ecosystem: Host-associated > Plants > Roots > Rhizosphere ... | reverse complement strand
CTGGGTGGAATCGCCGGCGTATTCGTATTTCCCATTCGCCCCGGCGGCGACGGGATTGGGAGAGAGAGAGGCATCGTTGGCCATGCGCTTGAGCAGGGTCGTATCGGCGCCGGCGCCCAGCCCGATGGTGAAGAGGACCACGCCCGAGATCGAGCGATTGGCTTGAGCGGGATCGGCATCGCCGCGGCGCACCCGCAAGGCGGCGTGGTCGGCGGCATTGGTCGAAATATTGTCGATGTTGCCCGACGAAATCCTGAGCCCGGCGCCGCTGTAGGTCACGCTCTTGTATCCAGTAGCGATCAGCGAGTTTCCCCAATGATCGACCGTCGGTGCGTATTGCAGATCGGAAGTCGAAGGAAACGCGCAGCTATGGGTGCCGGAAATCAGCACGGGGGGCGGGGCGGCGCTCGGATTGTATAAGCCGTTCGGCCCGTCGGTGAGCACCCCCAGCAGGCCGGTCGGTACGTTTTTCGGAGTGCAGGTATTGGGGCTGGCTTTGATCGGGAAGTCTTCCGTGACGGCGGTCGGCAAGCCGTCCGTAAAGATGACAATCGCATTCAAAGCACCGGGTTGGTTGAGCGCCACCAGCTGATCGTATCCCTGCCAGACGGCATGCGACGTGTTGGTGTTGTTGGCGCATACCACGGCGTTCAGCTTAGATTCCACTGCGGTCTTGAAGGTGGTCGAAAGTGGGGCGTCGAGCGTGCTGCTGGTGGCGAAAGTAATCAGCCCCAGGTTGTCGCGGCCTTCGGCGAACTTATCGACGAAATTGACGGCCGCCGACTTCAAGGGCCCACACGCGCCGCTAGTCTGCAGAGAACCGGAACGGTCCATCACGATCATGAGATTGGCGTCGCGCCGGGTGGCTTTCGAGGTCGTGGAAATGGCAGTGCTGCTGGCGCGGAAAATACGCAGGAAGACCAGCGGCAGATCCACCCTCGCGGTAGTCGTCACGGAGCGCACATATTGCGAGTCGGTCGCCGCCACGCTGGTGGTCTGCAGGTTGGAACTCCACATGTACCCGGCGGGAAAGTTGGCAAGCAGATAGGTTTTCGCCGTGGCTTCGGCGTTGGCGCGCTGCGTCGCGTCGTCGGAGCCACGGCTGAGCGCCCGCGCGCCCGCCAGCGAAGCCCCGTCGGAAGCCGCCGAAAGCAGCGATTGGGTCAGGTACATCATGCCGGCATCGACCGCCAGACCGGCCGCCGGAATCAGAATGAAAAACAGGATCAGGGCGCCGAACACCAGGATGTAGCCCTGCCTCCGGCGCGGCCCTCTAGAGCAGAAACCGCACATAGAATCCTCCTCCCGAAGAACCGAAGTACGACAGATTCACTTCCGGCATGGAAAAATAACCTTCCACCACATAGGCGGACTGGCCCTGCTGCAGCGACAGCACGGCGTCGAAACCGGAGGCGACCAGTGAGGATAGCTTGCAGTAATTGGCGGAGCTGATATTGCCGGCGGCATCGATAGAACTCGCTGGAGGCGTCCCGAAAGCGCTCGCGCGCAGCCCGGCATTGCCGATGATGAGGCGCTGCGCGAAGACCGTCTGGTTCAGGTTGGGACAAGTGGGCACGCTGGCCGCATCGCAGTCGGTCTGGAACACTCTCACCACCCGGGACAGGATCAGGACCGCGTTGCCGCTGGCGGTCAGGCTGAAATCGCGGCTGAGCGTGCGCGCAATGGCTTGCGTGCCGGGAAGAGAGAAATCCGTGCCGAGCGCGTACATATGTCCCACGTCGCGAGTGACTTGGGTGCCTTCCAGAGTCCGGCCCAGGCGCACCCCGATACCGGTCACGCCCAGCAGCACCGGAACGGCCACCGAGAGAATCAGGGCCGCTTCGATCAGAGCGCCGCCGCGGCGTCCGGGACGTGCCGCCATCGTTCTATCGAGAGGGAGGACCGCCAATGGGACTTGCCTCCATAATGTCCGCCGAAGCCACCGAAAACGTCAGCGGCGTCTTGCTCCGCATCAGCGGAATCATCCACGCCCACGACAACCCCGTGGCCGAGACCACCACAATGTTGCCGCCGGCATTACTGCCCGTGCCAGTTACCGGCGCGAGCGTGACGGGGTCGTAATAAATAATCGAAATCTGGTTCATGCCGTTGTGCGTCGGGCTCAGCGCATCGGCTAATCCCAACGAGTACGTTCTTACCGTGGTTTTGATGGAAGCGTCGTGTCCGAGCCCCTCCATCGTCCGGCTGGTAACGGCATAACGCACCCCCTGGCGCACCGCGAACTGCATGGTGTTCTTTGCGAAGATCCCGAACGCTACGTCGAGCGTGCCCCACAGCAGCGCCAGGAGCGGCAAGGTCGCCAGCGCACCTTCCACCAGCACGCTTCCCCTGCGCAGGCCCATCCGCCGCAGGTCCGTCCGCCGCAGCCCCATCCGCCGCAGCCCCGCTCCGCACAGGCCGGTTCCGGTTTCCGCAGGCATCGCCACCTCGCGTCTGATCTTATCGGCCGGAGTTGCGGATGCCTGAGCGAGGCCATCCCGCAGTTGCTTACTACTTTGGAGACATTACCGAAGGCTGCCCGCTCCGAGCGCGAACAGGTTCCAAACCACGCAGCCGCCGAAGAACAGGTTCATGCGAACCAGCAACCGGCGCCGTCCGCTTCGCCAGGCCCACCAGGCCGCGGCCACGCTGAGGATTTTGGCGGCCGTCAAAGCTGCCGCCGGCGGACCCAAGTGTTGGAAGGCAAAGCGCAACAACGGATTGGCCTCCATCAATCCGCGATGCAGGAACCATAGCGTGGTCAGTCCGTCGAGAGCCTGCAGGCCGGCAAAGCCGAGAAAGAGCACGGCCCACAGTAGAACCCCGCGGCCGGCTCCGCCAATAGTACAGGTTCTGGTACGAGCTGCAGTCCATTCCGCAACCAGCCGATCTGGTCCACAGCATCCATGGGTTCTTTCCCCGCACGCATCCGCGCACGCTCGCTGGCCGCGGCGCGGGGTATCGCCAAGCCGCTGCTCACTCCGTCACTGCCCGATTTCTTCCTGGCGGTGCTGCTGCTCGCCTGCTTCGGACGGCCGCTCACCTTTCAGGCTCTGCTAGCCGATGGAGACACGGGCTGGCATATCCGGACCGGCGAATATATCCTGCAACACCACGCCGTGCCGGCGCGCGACCTATTCTCGTTCTCGCGTCCCGATCAGCCGTGGTTTGCCTGGGAGTGGCTGTCGGACACTTTGTTTGCGCTGTGCTACCGATGGCACGGCCTGACGGCGGTGGCGGCCCTCGCGGCGGTGGTCCTGTGTCTGGCGGCGGCCGTACTGCTGTGCTGGCTGCTGCGCCGGGGGGTCGGCCTGTGGGTGGCCTTCGCGGTTACGCTGGCGGTGGTCAGCGCCTCCAGCGTTCATTACCTGGCCCGTCCCCATATTTTCTCGATTCTGCTTTTCACCGCGACGCTATGGATTCTGGATGAAGACCGGCGCGTCCGGACGGGCTGGCTCTGGGCTTTGATTCCGCTGGCGGCCTTATGGGCGAATCTGCACGGCGGATTCCTGGCCGGCCTGTTCGTGCTGGGGCTGCAGGCCCTGGTGATGGCAGGCCAGCGGAACCGCGCCGCCTTCGGGCGTTACGGCTCGATTACGCTGCTGGCGGCCGCGGCCACGCTCGTCAATCCGTATGGGTGGCGGCTGCATCAGCACATCTTTGGCTACCTGCGATCCTCGTGGATCCTTGACAGCGTTCAGGAATTTCAATCGCCCAGCATCCGCAGCGAAAACATGTTGGTGTTTGCCGCGCTTCTGGTAGCAGGTATTGCGCTGGCCTCGCGGGCGATCGAACGCCGGCACTGGTTCGCCGGGATTTTGGCGCTGCTCTGGGCCTTGGCCGCGCTGCGTTCGGCGCGCCACATTCCCCTATTTGCGATCGCGGCAGCGCCGGTGGTGGCGGGCGAATGCGCGGCGGCGTGGAGCCGCCGGGCAAATGGAAGCGCGGCGCGGTCGCCTGGCCGGGTGCTTTGGGAAGCCGGCCAGGACCTCGGCCGTTCGGCGCGGCTCAGCTGCTGGGGACCCGTGTTGGCCGCGGCCGCCCTCTGGCTTATAGCCATCCGCGCCCCCCTGTCCGATTTTCCGGACCGGCGGTTCCCGGTGGCCGCGGTGGCCCGCAATCTGCCGCTGCTCGCGCCGCCGGCGCGCATTCTGACCTCGGACCAGTGGGCCGACTACCTGATCTTCCGCTTCTATCCCCGGCAGCGGGTCTTCTTCGACGGCCGCAGCGATTTTTACGGGCCCGCCCTGGGTTCGGACTATCAGGTTCTGCTGATGGCGGCGCGGCCATGGCCCGAAGTCCTCGCGCGATACCGCTTTGATGCGGCCTTGCTGCCGCGCGACTGGCCGCTGGCGAGCGTGCTCGAGCGCGATGCGGAATGGCAGGTGGTCGATCGAGATTCCCTGGCCGAGGTGTTGGTACGCCGCGGCGGATTAAAGAAACCGGACCCGCGAACCGATGGGAAAGATTAGGCGGATGAGATGCGGCTCGATCGAAGATTCGTCATCGTGGTCGGGCTCAGCCTGGTATGGGCGTTCGTGGTTTCCGTGGTCTTCTACCGGACGGCGGCGCGCGCCGGAAAGAAGCAGCCGTGGACGGCGGAAAAGCCCCTGGTTGTGGCGGTGGAAGCGATGCCGGTCGGCGCCGTGGTGGGCCCCCAATCGGTGCGGCTGGCCCAGGTCCCGGAAAAACTCTTCCCGCGCGGCGGCTTCTCGCGCACCGAGGATGTCCTCAATCGGCCGGTGATTAGCTCGATTCAAGCCGAAGAGCCGGTGGTCGAAGCGCGTCTCGCGCTACGCGGCGCGGGCGGCGGGGTGGCGCCGCTGATACCACCGGGGATGCGCGCGGTTTCGGTGCGGGTCAACGATGTGGTCGGGGTGTCTGGGTTCGTGCTGCCTGGGATGCGGGTGGATGTGCTGGTGACCGGCCGGCCCCCGGGGCGCGACGATACGGTTACCACCACCGTGCTGCAGAACATCGCGGTGCTGTCGGCGGGCAAGACGATTCAAGTCGATGCCAAGAGCCAGTCCATCAGTACGCCGGTGGTGACCCTGCTGGTCGACCCGGTGCAGGCCGAAGCGTTGACCCTGGCCCACACCGAAGGACGCATTCAACTGGTCCTTCGAAATTCCACCGACCAGCAGACAGCCCGCACACCGGGCCGCGATTTGCGCGAACTCTATGCGCTCGACCGGAAAGAGGCACGGGGGCCCGCATCCGGGGCGCCCGAGAGTTCGGCGGCGCGGGAAGCTCCGGCGGCCCGTGCTGCGCCAGCGCCCGCGCCTCCGGCCGCTGCCCCGGCGCCACCACCGGAACGCGTGGTCGTAATCCGGGGCAATGTCAAAACCGAAGAGCCGCTCGCCCCGGAAGCCCCCGCGGCGGTGGACACCCGCAAACCCGAGGAGGCGGATTCCCGATGAAACGCGCGTGGCGATTGCTCTTCTTCGGATTTGCCGGGCTCTGCGGTGGCGCGGGCGAGCCGACGGGGGCCGAGCCGGTCGACATGATCCTCACGGTGGGCGGCGGAACCGTGGTCGAATGTCCGCCCGCGGTGGCGCGGATCTCGACCAGCAGTCCTGAAATCGTGGATGCCGTAGTTGCCAGCCGCCAGGAGGTCATCTTCCATGCCAAGGCTGCGGGAAAGGCGACGCTGGTGGTTTGGTCGCGCGCCGGCACGCGCAAAACCTACAACGTGACCGTCGAACCGGATCTCGAGCCCATGCGGCGGCTGCTGCGCGAGACATTTCCCGCCGACCAGATCGATCTGCGGGCTTCGCGGGAATCCCTCGCGCTGGTGGGGCGGGTGAGCAGCCAGGCGCTCGCGGATCGTGCTCTGGCCTTAGTCCAGGCGTCGGTCAAAGGCGCGGTCAGCAACCTCGATGTGGCCCCGCCCCCGGCGGAAAACCAGGTGTTGCTGCGCGTGCGGTTTGCCGAGCTGACCCGTTCGGCCGTGCGCGACTTGGGCGTCAACCTGCTCTCGACCGGGGCGCTCAACACTCTCGGCCAAGTGACTACCGGGCAGTTTCCAGGCGTCAGCCTGCCGGCGCCCCCGGCGGCGGTTCCGGGCGGTTTCGGCGGCGGCCAGTCGCCGTTCGCATTTTCCGATTTGCTGAATATCTTCGCCTTCCGCCGCGACATCAACCTGGGCGCGATGATCCGCGATCTCCAGACGCGCGGCCTGCTGCAGATCCTGGCCGAGCCGAACCTGGTCGCCACGAGCGGCAAAGAGGCCAGCTTCCTCGCCGGCGGCGAGTTTCCCGTGCCGATCGCCCAGGGCACCGGGGGCGGGCTGACGGTTACGGTGCAGTTCAAGGAATTCGGTATCCGGCTTTCCTTCACCCCTTGGATCACGCCGCAGCATACGATCCGGCTGCACGTGAAACCGGAAGTCTCCTCGCTCGATCCCGCCGACGGCGTCCAACTCTCGGGTTTTCGCATTCCAGCGCTCTCGACACGGCGGGTCGAGACCGATATCGAACTGGCCGAGGGACAGAGTTTCGTGATTGGCGGGCTGATCGACGAGCGGGTGATCGAGAACCTGTCGCAGATTCCCGGCCTCGCGCACATCCCGCTGCTCGGCGCGCTTTTTAAAAGCCGGTCGGAGACCAAAAGCAAGACCGAGCTGATTGTTCTGGTGACGCCCGAGACGGCGCTGCCGTCGGCCGTTCCGGCGGCGGGGCCGGCCATGCCGAGGCCGTTTCTTCCTTCCGACACGCCGAGGCAGCCATGAGGACCCCCGCCGAAACGGCCGTCGCCGAAGAGCCGGGCTGGGAGCTCCGGCTGCTCCAGAACGCGACGCGCAAACCGGATCTCCGGCCCGAATACCAGGAACTGAAATTCACGCTGCATCGCAAGCTGCTCGACCAGATCAATCTCGATGCGCTGGCGTCGATCGATAACGAACGGATCCGCGACGAAGTCCGCCAGGCGGTGCGGGCCATCGTGCAAAACGAGCCGGCGCCCCTGACGGCTTCGGAGAAACTGCAGATCAGCGAAGAGGTGCTGCATGAAGTGTTCGGGCTGGGGCCGCTCGAACCGCTGCTGCAGGATCCGACCATTTCCGACATCCTGGTGAATGGCGCCCGTCAGGTCTACGTCGAGCGGCGCGGTTTGCTCGAAGAGACCAATGTCCGCTTCCATGACGATGCGCACCTGCTGCGCATCATCGACAAGATTGTTTCCCAGGTCGGCCGCCGCGTGGATGAATCGAATCCCATGGTGGATGCCCGGCTGCGCGACGGCTCGCGCGTGAATGCCATCATTCCGCCGCTGGCCGTGGATGGGCCGCTGCTGTCGATCCGGCGCTTTGGCACCGATAAGCTGATGCCGCCCGACCTGGTCGACAAGAAGTCGCTCACCGCCGGGATGATGCAGCTGCTCGAAGCCGCCGTGCACGCGCGGCTGAACATCATCGTTTCGGGAGGAACCGGCTCGGGCAAAACCACGCTGCTCAATGCGCTCTCCGCCTTCATCTCGCCCAAGGAACGCATCGTCACCATTGAAGACGCGGCCGAGCTGCAGTTGAAGCAGCCGCACCTGGCGCGCCTCGAAACGCGGCCGGCCAACGTGGAGGGGCACGGTGTGGTCCGCCAGCGCCAGTTGCTGGTCAACAGCCTGCGTATGCGGCCCGACCGGATCGTGGTCGGCGAAGTGCGCGGCGAAGAAGCGCTCGACATGCTGCAGGCCATGAACACGGGGCACGATGGGTCGTTGACCACGGTCCATGCCAACAGCCCGCGAGACGCCATCTCGCGACTGGAAGTGATGGTTTCGCTGGCCAACGCCAATATGCACCTCTCCGCGATCCGGCGGCAGATTGCTTCGGCGGTGCACATCCTCGTGCAGACGGCCCGTTTGAGCGACGGCACGCGCCGGGTCATCAACGTCACGGAGGTGACCGGGCTCGAGACCGACGTAGTTACGCTCCAGGATCTGTTTGTTTTCGAAAAACGCGGGATTTCTCCCGAAGGCAAAGTGATCGGGCGTTTTGCCGCAGCCGGCATTCTGCCGAAGTTCAATGAGAAACTCACCGCGGCGGGGATCCGGCTGCCGATGGAGATGTTCGATGAAGTGCTGGAAGTGGGGGCCGAATGATCGTCGCGGTCTTTCTGCTCGCGCTCGCCACCAGCGTGGGAGCATATTGGCTGCTGGCTGGCCGACAAGCGCAGCGCGAGCGTTCGGCGGCGGTGCTGCGCCTGACCGGAAAAAAGGCAGGCAAGGCGGGGACGCGCCCGGCGTCGGGACCGGCCCTGATCCAGATGGCGCACGAGGTGCGCGGATTGCTGGCGACGCGTTTATTGGACCGGCTGCGGCTCAAGCAATCGGCCGGGCGGCTGCTCGAAACCGCCGGCCTGAAATGGGGCGCGGCGGGCTTGGCCCATCGTTCGGCAGCCTGCTTTCTGGCCGGCTTCGCCGCCGTAACCGTACCCACGGCGAATTCGAACCCGCCGCTCGCGCTGGCGGCGGCGGCAGTTGCTGGCGCCTTGCCGCTTTTGTACGTCAAAAGGATGGCGGCCGGGCGGCTCCACAAATTCGAGGAGCAGTTTCCCGATTGTCTCGAATTCATCTCCCGTTCCATGCGTGCCGGACACGCCTTCTCAGTCTCGCTCGATCTGGTTCACCGCGAGTCGAGCCAGCCGCTCGCGGGCGAGTTCCGGCGCACCTTCGAAGAGCAGAATCTCGGTCAGCCGCTCGATGTGGTGCTGATCAAGCTCGGGCAGCGAATGCCGTCGATGGATGTGCAATTCTTTGTGTCGGCGGTGCTCATGCAGAAGCGCACCGGAGGCAATCTCGCCGAGTTACTCGACCGGCTGGCGCAGCTGATCCGAGAGCGTTTCAAGCTGCGCGCCCGCGTGCGCGCCATCAGCGCCACCGGGTTGATGTCCGGGCGGGTGCTGGCGGCAATTCCCGCGGTCGTGGGGGCGTTGATGTTTCTGGTGAACCCAACCTATGCCCGCTTCTTCATCGACGATCCGGTCGGACACGAACTGCTGGCAGGCGCCATCGGGTTGCAATTGGTGGGTTACCTGATCATTCGTAAGATCGTAACCATCGAGGTGTAGCCTCGGCATGGTCGAAGGGCTTTCCATTCTGATTTTCCTTTCCATCGCCCTGGTGACGGTGCTGGTGGCGCTGCGCCTGGGACGCTTTCGTACCCGCGCGGTGGACCGGCTGGCGCACGCCGCCGAAGGCCCCGCTGCCATGGCGCCCTCCTCCAGCCTGCTGTGGCGGGAACTGGTGGGGCGGATCGGTTCCTACGTGCCGGCGTCGGACCGCGATCTGCCGGCGCTCAAGCGCCGTCTGATTCGGGCCGGATTCCGCCATCCTCAGGCGGCCCGCTACTTTCGAGGCGCGCGCGCGGTACTGGCGGTTTTGCTGGGAGCGGGTGTTTTGGGCGTCGGATGGTTGACGGCCGTCTTCGGTGATAATCTTCTGCTCTGTACCGGGGCATCCGCCTGGATCGGCTTCATGCTTCCCTCGCAGTATCTGGCCGGCCGGATTCGCCGGCGCAAACACGCCATCGCGCGCGGATTGCCGAATGCGCTCGACCTGATGGTGGTGTGTGTCGAGTCGGGGCTGGGGCTCGACCAGACCATCCTGCAGGTCGCGCGCGAGTTGCAATCCGCTCACGGCGAAATCTGCGACGAATTTGCGGTGATGAACCTCGAAATGCGAGCCGGAAAAGGCCGCTCCGAAGCCCTCCACAACCTGGCCGAACGCGCCGGGGTGGAGGATTTAAAAAAGCTGGTGGCGGTTCTGGTGCAGACCGACCGGTTCGGCACCAGCATCGCGCAGACGCTGCGCGGGCACGCCGATTACATGCGCACCATGGCCCGGCAGCGGGCCGAAGAGCAGGCCGCCAAACTCCCGGTGAAGCTGGTCTTTCCGATTTTTTTCTGTGTGCTGCCTTCTCTATTTGTGGTCACGCTCGGCCCGGTCATTACCCAGCTCATTCGCGACATCGTCCCTATGATCGAAAACATGTGAACAGCCGATGAAAAGGGTAAGGAAAGGAGACGGTCCATGGATCCCACGGTCATTCGCATCATATGCGCCGTTGTGGCGGTAGCTTTTGGAGTGTTGCTGGTCATGCGTCGGCGCGGTCAGAAGCCGGAGTAACCGGCGGTCATTCCGTCGTGGTGGGTCGCCGGCGCGCGCCGGTTTATTGCCGGTTGATCATGCTGGCGACGTACCCGGCGCCGAAGCCATTGTCGATATTGACGACGGCCACGTTGCTGGCGCAGCTGTTGAGCATGCCGAGCAGGGCGGCCAGGCCCTGGAAGCTGGCGCCATAGCCTACGCTGGTGGGGACGGCGATTACCGGGCAGGAGACCATGCCGCCGACCACGCTCGGCAATGCGCCTTCCATTCCCGCGCAGACTACCACCACGCGAGCCTCCAGCAGCCGGTCCCGATGATGGAGCAGCCGATGAATGCCGGCTACTCCGACGTCGTGAATCGCGTCCACTTGGTTGCCCATGACTTCGGCAGTGACTTGGGCTTCTTCCGCTACCGGCATATCGCTCGTGCCGGCTGAGACCACCGCAATGGTTCCCCGGCCTCTTACCGTTCGATCACGCCAGTATCGCATCGCGCCAGAAAGCGGGAAGTACTCCCCATGACCAAATTTGCCGCTCAGCAGTTGGGCGCATTCCCGATCCACCCGGGTCAGCAACACATTCTGCGAATTTTTCAACAGCCGTTCCGCGATCGCGACCACCTGTTCCGCTGTCTTCCCCTTCGCCAGTACGACTTCCGGAATACCGTGGCGGAGTTCTCGATGGTGATCCACCTTGGCGAATCCTAAATCTTCAAACGGCAAGTTCCGTACCCGCTCCATGGCGGCGTCCACGTCCACGGTTCCAGACCGTACTTGGTCCAATAGAGCGCGGAGCTGGATTTGGTCCATCAGGTCAGCATACCAGAAGGTGATTCCCCGCATAAAACCAGGTGTTTACCTGGTGCTTAATGTGGTTTGGGTGGGAGTATTAGTGATTAATAGTACAAATGTTCTGATAAAGTTGTGGTCGTTTTAAAACTTTAGATCTATTGTATGGAGATATACCGTCTATGGATCATGTGAGTATGGTAGATCTAGAACACGCCCGCGTTAGTCCCCAGCCGAACCGGGGTACGGACCGCCGCTTCACCAACCGGTTTCCTGTCCAGCAGGAGGTCCGATACCGGCTTCTGCAAGCGCGGACCGTGACTGCGAGCGGCATCGGCAAGAGCTTAGACGTGAGCAGCGGCGGAATTCTGTTTACAACAACCGAGCGCCTGCCCACTGGGCGAATGGTGGAGATCGCCATGAGCTGGCCGGCGCGGCTGCATGGAACCTGCCCGCTACAGTTTGTCGCCACCGGACGAGTGGTCCGCTCTGACGGGAGCACCGCGGCCGTACGCATTCAGCGTTATGAGTTTCGAACTCGATCGGCGACCGCGCTGTCGGCTGCCACCACCGGCGTCTGATTCCATACCGTAGAATCCGCCGCGCCTACTGCACGCCGGACTTAAATCGATCGTTGCCAGACCAATTGGCGCACCAATTCGGATCAATCGCGCGCGCTGGGCGCGTTCTTCTTCCGATCGGCCTCGGGTAACTTCCAAAATCGGACTTGCCGTCTCGTCAGGCCCCCCGGTATACTGACATTTTCGCTGAGATGTTTATGACAGCGAGAGACGAATTCGATCCGCTGGCGCCGCAACGCGAGGCCGCTTTCTTCTACGGTCTCTTCCTACGCGGCCACGATGTCGCGGCATTACGCCAGGACATCGACGTGCCGCGTTCCATGTTGGACAAGTGGATGCGGGCCCACGATTTCGAGGCTTCGTTCCGCGAAAACCTGCATCGGGTCTACAGTTACCGGAAACAGGTGCTGGCGATCTTCGACGGTCTGGTTTTGAACGAACAGAACCAGCCTCGCCTGCAGTAGCGGGGCTTTTCCCGAAAGTCAGACCACCACGAGCCGGTGATCCGGACAGTCGATTTGGATGTTTTCCGACAAACGCTCGATCAGGTCCAACCCGTGTTTTGCCAGAAAGGGGAGGATGGAATACAGCCTCTCCTGCAGATGGCGTTCGGGATAGATCAGGCCATATAGGGAAGCAGCATCTCGGGCGGCCCGCGCATCGCGGCGCAGTGCTTCACGGCCGGCCTTGCGTTCGAGCTTGCTCAGTTGGTAGCGGATCTTTCTGCCGCTGCGTTCGAGCGCCGCGGCCAAGGTCGGATCGAAGGCGGCCATCTCGCGGCCGAGCCCATCGAGCAATCCGTCCATGGACTTGGCCGTGTCGCCCATTACCTGATTGAGAGACGGCGGCACCAGCCTGGCTGCGATTCGCTCCTGCAGAACTCCTTCGCCGTGAAAGAAATCGCTCAGCGTCAGGTGGTAGCGGGCCAACAGCTTGTGACTTCGCTCATCGAGCAAGGTGAAACTGGCGCGCGGCGACGGAACCGGCATGCGTCCCAGAATGGCGCGATAGATAGGCTCGGACTGCGCAAAATACGCGGTTTCGGCTGGTCCGCCGACATAGGCCGCGGTCGGCAGCATGGAATCCTGTATCACCGGCCGTAGCAGCGCGTTGGGCGACAGACTGGCGGCGCGATCCATGAGTTCTTCGGTGCTGAACCGGCGGCCGTTCAACAGATAATTGCGTTCGTGGCGCCGCAAACCCAACCGCTTGCCGTCTTCGAGCAAGAACACGAACGACGTCTGATTCTCGACATGGACTTGGGCGTGGTAGCCGGCCGCCGCCAGTTCGCGATTACGCTCCAACACCAGCGCCGTCAACTCCGGGGCGGACTGCACCGCCGTGCGCAAGGCCGGCGCGGCGAGTTCGCGAAACGCCGGGCGCATGGGATCTACCTGGAGCAAATCGAATTTTCCGAAGAGCTGTCGCAGCAATTCTCCGAACGCCTGTCCCATGGTGCTGCCCGGCCGATAACTGGCTTCCACCAGATCGGTCACCTCGTCCCCAAACGGCAGGCCGCGCAGGCCGGCGCGCAATTCGCGAACCGGCGGCGCCGCCAGCGCGACTCCTCCCACCGGTTGGGGACTCGCGGCGCGCCGCATCTCGACCTTGACGGGCTGATATTCGCCATTGAAGACCCAGGCGTGATTCACTTCCGCGAAATCGTGGTCTTCGGTAGCGAGCCAGAATACCGGCACGGCTGGCACGCCGGAGTTGGTCAGCTTTTCGGCCAGCTTCACCGCGCTGAGCGCCTTGTAAATCGTGTAGGCAGGGCCCGAAAAGAG
>Ga0070713_100001969_pt1 | contig 13253 bp, 10 predicted proteins | sample LARL82metaG_FD_65465 | JGI IMG/M metagenome (GOLD analysis project Ga0070713, IMG submission 65465) | Corn, switchgrass and miscanthus rhizosphere microbial communities from Kellogg Biological Station, Michigan, USA - LAR L8-2 metaG | ecosystem: Host-associated > Plants > Roots > Rhizosphere ... | reverse complement strand
CCTCCGATGCCAATGGCCAGCGTGAGAACCGCAGCAATGGTGAACGCAGGCGCCAGCCGGAACTGGCGCACCGCGTATTTGATGTGTTCGAGCACTCCTCCTTGGACGGGAGGAGCGGCTTGAGAGTTTACGAGATCCTACGAGCCGGGCTCGTCCTTTTTGATGTACGCGATGCCTTCCGACAGCCACTTCGGCGCGGGTTTGTCCTTCAAGTAATGATCGAAGAACTCGAAGTAGCGGACCGTCAAATCCTTTCGGTTCGCCATCCCGCGCAGTCCGTGACCTTCGTTCGGATAGGCGAGGAGCACGGCTTTCTTGTTGTTGTAGCGGAGCGCGTTGTACATCGCCAGACCGTTGGTGAACGGCACGGTGGGATCGGACGCACCGTGCATGATGAGGAACGGCGCCGTCACTTCCGGCACGTGCGTCAGCGCCGACTCGAACATGTACATCTCCGGCTTGTCCCACGGCGACACGCCTTCCCGCCCCTGGCTGTAGAGGTAATAGTCGAACGCGTTGTTCCCGCCGCCCGATCCCTGCTGCTGGACCGAATACGACCAGCCCCAGTTCTGGACGAAGTCGTAGTAGAGATCGACGACGCCGGCGCCCATGCCGACCGCGGCGAACAGACGCGAACGCGTACCGATGAACGCGGCGCCTTCGCCGCCGTAGCTGTGGCCGTTGATCCCGATATGCTTTGGATCCACGATCCCCATCTCGATCACCTTCCGCACGCCCGCTTCGACCGACTCGAGCATGTCGGTGTGCGACGCGCCGGTGTGGAACTGCACGTCGGGAACGAACGTGATGTAGCCGTCGCTGACGGCCTGCATCGGCGAGGAGCCCATACTCGCGAGGTACGACGGCGCGTTGTAGCGATACAGGTTCTGCGAGTTCTTCTCGTAGAAGTTGACGAGCATCGGCCGCTTCTCGCCGGGCTTGTAGTCGTCAGGGATCGTCACGATGCCCTGCAGCCGGTGTCCATCGTGGTCCTTGAACTCGACGAGCTGCCGGTGCCCCCACAGAAACTCCGACTGCTGCGGGTTCGCGTCGCTGATCTTCTTCGAGGCCTTGAGGTCAGCACCCGAAACGCGCAGGTCGGGGAATTCGACGAACGTCTGGCGCGTGAAGAGATACTCGTCCGCTTTCGCGGCCTTTACGGGGTTACCGAACGCCGCCTCCTCGTAGACGAGTTCTTTCAGTTGTCCGTTCGCCAGCTCGTAAAACCCGTCTTTCTTCGTGTACTCGCCGTACGCCGAAAGCAGCAGCGGCTTCGACAGGTCGATCGGCTTGTCGCGTCCGGCGCCGCCGCCGCGTCCCCCGCCGCCACCACCGCCGAATGCACCCGGCGCTGCGCCGGCGCCAGGCGCCGTCGGCGGATCGGGCGGATCGAGACGCACGTATCGGAAGCGCATCTCGTTCTTCGTTCCCTGTCCGTTCGTCAAACTTCGTGCAGCCGATCCGTCGAGCGGCAGCAGCCAGAGATCGAAGCGATGCTGGACGATGACGTTCTTGCCGTCGGCCGTGTAGCCGGTTACGCCGAAGGACGGCTTCGGGCCCGGGTGATCGAATTCGGTGTCGATAAAGCTCGGCGGCACGGGCGTGCCGCGCGTCGAGCCGGTACCGGGCTTGCTGCTGTCAACGCCGCCGCCCAGCGTCCTCGATGCGCCCGCGTCGAGGTCGTAGGCCTGATACTTGTTGTCCTTCCAGTACAGGAAGAACTTCCCGTCGGGCGAGATGCCGAACACATGGCTGCCGGTGGACGTGTTGATGATCTGGCTTTTCAGCATGAGCGTCCGCTCGCCGCTGGTGGTGTTCACGCGGTAGATGTCTGCGGCGGGGCGCTTGAAGTCGCTGATGTACCCTCGGGTATCGCGGCCGACGGCCCAGCGGCCGTCCTGTGCGACTTCGAGATCCTTCATCGTCTCGTCGGCGAGCTTGACGAAGCGCTGCGCCGAGACGTCGAACACCTCACGGTACGTAAAGTTGCGGTCCTGCTCCGCGCGCGCCATCTGGAGGGACTGGACCCGTTCGTCCGCCGTGTTCCACACGTCGACGTCGGCCTGCTCGTCGATCGTCTTGCGTTCGGTCGGCGGCGCGGGCACCTGCGCCTTCATCCCGAAGAACACACGCTTCCCATCGTCGCTCCACTCGAGCGCGGCGCGATCGCTCACGACCCAGCTCTTCGGAAAGCTCTCGGCCTTCTTCGGATCGAACACGATCGGCTTCAGCTCGATATCATCCTTGCCGATCGCGGCCGGGATGTCTGTAAACGCCATGAGGGCGTTGTCGCGCTCGCGCTGCTTTTCGACTTCGACTCCCTTCAACACGGCTAACGCCGTCCCCGCGTCATTCCACGTCACGCGGCTGTAGATCTTCAGGTCGTTGTCGAGCGGTGTGATGCGCCCGCTGCGCGCATCGAACACGAACACGCCGTTCGCGTCCTTCGTGGTGGAGTCGACGGCATATGCGAGCAGGTCGCCTTTCTTGGTGAAGACGATGTCGCTGACGCTCCCGAGGAGCTGATGCCGTCCGCTGTGCAGGTCGACGAGGATGGCGTCGCTTCCCCTCGCTGCCGTTGGCCCGTTCGCGCCACCGGCGCCGCCGGTCGCGTTTGGCGCTGCCGGTGCGTTGCCGTCCGCGGCTCCACGTCCACCCGGGGCGCCAGGCGCGGTCGGGGGACGACGCTTCAGCACGAGGTGCGTTGCCGCGGGCGAGAAGACGAACGACTGGATGTCCTGCCACGACTGCACCGCGCCGGTTGCGAGATTGCGAAGTTCAACACGCTGCGGTGGCATCGGCGGCTGGTTCGCGCGTCCAGCAGCCTGTGCACCTTGCGACTCCGCGGAACCCGCGGAACCTTGCGCACCGTCGGAACCGGAACCCGTGGAGCCTGGGGAACCGGTGGAACCGCCGGAACCAGGAGCAGGCGCCGCAGGCGCCGCGCCACGACCTCGCCCGCGGCCGCCGCGGCCGCCGCCCGGGTCCACGGTGTAGGCGAGCCATTTCGAGTCTGAGGAGAACGCCGCGCCTGTTGCGTCCGCGACGGTGATCTCGTCGTTCGTCTGCAGGTTCCGCAGGTGGAGCACCGGCTTCGTCTCGGTTGGCGCGACGTTGGTCAGCGCCAGGCTGTAGGCGACCCATTTACCATCGCCGGATATCTCCTGCCCGCTGATACTGCGCCACTTCGTGTAGTCCTCGACCGTCATCGCTTTCTTCGCCGCCGGCGTCTGCGCTGCAGGATGCGCGAACGCCACGGACATTGCGATCAGAACGGCTGCGGAATACGCGGATCTAAGAAAACGGGTCATGTAAGGCTCCTGAGTGCCTGGAATGATACTCCCCAGGGCACACCTATAATGCGTGTGTGACGAAGATTCTTCCCGTCATCGTCGTAGCGACGTTCGCCGTCTACGTTCCGAGCGATACGCGTCTTCCGAAGCTCGATCTGCATTCTCCGCCGTCTCAGTCGGCCGTGAAAGTCGGCTACTGCACCGGGCTGAAAAATCTCGAAGCGGCGAAAGCCGCAGGATTCGATTACGTCGAGCTCTCCGCGACGGAGATCGCGGCGCTCACCGACGACGAGTTCGCGGCAGCTGCGGCGCGCATCAAGGCGCTCGGGATGCCGACGCCGGCCGCGAACCTCTTCCTGCCGGCCACACTCAAGGTGTCCGGACCGGACGTGCATCCCGACGAACAAATGCAGCATGTCCACAAGGCGTTCACGCGCCTGGCGACGCTCGGCACCGAGATCGTCGTGTTCGGCAGCGGCGGCGCGCGGCGCGTGCCGGACGGTTTTTCCCAGTTCGACGCTTTCAGCCAGCTCGTCGACTTCGGCCGCCGCGCGGCGCGCGAGGCTCGTGCGAACGGCATCACAATCACAATCGAGCCGCTGCGGAAGCAGGAAACGAACATCATCAATACGGCCGCGGAAGGACTCGACCTCGTCAACGCGATTGGCGATCCGAACTTCCAGCTGATGATCGACTTCTACCACCTCGCGATCGAACACGAGGATCCCGCGATTGTGTTCAAGGCGAAGGACCACATTCGGCATCTGCACATGGCGAACCCGCAGGGACGTGTGTTTCCGCAGGCATGGGACGAATTCGACTACGCCCCCTTTTTCGCGAACCTGCGCGCGATCGGTTACAGCAAACGAATCAGCGTAGAAGCGTCGACGACGGACCTGCCGCAGCAGGGGCCTCGGGCGATTACTCTGCTGCGCAGAGCGTTTGAGCCTGTTCGCTGACGCACACTTTCATAGGACGCGCCGATGCCTCTGTACGACTTTCGCTGCCGCACATGCGGCGCTCAGTTCGAAGCGCTCGTGCGCACGGGGCACCCACCCGTGTGTCGCTCCTGCGGGGCGACGGATCTCGAGCGTTTGACATCCGGAGCGTCGTTCTCCGTGAAGTCCGGCGCCGGCCTCAGTTCCGCTGCCCGCCGCGCCGTCCAGACACAGCAGCGCCGGCAGCACCAGGATCAGGCCGCCTTCCAGCAGGAAATCGAGAAGAAGCATCTGGACGACTGAGCGATAATGCAGGGATGAAAAGATTCTTGTCTGCAGCTGCGTTATGTGTCTTGTGTACGTCCGTCTACGCCGCCAACGGCGTCGTCATCTCGATGAAGTCGACCAAGGGCGAATCGACGACGACGAACCAGATTCAGCTCGACGCCAACCACATGCGCACCGAGATGGCTGGCCGCACAGGAGCCCAGAACACCTTCGTGTTCGACGGCGTCAAGCAGACGATGTACATCATCGACGACAGCAAGAAGACCTACAGCGAGATCACGAAAGAGGATGTGGATCGCGTTGCGGCGCAGATGCAGGGCATGATGGCCCAGGTCACGCCCGAGCAGCGCGCGCAGATCGAAGCGATGATGCGCGGGCGCGGTGGGCGCGGGATCTCCGGGATGGGCGCTCCCGCGCCGAAGCCGACCTTCAAGAAAACTGGCACGGACAAAGTCGGCAAGTGGACGTGCGACAAGTACGAAGGATACGACGGGGACAAGAAGACGTCGGAAGTCTGCACGGTGGCGCCGACCGCGCTTGGCCTCACCGCGAGCGACTTCGATGTCACGAAGCAGTTCGCGAAGTTCTTCTCGGGCATCATGCCGCAGATGGCGAACAACGTCTTCAGCCTCGGCTCGCTCGAGGATCGCGGGTTTGTCGGCCTTCCGATCCGTTCGATCAGCTATGGGGCGGACGGCAGCGTGACGGGCACCCAGGAGCTGACCGATATCACCCACCAGAACATTCCCGATTCCACGTTCGCGCCACCGGCCGGCTACGCGAAACAGGACTCCCCCTTTGGCCGCGGCCGTGGCCGCGGAAGGTCCTAGCCCGGGACGACGGTCACGGAAGACGAGGAGTAGGCGGACATCACTCGGCGCGCAGTGCGGTCACGGGTGCGACCCGGATCGCGCGGCGCGCGGGAAGATAGCTGGCCACGAGCGCGATCGCCGCGAGGAGCGCGATGGCGGCCGCCAGCGTGACGGGATCCGACGGCTTCACGCCAAACACCAGCGACGCGGCGCTTCGTCCCGCTGCGTCAGCCAGGAGGGCACCCGTCACTGCGCCGACTGACACGAGCATCCCGACTTCTCCGAGCACCAGACGGACGATGCTGCGGTGCCGGGCGCCGAGGGCCATGCGGATGCCGATCTCGTTCGTGCGCCTCGCCACCGTGTAGGCCATCAATCCGTACAGTCCCGCCAGCGTCAGCACCCCCGCGAGTATGCCGAACCATCCGGACAGCGTGGCGAGCATGCGATCGCGGACAAGACTGTCATCAATCTCCTCAGACAGCACCTGGTAGTCGACAACGAGCCGTGGATCGACTTGCCTGAGCGTCCGGGTAATAGCCGGCGTCAGCGCGGACGGCGGTACGGCCGAACGGATCACGATGCGCACGTAAGGGGGCTGACCCATCTGCGCGTCCGCCAGGAACACGACCGGTTTGTCCTTCTCCTTGAGATCGACGTACTTCGAGTTGCGCATCACGCCGACGATCTCGAACGTCCTCTCGCGGGTCCGCGGCGTCGATTCACGCGTGAATCGCAGACCGACGACCTGCGGACCGCGCCCGAGCGCCGCTACGAACGCTTCGTTGACGATGGCGACCGAGGAAGACGTCGACGTGTCGCCGACGTTGAAGTCGCGTCCGGCGACGAGCGGGATGCCGGCCGTCGCCAGGTAGCCCGGCCCGACCGTGTTCAGCAGCGACATGAAGCGTCGCGACGGATTCGCCTCGGCCCATACCGTGTTACTGGTTTGGAAGCCGGACATCGGCACCACGTTGACGAACCCGGCGCGTTCGACGCCCGGCACGCCGCTGACGCGCTCGAGCAGCGACTTGCGATACATCGCGTTATCGGCTGGGGGCAGCTGCAGCCGCGTGAACGCGATCTCCGCTGAGACGAGGCCGGACGGGCGGAATCCGGGATCGATCGCGAGGACATTGCGCAAGCTGCGGGTGAAGAGCAGCGAACCAAAGAGCAGCACGATCGACAGCGCGATCTGCGCGATGACAAGCGCGCGGCGAAGCGCGGCCGACTCCCGCCCCGGCGTGGACGCGCGCGTCGTCATGTGCATCGCGATGCCGGAGGCACGCCGCGTGGCGCTGAATGCCGGCACGAGGCCGAAGAGCAGGCATGTCAGGATCGACAGCCCGACCGTGAACGCCAGGACGCGCCAGTCAAGGCGCAGCGAGAGCTCCGTGACCGAGCCTCCAGCGTCAAGAAGACTGACGCAGGCGCGACCAACCCATCCGGCCACGAACGCGCCGGCGACGCCGCCGAGCGTTGCAAGCACGAGGCTCTCGGTCAGCAGCTGACGGACGATGCGGCCGCGGGACGCGCCGACGCCGAGCCGGATGGCGATTTCGCGCTGTCTCGCAGTGGCGCGCGCCAGAAGCAGGTTGGCAAGGTTCGCGCAGGCGATGAGCAGGACCAGCCCCGTTGTCGCGAGCAGAATCCACAGCGGCGCTTCGTACTGTTCGCGGAGTTGCGAGATGCCGGTCGACGCGGGTTCCGCGAGAAGGCGGAAGGCGAGGTACTTCGGTACGCTCACTTGCGGGTAGTCGGGCGACAGCGTCGCGCGAAAGAGCTCCGGCGAAATCGCGGCGAAGTGCGCGGTGGCGCGCTCGACCGACCAGCCCGGTTTCAACCGGCCGAAGACGCTGAGCCACCAGTCGGTGCCCGAGGCGAGGCGTTCCTTGTCGTAGTCGTCCAGCTGTGGCTCGGAGCAGATCGGGAGCGCGACGTCGAAGCTGCGGCCCACCTCGAGGCCGCTGAACCCCCGCGCCGCGACGCCGACGATCACGACGGGATGACCCGAGAGGGCGATCGTCTGACCGACGGCCGCGGGGCTTGCGGCGTACGCGCGCTGCCAGAACGCGTAGCTGAGAACGGCCCGCGGTTCGCAGCCCGGCTTGTCGTCATCGGGCGTGAGTAGCCGTCCCGCGGCCGGACGGATCCCCAGCACGTCGAAAAAGCCGCCGCTCACCCAGAGACCGTCTGCGGAGTGCGGCGCCGTTTCGCTCGCGGCGCGCGTCCCGGCGCTGTTGGAGAGGTCGAAGCCCGTCGCGCCCCACGCGAACACACCCGAGAGCGCTTCCTGGCGCTCGCGGATCGCCTCCCAGATCGGGTTCGTGACGGAAATGTGCCAGCTGTTGAAGTTGCCGCGGGCGCCGTCGGCGTCGGCCAGGCGCACTTCGACGAGCCGCGCGGGATCCACGACCGGCAGCGTCTGGAGCCTGAGCGCGTCGACCAGTTCGAAGAGGGCGGTGTTGGCGCCGATCCCGAGTGCGAGCGAGATGATGGCGACCGCGGCGAACCCGGGATTGTGCTTGAAGACGCGGAGGGCGTATCGGACGTCCTGGGCGACGCGTTCGAGCCAGCGCCGCCCCCACACGTCGCGAGTGGCTTCCTGTATCTGCGACGCGTTGCCGAGCTCGCGCCGCGCGGCCGTCTCGGCGTCGCGCGACGACTCTCCGCGCGCGATGCGATCGGCGACGGCCATCTGGAGATGCGACCGGAGTTCTTCCCGAAGTTCGTCGTCGCGGTTGCTCATGACTCGCTCGTTTCCGGTTTCGAGAGGATGCCGGCCATCGCATCGACGAGCTTCTGCCAGCGGGAACGCTCCGAGGCGAGCTGGCGGCGGCCGGCTGCGGTCAGGCGATAGACGCGCGTCCGCTGCTTGTTCGCCGACAGCTCCCATTTCGCCGCGATCCACTTCTGCCGCTCGAGCCTGTGGAGGGCGGGGTAGAGCGAACCGGTGTCGACCTGCAGGACGTCGCTCGAGCCGGCCTGGATCGCCTGCGCGATGCCGTATCCGTGCTGCGGGCCCCACCGGAGCGTTTCGAGGATCAACAGGTCGAGCGTGCCCTGGAGCAGCTCGATGCGGTTCTGGTACCGGTCGCTCTTCGGCATGGATGTAGACACACTACATCCATGGGTGGAGATTGTCTACATCCATCGCCGGACCATTCATCGAATGGCTATCATCCATGAGGCCCGTTCATGTGTTAGCATCCGGGCCTTGGACCTCGAAATCCGGCACCTGCGACTGGTTGCGGAGATCGCCGACGCGGGGAGCATGACGAAGGCGGCGGATCGCCTCTGCCTGACGCAGTCCGCGCTCAGCCACCAGCTTCGCGACGTCGAATCGCGGTTCCAGACCACGTTCTTCGTCCGCCTCGGTCGGCGCATGGTGCTGACCGCGGCCGGCCGCCGCCTCCTAGAGTCCGCGCGGCGCGTGCTCGGCGATCTCGCGCGCGCCGAGGAGGACATCCGGCGGCTCGCCGGTCATGGTGACGGCGTGATCCGCGTGTGCACGCAATGCAACACGGGCTATCACTGGCTGGCGCCGCTGCTGTCGACGTTCGGCCGGAAGCATCCGCGCGTCACCGTCCACATCGCGGCCGACGCGACCGATCGCCCGATCGACGCGCTGCTCGAGGGACGCGTCGACGTGGCGCTCCTGATAGATCCGCCCGAGAATCCGCGCGTGCGCCTGCATCCGCTGTTCGCCGACGACATGGTCGCGGTGGTAGCGGCGGCGCATCCGCTGGCGAAGCGCCGCTGGGTCTCGCCGCACGAGCTTGCGGATGAACATCTGTTGATTTACTCGAGCCGTCCCGAGGACAGCTTCGTGTTCCGCCGCGTGCTCGGACCCGAGGGGCTTCAGCCGCGTCGCGTGTCGTTCATCATGCTGACCGAGGCCATCATCGAACTGGCGCGCGCGGGTACCGGTGTCGGCGTCCTGCCGCGTTGGTCGGCACAGCCGGCCATTTCGACGGGCGGGATCGTGGCGCTCTCGATTACGCGGCAGGGGATGCGGCGCCAGTGGGCGGCCGCGACGCTTGCGGCCCAGCCCGACCCTCCGTTCATCACCGACTTCGTCAGTCTGGTGGCCGAACGGGCGATGCCAGCGCGCCTGCGCGTGCGCGCGTCCGCATGAACGGCGCTCATCCTTTCGAGGAAATCGTTTCGTTGGATGCGGCACGCGCCAGGCGCTAGCCTGACCGTGTGACCATTCTCGACGATTTCCGCCACGCGCGGCGCGCGCTCGGCGCGCACCGTGCCTTTGCCGCCGCCGTCGTGCTCATCCTCGGTGTGGCGATGGGCGCAAACACCGCGGTGTTTGCGCTCGTGCACGCCGTCCTCCTCAGTCCGCTGCCGTACCGCGACGCGGATCGCCTTGTGAACATCGACCAGACCAGGCCCGACTCGGCCAACGAGCCGCTGTCGATTCCCGACTTCCGCGATCTCCGCGACGGCGCACGAACCTTCGACGGCATGGCCGCCACGTTTCAATGGAGCGCGAACCTCACCGGGGGAGACCCGGAGCGGCTGCAGGCCATGAAGACGACCGCGTCGTTCTTCGAAATGCTCGGCGTTCAGGCGGCGCTCGGCCGCGTGCTGTTTCCAGACGACGACAAGGCCGGTGGGGCCCGGGTCGTGGTGCTCACCGATCGCCTCTGGCGACGCCGCTTCGGCGGGGATCCGGCTGTGCTTGGCCGCGGTATGGTGCTGAACGGCGACACGTTTACGATCGTCGGCGTGTTGCCGCGGGCGTTCATCGCGCCCGTGCGCGACGCCGATCTGGTCGCGCCGTTCGCGATCGATACGGATCCCCGGCGGAATTCGCGCGACGCGGGTTTCCTGCGCGTCATCGGACGGCTCCGCGCCGGCACGACAGTCACTCGAGCCCGTGCGGATCTCGACGGCATCATGGCGCGCCTGCGCGAGCAATACCCGCAGACCAACGCCACCCATCTCGGTACGAACGTCATGGAATGGCGCGCACTGGTGGCGGCGCGTCAGCGTTCGCTGCTGCTGTTGCTCCAGTCAGCGGTCGCGCTCGTGCTCCTGATCGCGTGCGCGAACGTCTGCAATCTGTCGCTCGCGTCGGCGATTCGGCGGGAGCCGGAGTTCGCTGTCCGGACTGCGCTTGGGGCGTCTCCGGCGCGCCGGATCCGGCAGATGATCATCGAGACGTCGATGCTCACGGTGGGCGCCGCAGCCGTCGGTCTCGCGATAGAAACATGGACGGAGCGCCTGCTCGTGGTGCTGGCGCCGCCCGACGTCGTCGCGGCGTCGCCGCCGAGCGCGTGGCGCCTGCCTGAGACGTTGTTCATGCTCGGGATCATGATCATCTCAACCTGCGCGTTCGGCCTGCTTCCGGCGCTGCGCCTCGGGGGTTCGGCGCTCGCCGGCCGAGGCGCGTCCGCCGGCCACGGCCGCCTGCGCGCGACGCTCGTCGCCACTGAAGTCGCCGTTGCATTCGCCGTCGTGGCGCTGGCGATTCTGCTGTCGGAAAGCTTCGCGAAACTGCAGTCGGTCGATCCCGGTTTCCGGACGGAGCGACTGCTCACCGTGCGGCTCTCGCTCCCGCGGTCAGCGTATCCGCGGACGAAGGACGCCGAACGGTTCGTCGAGAACCTCCGGCCGCGTCTGGTCGCGCTTCCGGGCGTCGAGGACGCCGCGGCGGTCAACGTCGTTCCGCTGAACGGCTACCACGCCACGGCCGACGTCTGGGCCGCCGACCGGCCGGCGCCGCCGCCGGCGGAGCGGCCGCAGGCGCAGTATCGCATGGTGAGTCCATCGTACGTGCGGACCTTTGGCATCCCGCTGATTGCGGGACGATCGTTCGACGAGCGCGACACGGCAGGCAGCGAGCCGGTCGTGCTCGTGAGCCGTACCCTCGCGTCGCGGTACTGGGGCGTGGCCGACGCTGTGGAGAAAACGCTGATGGTGCAGGACGGCGGCGCGGTTCGAGGCGTGCGCATCGTGGGGGTCGTCGGTGACATCAAGCACTACGGGCTCGACGCGGAGGTCACGGCTGATATCTACGTGCCTATTCCACAGGTGCCGGACGTGACCGTGCAGTGGCTGACCAACAACATGTACTGGGGTGTGCGGACCTCAGGGGATCCGGCCGCGCTACGCGAACCGTTCATGCGCGCGCTGCGCGCCGTCGATCGCGACGTGCCGGCGTCCGCGATCAAGACGATGGACGAGGCGCTGGACGTGGCCCTGGCGCCGCGACGAACGAACCTGTGGTTGGTTCGCGCGTTTGCGGCGCTTGCGCTGGGGCTCGCGGCGGCAGGGACCTACGCAGTGACGGCGTTCAGTGTCGCGCTGCGGCGGCGGGAGCTGGCAATTCGCGCGGCTCTCGGTGCGACAGGGGCGCGTAACATCATCGCCGTCATGATCGACGCCGGACGGCCGCTCGGTGCCGGGCTCGCCGTCGGCCTCGCGGCGGCGCTGGCGGCCGCACCGCTGCTTCGCACACTGCTCTTCGGGGTCGAGCCCCTCGCGGCGGGACCGCTGGTAATGGTGACATGGACGCTGCTCGCCGCGGGACTGGCATCCGCTTTCGCGGCCGCACTGCCGATTCGCCGCGTCGATCCAATCGACGCCCTCAAAACGGAGTAGAGATGAACACGTTCTCGTTGACGTCGGCGCGCGCGTCGTTGGTGCAGGCGCCGCGCATTGTTGAAGGGCTGATTGCGTCCGCGCCGACAGAGGCGCTGACTTGGCGCGAACGCGACGGCGCGTGGAACTGCATCGAAGTGCTCTCTCATCTCGCCGACGGCGAGATCACCGCCTGGATTCCTCGCGTGCGACGCATCCTCGGCGCGGGCGGCGGCTTCACGCCGTTCGATCGTGAAGGCGGGTTCGCGCGGTACGCAGGATGGACCGCGGATCAGCTCGTCGGCGAATTCGGCCAGCTGCGACGCGCGAACCTCGACACCCTCGATGGGTTCGAGTTGACGCCCGTCCACATGAAGCTGCGTGGGGAGCATCCCGAGTTCGGGCCCGTTACGCTCGAGCAGCTCCTCGCGTGCTGGGCCACGCACGACTTCGCCCACATCGCGCAGATTTCGCGCATCCTGACGCGCGCCTTCGGCCGGCACGTCGGTCCATGGCGGAGGTACTTCAGTCTGTTGGAGGGCGACGCGGCGTGACGTTTACACCCGCGCCAATCAAGCCGATCGTGGACAAAGCGGTGCTCGACTCGCTGGACGTTCGGGTGGGCACGATCTGCGCGGTCGTGCCCGTCGCAGCAGCGGATCGTCTGGCGCGGTTGACCGTGGATTTCGGCGATCACACCCGCTCGATCATCGCCGGCATTCGCGAGGAGCGCCCGTCACTCGAAGCGATCGTCGGCGTCCAGGCGCTGTTCGTTGTCAACCTGCGGCCGCGCACGATCCGCGGCGAGCTGTCGGAAGGGATGCTGTTCGACATCGGGTTTGCCGATGGCCTGCGGCCGGCGTTCGCGCAGCCTGAGTGTCCCGTGCCGAATGGTGCGCGCGCGGGGTGACAGTGATCGGCGCGGATTACCTCACCTGAAATTGTACCGAGTGCTCGGTCGGATCTGTCCCGGCGACAAAGCGCAATTCCCAGACGCCAGTCGCCAGCCCTCCGGTCGAGACGTTGTAGATATACGAGGCGGCCGTCGCATCGTATCGAAAGGTGTTGTCGGCGTTTGCGTTTCCGGGATCATCCAGGACGCCCGACGTCTGCGTCGATACCTGAACGAGCTGTTTGGCCGACAGGGCGATCGACGGACTGGACACATTCCGTCCCGATTGATCGATCAGAGCGACTCTGAGCGGAACCGTGCTGCCAAGGCGGTGAACCTTCGTCTGGTCGGATAACACCGACAGTCCGTAGGCGACTGTGAACGTCACCGCGCTGGAATTGGCGTTTCCAGCGTGATCGAGCGCGTTCACGAC
>Ga0070713_100001966_pt1 | contig 13264 bp, 14 predicted proteins | sample LARL82metaG_FD_65465 | JGI IMG/M metagenome (GOLD analysis project Ga0070713, IMG submission 65465) | Corn, switchgrass and miscanthus rhizosphere microbial communities from Kellogg Biological Station, Michigan, USA - LAR L8-2 metaG | ecosystem: Host-associated > Plants > Roots > Rhizosphere ... | reverse complement strand
CTCGGTGAGTTCGAGCGACGTGACTTTCTTCGTCCGGACGAGTTCCGCGAGCTCGCGGATCGGCCAGAACGCCACGTCCTCCAGCTTCGCGGGCCTGCGAACCGACGGCGGCGCGCTGAGGCGAAACACGCGTTTCGACTTGTCGACGGCGATTCCAGGCACGAGCGCGCTGAAATGGAACGGCGGAGAGACATCGATCGGGATGTCCATCTGTCGGACGGCTTCGTACCGGCCGAGCGCCTGGTTGGCGCCGGCCACCATCGATCGCCGCTCCTCTTCGGTGGCGTCGATGCCGGCGAGTTTCAGCGCGTCGGTGACCATGTCGAGCGTGATTTGGTCGGCGCCCTGGTCCTGCATGCGGGCCCACAGGACGCCTGGCGCAAGCGTGGCGCCGAGTCCGAGGCCCGCGAAGTGGCTCATGAAACGGCGGCGCGTGCCGTCCGTGATACGTGACTCATGCTGCCCCATGCGGCGCAGGTTATACCAACTACGGCCGGGGGCGACGCGCTGGCGCGCGGCGGCTTGCGTCGCGTTCGACGCGTTTCAGCCAGCGCAGCTCGGTTTCGAACTGGTCGACGATCAACGTGAGCATCCACACCGCTTCGTGGTACGGGTGCCCGACTTCCGCGAGGACACCGTCGAGAGTCGCGCGCTCGCGGACCAGTTCCCGCGTGAGGAATTCGCGGCGGCTCTCGAGCTGTCTCTTGAACACACCTGGATTCGCGCGCCACGACAACGCCATCCATGTGAGGAACGGCGGCCGATCGCGCCCAGTCACCCAGTCATCCCGTTCGAGGGCTTCGGCCAGCGCGGTCCGTCCATCCGTCGTCGTTTCGAACACGTTGCGATCCGGACCTTCCGCGGGCTCGACGCTCTCCGTCCCTCGGATCAAACGCAAGCGGGCGAGCTTGTCGAGCGAGTAGTAGATCTGTGGCCGCGAGACGGCGGCCCAGTCGCGCACCTGGCGTCGCTCGAGCTCCGCGTTGACCTCGTATCCGTGGCGCGGCCGCTCGTCGAGGAGGCTCAGAATCACCAGGTCGGGAGTGGTCAGATCGGATCGCTTGACACGCCGCTTCGTCATGTAGTCTAATTTAGACTACTAGGAGGTCAGATGCAAGTGATTCTTCCGTTGGCCCTGGCGACCATGACCCTCGCGACCGCGGCCGCGGCGGCGGGGCAAAGCGCGCCCCCGCCTCAGAGCGGGCTGAAGTTCGACAACATGCGGCTGCTCGTGACGCGCTTCGACGAAACCTACGCGTTCTACAGGGACGTGCTGGGCCTGAAGCCGACGTGGGGAAAGCCGGGCGAGAACTTTGCGTCGTTCGCGTTCCCCGGCGGTGGTGAGATCGCGATCTTCCGCCGTTCGATGATGGCCGACGCGGTCGGCACTGCCGCCCGTCCGTCCACGCGCCAGGAGCAGGACACCGCCGTTCTGATTCTGACGGTCGACGATGTCGATGCGTTGTACGCGCGGCTGAAACGCGCGGTCGAATTCGCGAACGCCCCGTCGGACAGGCCCGCGTGGGGCATTCGCGCCGCGCACTTCCGCGACCCGGACGGCAACCTGATCGAAGTGTTCTCGCCGATCAGGAAGTGATGCCGGTTTGACATAAAGCTTAGCTTGCGGGCGGAGCAGCAGACCCTTAAGGTTAGGAAGATGCCGGTGAGCGTTGTCTGTCCGCAATTGACCGATCCCTCATCACGTTCGCGCCTACGCGCCGCCGTCGAGTCGGCGATTCGACGGTGGCGGCCGAGCTTCGAGAAGTGGCAGCTCACCATCTTTCGCTCGCAAGCGGGCGACGGATGGGACCTCGCGATCAGCGGCCCGCGCTTCCGGCGGGTCCTCACGCTCTACGGGCCGATGGAGGACCTGCCCGGCCTCGTCACGGCGTATGTGGATGCCGTCCTCGCGAATGCCACATAATCGTCATAGATGGCTGTGATGGCACAGGACGCCCTCGACGCGCTCGCGGGGGCCCGTCATTCCGATCCCTTCGCGGTCCTCGGCCCGCACATCGACGCCGACAACGTCGTGATTCGTGCGATCCAACCGGCCGCCGACCGCGTCGACGTCGTCCGGTCGGGCCATGCCGACACGGCCATGACGAGAGTGCACGCCGACGGCGTCTGGGAAGCCGGCTTCCCGAATTCCGCGGTCGTCTTCGAGTACCGTCTGCGCGTCACGTATCCCGGCGGTCAGAGCGTTCTCGTCGACGATCCCTATCGCTATGGACGCATTATCAGCGAATACGACGTGTACCTGTTCTCGCAGGGCAAGCACACGCGCATCTACGACAAACTGGGCGCGCACCTCATGCGAATCGGGGACGCGGACGGGGTGCACTTTGGCGTCTGGGCGCCAAACGCCGATCGCGTGAGCGTCGTCGGCGACTTCAACGGCTGGGACGGACGTGTGCACCCGATGCGACGGATTGGACCGACCGGCATCTGGGAGATCTTCGTCCCAGGCATCGACGAGGGACAGCGCTACAAGTTCGAAATTCGATCGCAGCTGCACGGCGAGGTGCTGCTCAAGGCGGACCCGTACGCATTCCAGTTCGAACACCCTCCGCTGTCGGCATCGATCGTGGCGCGCCGGGAGTACACGTGGCGCGACGCTCAGTGGTTCGTCGATCGCGCCGGCGGCAACGCGTGGTTCACCCGGCCGATGGCTGTGTACGAAGTGCATCTCGGCTCGTGGGCGCGCGTTCCCGAGGAGCACGATCGGTTTCTCAGCTACCGCGAGCTCGCCGAGCGCCTCATTCCCTACGTGAAGGAGATGGGCTACACCCACATCGAGCTGATGCCGGTGATGGAGCATCCGTTTTACGGATCGTGGGGCTATCAGGTCACTGGATTTTTCGCGCCGACGAGCCGGTTCGGCACGCCCGTCGAGTTCAAGGCGTTCGTCGACGCATGCCACCAGCACGGCATCGGGGTCATCCTCGACTGGGTGCCTGGGCATTTCCCGAAAGATGCGCACGGACTGGCGCGGTTCGACGGCACGTTCCTGTACGAGCACGCGGACCCGCGGCAGGGAGAACACCGCGACTGGGGGACGCTCATCTTCAACTACGGTCGAAACGAGGTCCGCAACTTCCTGCTGGCGAACGCGCTGTTCTGGCTGGAGGAGTACCACGTCGATGGCCTCCGCGTGGACGCCGTCGCGTCGATGCTGTACCTCGACTACTCGCGCCCGCACGGCCAGTGGGTGCCGAACAAGTTCGGCGGCCGCGAAAACATCGACGCAATCGATTTTCTGCGCGAGCTGAACGTGCTCACCCATGGCGAGCACCCCGGCTCGATCACCGTCGCCGAGGAGTCCACCTCGTTCCCGTCGGTGAGCCGGCCCGCGTATCTCGGCGGCCTCGGCTTCACCTACAAGTGGAACATGGGGTGGATGAACGACACGCTCGAGTACATGAAGCAGGATCCGATCTTCCGGCGGTATCACCACCGGCTGCTGACGTTCTCGCTGCTGTATGCGTTCAGTGAGAACTTCATCCTGCCGTTCTCGCACGACGAAGTCGTCCACATGAAGGGATCGATGTGGGGCAAGATCCCAGGCGACGAGTGGCAGAAGGCGGCGACGCTCCGTGCGCTGTACGGGTACATGTACGCGCATCCGGGAAAGAAGCTGATGTTCATGGGGGCCGAGTTCGGCCAGGGGCGAGAGTGGAACCACGACCGCAGCCTCGACTGGCACCTCCTCGACGAGCCGCTGCATCGCGGCATCCGCAATTTCATGAAGGACCTGAATGCGGTGTACCGCTCCGAGCCCGCGCTCCATCAGTGCGACTTCGAACCCGCCGGTTTCCAGTGGATCGACTGCAACGACAGCGACAACTCCGTCGTGTCCTTGATCCGACGCGCGATGGATCCCGAGGATTTCGTCGTCGCGATCTTGAATTTCACACCCGTGCCACGCCACGGCTACGTCGTCGGCATGCCGCGCGCGGGCGTCTACACTGAGCTGGTCAACAGCGACGCGGCCGCGTACGGCGGCGGCAACCTGGGAAATGATGGCGCGGTCGCGACTGACGCCGTGCCCGCGCATGGACATCCGCAGTCCGTGCGCCTCACGCTTCCGCCCCTTGGATGTCTGCTGTTGAAGCCGGCACCCGAGCACGGAGGCGAGCGATAACGGGACAACATCACGGGGGAGCAGAGAACGCGGACCATGAAGGTTGGCGCGCACGATTCGAGGAAGCCTCCGCCCGCCGTACGCACGCCGCGCACGCCCCGCTGACGCCGGTCCGCACGATCGTCGATGTCTCTGCCGCCTTCACGCTCGACGCGATCGGCGACGCCTGGTCCTCGTCGGCGTTTGACGGACCGTTCTATCAGTCGCGGGCCGGCGGTGGCTACTCGATCGGCGTCGTATTCGTGCGGTCGCGCGACGGCAATACGGGAACCAGGGATCCGTCCTCGCTCGGAGGCGGGACGGTCGACGAGCACCTGATCTTCGAAGGGCTCAGCCGTGTTGCCGCGGACGCGGTCGTGATCGGCGCGGGCACGCTGTACCGGGATTCGTTCTTCAGCGTATGGCGCAGGGAGCTGATCGAGCTTCGCCGCGTCCTCGGCCTGCCGCGGCATCCGGCACAGGTCATCCTCACGGTCGACGGCAGTCCGTGCCCAGACGACGTGCTGGTGTTCAACGTGCCGGATGTTCCTGTGTTCGTGGTCACGTCGCCGGCCGGTCGCGACCGACTCTCGCCGGCGCTCGAGGCGCGTCCGTGGGTGCACGCGATCCTCGGGCCTTCGCTCGCGGAACAGTTCGCGCAGCTGCGCGCGCGGGGCATGACGCGCTTCTGTTCGATCGGCGGCCGCCGATCCGCGAGCGAACTCGTCGACGCAGGCCTCGTGCAGGACGTCTATTTGACGACGACCTCGTCCTCAGCGGGCGAGCCTGGGACGCCGTGGTACGTGGGGAAGCGGAGTCTGTCGCTCCAGCCGGTCGTCGTGAAGGAGTGGGATGGTCCCGATGGCGCCGTGCGATTCGAACATCTCTGTGTGCGCTGAGATTACCCACCGCTCATTTTGAGGATCCGTTCCCACTCTTCCGTCGGCACCGGCATCACTGAGAGGCGCGGGATGCGCGTGAGCGGAAACGACGCGAAGAACTTGTCGGCCTTGATTGACGCGAGCGTAACGGGCTGTTGGAGCTTCTTCACCGGTTCGACGTCGACGGCGTAAAGCTTCCCCGTCTTGTCGGCGGGATCCGGATATGCGTTGCCGGCTGCCCTGCAGATGCCGATGACAGACTTCTCGTCGCCGGTGTGGTAGAAAAAGATCTTGTCCCCTTTCTTCACGCTGCGCAGATGTTTCTGTGCGACGGGGTTCCGGACGCCGGTCCACGACGTCTTGCCGTCGCGCGCGAGATCGTCGTAGCTGTAGTTCGAGGGCTCTTCTTTAAACAGCCAGTTCATCAGCGCACGTTAGCACGTCTGAGGGCATGACGAAGCTCAAGCCGGAATACGCGCATCTTCGATTGACGGATCGCATCGAGCCAGGTGTCCGGGTGCTGCTCATCGGCATCAACCCCGGCGTCACGTCCGCCTTCACCGGCCATCATTTCGCCGGACCGACGAATCGTTTCTGGCGACTGCTGTTCGAGTCCGGCATCGTTCCCGAGCCGGTGACGCATGTGGACGACGTCCGGCTGCCGCAGTGGGGCATCGGGATGACGAATCTCGTTGCGCGGCCGAGCCCAGGCATCGACGTGCTCAAGCCCGCGGAATACATCGAGGGCTGGCGGATCCTCGAGCAGAAGATCGCGAAGTACCGTCCCGCGATCGTCGCGTTCGTCGGCGTGACGATGTATCGCGCGCTATGGAGAGTCCTCGGGCACACCGACGCACCTGACATCAAGCCGGGGTTCCAGCAGGCGACCGTGCACGGCGCGCGGATGTTCGTCCTGCCGAACCCGAGCGGCAGAAACGCGAACTTCACCTACGCCGAGATGCTCGAGGCGTTTCGGTCGCTCAGGCGAGCGATCCGTCGCCTGCCTGCTAGTGCGCAGCGGCGCCAGGACCGGCACCGGCGCGCGGGCGCCGCATCAGCAGAATCAACGGCAGCAGGACGAGGAAGATTATCCCCAGCAGCCGGAACAACTGAACGAACGACGACATCGCCGCCTGCTGCTGCACCGTCCCGAACAGCGCCGCGTAGGCGCGGTTCGTCGCGGTCGTGATGTCGGCGCCAGCGGCCATGAAGCCCGCGCGAATCTGGTCGAACATCGCGATCGACGTATGCGAGTACGGATCGACGTTCGCGCCGTAGATGTTCACGAACGCCTGTTCCTTCCGAGCGAGCATCGATCCCGTGACGGCGATGCCGATGCTGCCGCCCAGGTTGCGCATCAGGTTGAACAGGCTCGTCGCGTTGCCCATCCGTTCGCGGGGTATCGGATCCATGCTGACGGTCGTGAGAGGAACGAACAACGCCGACAGTCCCAATCCCTGAAAGAACTGCGGCCAGAAGATGTCCCAGTAGCCGGCGTTCAGGTTCAGTTCGCCGAGCCAGATGAGCGTCACCGCGCCGGCGATCAAGCCGACAGCGATGAGCTTTCGCGCGTCGATCTTGCCGATCAGCAATCCGATGAGCGGCATCCCGATGAGCGAGCCGATGCCGCGCGGCGCCATCGCAATTCCCGCCTGCAGCGATGGATACCCCAGAAGCGTCTGCAGCATGATCGGCAGCAGTACGAGACTTCCGTACAGCACGAAGCCAAGCGTCGTCATCAGGAACACGCCCGTGCTGTAGGTTCGCTCCTTGAAGATGTGCAAATCGACAATGGGTTCTTTCGTCACCCACTCACGAATGACGAAGGCGACGACACCGATGCAGGCCGTCGTCACCAGGAACGTGATGAAGTGAGACGAAAACCAGTCGTGCTCCTGGCCGAGGTCGAGCGCGATCTGCAGAGAGCCGATCCACAACGCAAGCAGTCCGATACCCCAGTAATCGACCTTCGTCACTTCGTGGCGCAGGTACGGCGGATCGAACACGTAGAGCTGCGTCATGATGATCGACGTGATGCCGACCGGGAGGTTGATGTAGAACACCCAGCGCCAGCTGTAGGTATCCGTCAGCCACCCGCCGAGCACGGGACCGAGAATGGGCGCGACGACGATGCCGAGTCCCCAGAAACCCATCGCCTTCCCGCGATCCTGCGGCGGAAACGCTTCGAGGAGCACCGCCTGCGAGAGCGGCTGCATCGCGCCGCCCGTCGCGCCCTGGATGAGCCGGAACAAGACGAGCGTCGGCAGGTTCGGCGCGAGTCCGCACAGCAGAGACGAGGTCGTAAAGCCCGTGACCGACGCCATCAGCAGGTGCTTGCGGCCGAACGTGCGCGCGAGCCAGCCCGTCATCGGCAGCACGATTGCGTTCGCGACGAGGTACGACGTCAGCACCCACGTCGACTCGTCGATCGTCGCCGATAGATTGCCCGCGATGTGAGGGAGCGACACGTTGACGACGGTCGTGTCGAGCACCTCCATGAACGTCGCGAACATGACGGCGATCGCGACGATCCACGGGTTGACGTGCTTGTGTTCAGACATGCGCTGGAACCGTAGGAACCGTCAACCGCTTACTTCACGTACACCGTCGGTGTGACGCTCATGCCCGGGCGGAGCAGGTGGCTCGGATCCTCGCCCGGTTCGAGGTACAGCTTCACGGGGATGCGCTGGACGACCTTCACGAAGTTTCCGGTCGCATTCTCGGGTGGGAGCAGGCTGAACTTCGCGCCCGTCGCTGCGGCGATGCTGTCGACGTGTGCCTTGAACGTGCGTCCGCCGAGCGCGTCCACGGATACGTCGGCCTTCTGCCCCGGCTGCATGCTCTTGAGCTGCGTCTCCTTGAAGTTGGCCGTGATCCACGTGTCCGCGAGGTTCACGAGGGCCATCAGCGGCTGGTTCGCCTGAATCACCTGTCCGACTTCGACGGACTTGCGGCTGACGACGCCGGCGGTCGGCGCCTTCACCGTCGTGTACTGCAGGTTCAACTCCGCCTGCGCGAGCGCCGCCTGCGCCTGCTGGACGCGCGCTTCGGCCGAGGCCGCGCGCGCCTGCGTCACCTGCAGCTGCTGCGGCGCCGTGCGCGCGGTCTCGAGTCCCGCGCGCGCCTGTTCCGAGGTTCCGCGTGCCTGTGCGACGCGCTGCTGCGCGACCATGATAGCGGTCTGTGCCGACGCGACGTCCGACTTCGCCGCGTCCGCCGAGGCGCGGGCCGCATCCGACGCGGCCACCGCCGCGTCGAACTGCTGCTTCGGAATTTCATCCTTGTCGACGAGCGGACGGAGCCGGTCGACGTCCTTCGCGGCCTTCACGGCCGTCGCCTCCTTCTCGCGCTGGCGCGCCTGTGCGGCGACGAGATTCGACTGCGCAACCTGCACTTCCTGCTCGGCTCCAGCAACGCCGGCCTGCGCCTGCGCCACGCTTCCGGTCGCGGTGTTCACGCCGGACTTCGTTTCGACGCGCGCGATCGGCACGCCCGTGCGCGCCGCCGTGGCATTCGCCTCCGCGTCCGCGAGCTCCGCCTTCGCGCGATCGACGGCCACCTGGTAGTCGCGCGGATCGATCTGGACGAGCAGGTCGCCGGCCTTCACCGGGATGTTGTTGTCGACCGCCACCTTGATCACGGGGCCGCCCACGCGCGGCGCGATCTGCGTAATCCGCCCGTCGACCTGCGCGTCGTCGGTCGACTCGCGACCGCGCGAGCGAAGCCACACAATGGCCGCGATCACGATGAGCACCGCCAGGACGCCGGCGCCGATGCGCCAGCGGCGGCCGTTACGCGCCGGCGCCTCAGTCTTCTCCGTATCCGTCTTCGCCTCCGCCATTACCTGCTGCCTCCGAGAAAAGCCATCACGGCCGATTCCGCGACGCCGATGGACTGGGCGTACGAGGCCTTGGCGAGATTGTGAGAGTAGAGCGCGTCCACGTACACGTCCGACGCGCGCGCGACCGACTCCTGCGCCTGTGTGACGTCGAGATTGCCGGCGACGCCGGCTGCGAAGCGATCCCGCGCCTGGCGCAGCTCGTCGTTCGCCAGCTGGACGCTCGTCTGTGCGGCCTCCAGCTGTTGATCGGCGGCGCGCAGATCGAGCAGCGCCGAGCGGACTTCGAACTCCACCTTATTTTTGAAGTCCGCGAGCTCCGCCTCCCGCTGCCTCACCGTCGAGGACGCTTCGATGCGCCGCGCGGTTGTGCGTCCCGCGTCGAAGATCGGGATCTTCACCGTCGCGGCGAGCGTGTAGGTGTTGAGCAATGTGGACGGCGTGCCTCCGATGGCGCCGTAGTCGGCGTCCACGCGGAGCGAAGGCAGCAGGGCGGAGTTTGCGGCCCGGCTGGCCGCTTGAGCCGCTTCCAGGCGTGCCTTTGCGGCGAGGTAGTCGGCCCGCGTGTCGAGCGCGCGCGAGACGGCTTCGTCGACGGGCGGCGGCGGCAGGGGCACGTTGGGCATCTTGTCGGTCAGCGTGATGGCCTGGCCGATGGGCAGGCCGATTACGTGCGCGAGCTGCAGCTTCGCCTTCTCGAAGTCGTTCTCGGCGGCAATCGATCGGTGCCGTTGCGTCTGGACCTGCACCTGCGCACGCACGACGTCGAGACTGGCGATCACGCCGGATGCCTTGAGATCCTGCGCCTGTTTCAGCAGCTCCTCAGCCGTCTGTAGCTGTGCGTGCGCCGTGTCGATGCGCGCGCTCTGCGCCACTCCTTCGAGGTAGAGGTTCAGCGTCACGAGGACGACGAGATCGCGCGCACTCTTGACGTTGTATCGTTCCGCTCTTTCATTCGCGGACGAGGCCCGCGCCTCGTTGATTGCCGCGAGATCGACGACAGGTGCCGACAGGAACACGCGCGCGTCATAGATCGGGAACGGCCCCACGAGGGGCGAACTGAAGCCAAACGCCTGCGGATTGAACCCGAACGCCTCCAGGTTGATGATCTGTCGCCGTGCCGCGAGCGATCCGGATACGTCCGGCAGGAGATCGGCCATGGCCCTCCAGTGCGCGCCATGCGCCGTCGTCGCGGCCTCTTCCTGCAGGAGCAGGCCGAGGTTGTTCTGAAGCGCCCGCTCGACCGCGTCCTTCGCCGAGAGCGGCATCGGCGTGGTCGTCGCCGTGCCTCTCGGAATACTCCCGAAAAAGGGACTCGAGGGAGCGCCAGGGGCCCGCGTCTGGGCAGTCGCATCCGCCGCACCGCCGAGGGCCGCCACCACGACCGCCACCGCGGTCCATCCGACCTTCATTATTCTTCGCCCAGTCCTTTCAGACGCGCGTGCCTGCCAAATTGGATCCAACTTCATGACGTCACGATTCCATACGGATGCACATTCAATCAGAATACTGACACCGGAGGCCCCTTTGCTATCGGCCAAAGGGCGGAGGCCAGATGCAGCGTTTTGTCACATTGTTCGACGTCGATAACACCCTGCTCGACAACGATCGCGTCGTTGCCGATCTGATGCGATATATGGACCGCGAGCTCGGACACGAGCGCCAGCAGGACTACTGGGCGATGTTCGAGGCCCTGCGCGCGGAACTGGGGTATGCGGACTATCTCGGCGCGCTGCAGCGGTACCGCGCGCGGCATCCGCGCGATTCCCACGTCCTCACCGTGTCACAGTTTCTCGTCAACTATCCTTTCGCCAACAGGTTGTTTCCCGAATCGCTCGACGTCGTCGAACGCGCGCGCGCGGCCGGTCCGACGGTGATCGTGTCGGACGGCGACGTCGTGTTCCAGCCGCGCAAGATCGAGCGTTCGGGGTTGATGGAAGCGGTCGATGGCAACATCCTGATTTACGTCCACAAGGAACGGGAGCTCGACGATGTCGAACGCCGTTATCCGGCGGAGCATTACGTGATGGTGGACGACAAGCTCTGGCTGCTGCATGCGATCAAGACGCACTGGGGCGGGCGCGTGACGACCGTGTGGCCGAAACAGGGGCACTACGTCAGCGACGCACGCGTGCCGTCGCTGCCGCGGCCGGACGTGACGCTCGAGCGGATCGGTGAGCTGCTCGCGTGGACGCCGGAGCAGCTGCGGCAGGCGTCGCGTCGGTAACCCAGCGCTCAGCCCACCGGCCGACAGCCGCCAGCGCGTGCTCGAGCGCGCGGCCCTTCTCCGTCAGCTCGTATTCCACTCGCACGGGCGTTTCCGGAACCACGATCCGGGCCAGGATCCCTTCGGCCTCGAGCTCCCGCAGACGCTCTGACAGCATGCGGTCGCTGATCTCGGGGATGGCAGCCCGCAGCTCGGCGAAGCGCATCCGTCCGTGCAGGAGCAGCTGGATCACGGCACCCGTCCAACGGCCGCCGATGAGTTCGACCGCCCGGTGGAACTTGGCGCACAGCTGGGGTTTCAGGCCCATGCAGAGATTCTAGCAAAATTACCCACTTGACACAATCAACTTACTTTTATATAGTCACTTCCGTTTGGTTTGTTTAAAGGAGGACGACATGAGCACGACTACGCAGGCGGCGCGCACCACGTGGAAGATCGACCCCGTCCACAGCCACATCGAGTTTTCGGTACGGCACCTGATGATCACGACCGTCAAAGGACGCTTCACGGGCGTCGACGGCTCCGTCACGATCGACGAGGCGAGCCCGGCTGATTCCGAGGTGGACGTCCGGATCGATGCATCGACCATCGACACGGGGGAGCCGCAGCGCGACGGGCACCTGCGGTCCGCGGATTTCCTCGACGTCGAGAAGTTCCCGCGCCTGACATTCAAGAGCACGCGCATCGCCGATCGAAAGGGCGGTGAGTTCACGCTCGTCGGCGACCTGACGATCCGCGGCATCACGCGGCAGGTCGCGCTGCACGTGACCGACGAGGGCCGCGGGAAGGACCCGTGGGGCGGCGAGCGCGCGGGCTTCTCCGCGACTACGACAATCAACCGCAAGGACTACGGTCTCAACTGGAATCAGACGTTGGAGACCGGGGGGGTTCTCGTGGGAGAGGATGTGAAGATCCATCTCGAACTGCAATTCGTGAAGGCGTGAGGACTCAGGAATTGCGGAGGTCGGACAATTGCGGATTTGTAATTCCATCAATTCCGTAATTTTCGACTCCGCAATTTGTGGATCCGGGAATTTTCAATCGTGCGTCCGTCCACCTGGGTTATAGTGCTCGCTCGTTTACCTGGGAGGATTGGATGAACAGCTCGAAGTATTCGCGACTGCTCAGCTCGGGCGGAGTGGCGGTCTTCGTCGGGTGTGTCGCTATTGCGCGGATCGGAGCGCAAGACCACGGCAATCCTTTTATCGATCACGGTGACAACGGCGAGACGATTCACGTGCTTCCCGCGCCGGCGGCGATTCACAATACGCACTTCACCGAGCCGACTGATGCGGAGCCGACAGGTCACCTCAGCGTGTTCCCATCGGCCAACAGTTCCGGCAACCTGATCGATCATCACGGTCCGGAGATCGCGAACGCGTCCTTCGTGCAGATCTATTACAACCCGTCCGTCGCGAACTCGACGGCGACGCCGAACGGCACGACGATCGCGAGCTACATCGACGGCTTCGCGAACGCCTACTCGAGCGGGCTGGACTACGACGCGTCGCCGACCTCCGATTACACGATCATCCAGCAGTACGGTTCGTCGAACCCCATTTCAGCCGCACTGCCGAACCTCGGCCAGGTTGTGGACACGCAGAGCACCGCGAACCGGATCAGCGACGGCGGGGTCCAGAATTACCTGGCGACCGTCTTCACTCGCGGACTCGCGCCCGTGAGCGCGAACAACGTGTACGGCGTCTACTTCCCGCACGGGATGAAGATTGCCCTCCAGGGCGGCACGTCCTGCAGCGCGTTCTGCGGCTACCACAGCCACTTCACCTACAACGGCACCGTGATCAAGTACGCGGTATTCCCATACACGGACTGCCGCGCGTGCTCGCTGTCAGGGAAGACAGTCGCGGACATCCTCACGATCGTGACGAGCCACGAGATCCGTGAAGCGGTCACGGATTCGCTCGGTACCGCGTGGTTCGACTCGCAGGGGAACGAGGCCGACGACAAGTGCGCCTGGCAGCACCTCTATCAGACCGCCAACGGCAACTACTGGGTGCAGCCTGAATTCTCGAATGGCGGCACGGTCGGCGGGAAGACGTACCCCGGCCCGGGATGCGTCGTGCCGCGGTGAAGACAGAACACTAAACGGCTCAGGGCCGAGGGCCTCGCGCCTGGGCGCCAGCCCAGGCTCCAAGCCCCCGGCCCTTGCCTCCTAGAAAGAAAAGCCGAGTCCC
>Ga0070713_100001963_pt1 | contig 13278 bp, 9 predicted proteins | sample LARL82metaG_FD_65465 | JGI IMG/M metagenome (GOLD analysis project Ga0070713, IMG submission 65465) | Corn, switchgrass and miscanthus rhizosphere microbial communities from Kellogg Biological Station, Michigan, USA - LAR L8-2 metaG | ecosystem: Host-associated > Plants > Roots > Rhizosphere ... | reverse complement strand
CTGCTCCCGTCCATTCTCGCTCACGTCCGCCGCGTTGCCCCTGGCATTCCGATCGAGGCGAAACAGATCGGCCCCGATACCCCACGGATGCTGCAATCCGGCGAGGCCGATCTGGCGCTCGGCTACATCTCGGATCTCGATGCCGGGCACTTCCAGCAAGCACTCTTTCCGCAGGACTGGGTCTGTTTGACGAGCGCCAAACACGCCCGAATCCGCGACCGGTTGACGGTAAAGGATTTCAGGCGCGAGGCGCACGTCTTCATTCGCTCCGGCACGGGACACCAGTTGCTCGCGGGCGCGCTACAGGAGGAGCGGATCGTCCTTGACGTTGCGCTCGAGCTACCCGGCTTTTTGGGACTACCCGCAATCGTCGGGACGACTGACCTGATCGCCACCCTTCCAAGGCACATTGGCGAAACGCTGGCTCACTACTATGGACTGCGCGTGCTCGACTGCCCGCTGGCGATCGCCGGGTTCACGGTGAAGCAATATTGGCACGCCCGTTTCCATCACGATCCCGCCAGCCAATGGTTGCGTGGTGTCTGCGCGGAGCTCTTTCAACAGCAGGAAGTGCGGGGTCTAGATCGTTCCAGTTCGCCAAAGAAACGAAGGCCGCGCGATTTGCCGTCGTAATGGAGCGCCTGCGGAGGGCGGCTTTCGGCCCTCCGACCGAAGCTAAGCGCCCGGTTTGCGCCAAGACCTGCCGTTTCGGGTACCTCGCATTGCAATGCCGGTTAGCGGCGGCCCAGCCACGCCGAACTCACCGAATGGATCGGCGACGACTTCGAGCCAGACGCCGACGAGGCCGAGATGTTCTGCGATAACAGGCCGATCGCTATCCGGTTAAGGTCCGGTCGCCTTGTAAAATCAGGCACCGACTCGCCAACTAGCATGGAAATTGCATAATTTCTGGGCGAAACGGATCGCCTATGAACCTGATAAGTCTCGACATCCGCATGCTCAGGTCACTGATCTCGGTCGTCGAGACCGGCAGCATCACCGAGACGGCGCGCCGGCTTGGCCGCACCCAACCGGCGATTACCCTGCAATTGCAGCGGCTGGAGGAGTTGACCGGCAAACAGCTCTTCCTGCATGGCGGGCGCCGGCTAACGCTAACCGAAGACGGTACCACGGTGTTGACCTACGCCAAATCCATCCTGCGGTTACACGACGAGCTGATCTCGCAGCTCGCATCGCAGGAGATTGAAGGCCAGGTCGTACTCGGTACACCGGATCTCTACGCCGCCTTCATGCTGCCCTCGATCCTGAGCGTATTCCGAAAATCATTTCCACGCGTCCAAGTCGAGCTCAATTGCGCCCTGTCGACGCCGCTGGTGGGCCTCGTCAAGCGCGGCGACGTCGATATCGCCCTCGTCACCCGCATGAACGATTTCACCGGCGGTCAGGTGGTGCGGCGCGAGCAGCTGGTTTGGATGACCGGGGAGCAATCCTCAGCGCATCAGGAACGTCCGATCCCCCTCGCCCTGCTGCCGCCCGGCAACATCTACCGCGACTACGCCATCGACACGCTCGAGCGGGCAAACTTGCGCTGGCGCGTTGCCTGCGTCAGCGAAAGTGTCGGCGGCCTTCAGGCCGCAGCTTTCGCCGGCATGGCCGTAACCGTGCTCGGCCGCAGCGCGCTGGTGCCCGCGATGCGGGAGATCGGACCAAAGGAAGGTCTGCCACCGCTGCCGAAGATCGAGCTCCTGCTCTATAAGTCGAGCGGCGCCACCTCGAAGGCGGCCACCGCGCTGCACGACTACCTCGCGCACTACCTGCGCCTGGACGAAGAATTCAGCGGCCGCGGTATCCCGATCGAGCTGCCCTGATCTCCCCGCTCACGCCTTGGCGTGGGCGCGACCTTGCTCCCGCAGCGCCAGCGGCGGCCAGAAATTTGACCAAGGCTGCGCCTCTTCGAACGCGGCGGCGATGCGAAAAATGGTCGGCTCGTCGAGCCAGTGCGTCACGATTTGCAGGCCGATCGGCAGGCCATCGCGATCGAAGCCGCAGGGCAGGGTCGCCGCCGGAAGCCCTGCGAGATTGATCGGCCAGGTGAACGGCGACCAGCCGAGGTGCGGGTCCACCGCAATGCCGTCGACGCGGTCGACGCCGAGCAGACCGGCTTCAAACGCCGTCACGGCGACGGTCGGCGTCACAAGCGCGTCAACCCGCTCGAACAGTTTCAGGAACGCGTTGCGCGTCTGGCTGCGTCGATACCCCGCCTCGATATAATCGGTACCGCTATAGTGGCGGCCGGTCCTGACGACATCGCAGTAGTCGGCTTCGGAGCCTGAAAGATCAGCCATCGTCCGGCTTGCGACCGCAGCCGCCTGCTCCGTGAAGGCGATCGGCTTCAGTGTGTGCTCCAGGATGCCCGGGTCCAGTCCCGGACTGTCCATGTTAACCTTTGCGCCGCAGGTTTCCAGGATGGCGAGGGCCTTGTTGAATGCTGCGCGCACGTCGGGGCTTACAGCGGCATAGCCGAGATCGACGCTGGCGCCGATGCGAACGCCGTTCAGCGGGAAGACCTTGGTGTCGAAGCGGCGCGGTGACAGCGGAAGACTCGCGGGATCGCGCAAATCATAGCCTGCGATGATCTCGAGCGCGAGCGCAGCATCCGCGACCGTGCGCGTGATTGGCCCGGTATGTGCGAGCGAAGCCCAGGATGGCGGCGAGAAGCCGGGCGAGCGCGGCACGAGCCCGAAGGTCGGCTTGAGGCCGAACACGCCGCAGAAGGACGAGGGCACGCGGATCGAGCCGACGCCATCGGTGCCGATCGCGATCGGGCCACAGCCGGCGGCAACCGCCGCTGCCGCGCCGCCGCTCGATCCGCCGCTGGTACGATCCAAATTCCAGGGATTTCGCGTAGTGCCGGTGACGCGACTGTCGGCCGTGAGCTTGTAGCCGGCCTCGCACGTCGTCGTCTTGCAGGTGATGATCGCACCCGATGCTTTCAGCGCCGACACCACGGCGGCATCGACGTCGGGCACAAAAGCCTTGTTCAGCGGCGAGCCGCCATAGGCCGGCACGCCCGCAACGAACACTAGGTCCTTGATGGTGACCGGGATGCCGGCGAACGCGCCCGTGGCCTCGCCGCTGCGCATCTCTTTCGTGAGGCGATCGGCGTCCGCCCTCGCCTGCTCGTACATTGGTGTCACGACCGCGTTGCAGGCCGCATCGGTCGCCTCCAGCGCAGCGATGGTTTCGTCGACGACGTCGCGCGGGGTGAACGTCTTGCGCTTGTAGCCGGCGAGGATTTCAGTTGCGGAAAGCGCGCCAAGGCCAGTCAGCGCCGGCAAGGAGGCCGTTCGGCCGGAACCATCAGTCATGATCAATCCCAGCAGTCTATCTGAGCGCGGCCTCGACAGCGCGCTTGGCCATCACAGTGACGAGATGCGCACGGTAGTCGGCTTCGGCGTGAATGTCGGAGGTGAGCCCATCAGTGTCGATCTTGATCGCCGCGATCGCGGAGGGATCGAAATCCTTCGCAAGCGCCGCCTCCATCGGCGGAACGCGGAATACGCCGGGTCCGGCGCCAGTCACAGCGACGCGCACGCCATCGAAGAACTTTGCGACGAACACGCCGACCAGCGCATAACGCGAGGCCGGCGCTTTGAATTTGGCGTAGCCAGCCTTGAGCGGCAGGGGAAAGCGGATCGCCGTGATGATCTCGCTCGCCTCGAGCGCCGTCTCGAACAGGCCGAGAAAGAACTTGTCGGCCAGAATCTCGCGCGCGCTGGTGACGATGGTGGCACCGAGCCCGAGCACGCCGGCCGGATAGTCGGCCGCCGGATCGTTGTTCGCGACCGAGCCGCCGATGGTGCCGCGGCTGCGCACGGCGGGATCGCCGATCATGGAGGCCAGCACGGCAAGTGCAGGGATCCTGGCCTGCAAGAGCTTCGATGCCGCAACCTCCGCATGAGGGCTCATTGCGCCAATCGTGATCGCGGAGCCACCATCGCTGATCCCCTTGAGGCCTGGCAGCTTGGAAAGGTCGATCAGCGCTGCAGGACTGGCCAGCCGCTGTTTCAGCGTCGGGATCAGCGTCATGCCACCAGCGATGAGCTTGCTGTCCTCAACCGAGGTCAAAAGCATTGCGGCGTCGGGAACCTGGCCAGGCTGATGATACGCAAACGGTTTCATTGGTTGTCCTCCCTATTCCGCGGCGACCGGCAGCGAAGCATTTTGAAGCAGGCGCCAGATCCGGTTCGGTGTCGCTGGCATGTCGACATGGGTGAGCCCGAGATGGGACAGCGCGTCGACCACCGCGTTGATGACGGCAGCCGGCGACCCGATGGTGCCGACCTCGCCACAGCCCTTCACGCCCATCGGCGTGTGCGTGCACAGGGTCGAATGGGTCGCGACCTTCATCATCGGCAGATGATCCGCCCGCGGCATGCAGTAATCCATCAGCGAGCCCGACAGGAGCTGGCCGGAGCCATCGTCGTAGACGGCGTTCTCGTAGAGCGCTTGGCCTACGCCCTGAACGATGCCGCCGTGCAACTGCCCCTCGACGATCATCGGATTGATCACGGTGCCGACGTCGTCGACCGCGGTATAGTTGACGAGCGTCACCGTTCCCGTCTCCGGATCGACCTCGACCTCGGCGATATGGCAGCCGCCGGGATAGGTAAAGTTGACGGGGTCGTAATACGCCTGCTCCTCCAACCCCGGCTCCAGCACTTCGAGCGGATAATCGTGTGGAACGTAAGCAGCGCCCGCGATCTCCTCGAACGTCTTCGTGCGATCCGTGCCCGCGACCGAAAATCGTCCGGCCTCGAACTGGATGTCCACTTCGGCGGCCTCTAGCAGATGCGCCGCGATCTTCTTGCCTTTGACGATGACCTTGTCAGCAGCCTTCGACAGCGCCGCGCCGCCGACGACGAGCGAGCGTGAGCCATAGGTGCCCATGCCGAACTGCACGCGGTCGGTATCGCCGAACACGATGTCGACATTCTCGAAAGCCACCCCCAACTTGTCCGAGACGATCTGCGCAAACGTGGTCTCATGACCCTGGCCGTGGTTGTGCGTACCGATCAGCACCGTCACCTGACCGGTCGGATGCACGCGCACCGTAGCGCTCTCATAGAGACCGCCTCGCGCGCCCAGCCGGCCGGCGAAACGTGAAGGCGCAAGGCCGCAGGCCTCGACATAGGTTGAGAAGCCGATCCCGCGGAATTTGCCCTTGCGCTGCGAGCTCGTCTTGCGCGCGCCAAAGTTCTTGACGTCGGCCGCGATCAGCGCGCCGTCGAGACATCCCATCGGATCGCCGGAATCGTACTGCACCAGCACCGGCGTTTGATATGGATAGGCCTCCTTCGGGATCATGTTGCGACGGCGGATCTCGACACGGTCGATCCCCATCTCAGCAGCCGCGACATCGACGATGCGCTCCAGCACGAAAGTCGCCTCGGGCCGGCCAGCGCCGCGATAGGCGTCGACCGGCACCGTATTGGTGAACACCACCTTCACGTTGCAGTAGATCGCGGGCATGGTGTAGACGCCGCTGAGCAGGGGACCATAGAGATTGGTCGGGATGTTCGGCCCGAATGTCGAGAGATAGCCGCCCATATTGGCGAGCGTGTTGACGCGGAAGGCGAGGAATTTCCCGGTCTCATCGAGCGCAAGCTCGGCCTCGGTGACATGGTCGCGGCCGTGGCGGTCGGAGACGTAGCCTTCCGAGCGGCTCGCCACCCATTTCACCGGCCGCTTCACGCGTTTGGCGGCCCAGGTGATCACCGCCTCCTCGCCGTAGTGGAACTGCTTGACGCCGAAGCCACCGCCGACATCGGGCGCCACCACGCGCAGCTTGTGCTGGGCGATGTTCAGCACGAGTGCGCCCATCAGGAAACGCACGACGTGCGGGAACTGACTCGTGGTCCACAGCGTGTAACGCTCGCTGCCGGGCTCGTACTCCGCGATCGCCGCGCGCGGCTCCATCGGATTGCCGATCAAGCGGTTGTTGACGAGGCTGAGCTTTGCGACATGCGCGGCCTTTCGGAACGCCGACTCGACCGCGCCCTTGTCGCCGAGCTCCCAGTCACAGCAGACGTTGTTCGGCACGTCGTCGAACAATTGCGGCGCGCCTGGGTGGATCGCATCGAGCACGCCGACGACCGAGGGCAGTACCCCGTAATCGATCTTCAACAGCTCGGCCGCCGAATTGGCCTGCTCAACCGTCTCCGCGACGACGAATGCGACCATGTCGCCGACGAAGCGCACCTTGCCTTGTGCCAGCATCGGAAACGGCGGCTCCTTCATCGGCACGCCCTTGGCATCGGTGATGCCCCAGCCGCAGGGCAGCGAGCCCAGCCCGTCGGCCGCAACGTCCTCGCCGGTCAGGACCGCGATGACACCGGGCGCGGCCAGCGCGGCGCTCTTGTCGATCCCGCGCAGGATAGCATGCCCGTGCGGCGAGCGGACGAACACGCCGGCGGTCATGCCGGGACGCTTGATGTCGGAGACGTAGTTGCCACGGCCGGTGAGGAAGCGGCGGTCTTCCTTCCGCTTCGGTGCCGCCCCGATGCCGATCACATTGCCCATGGTCACTCTCCCTTGGCCGCAGCATGCATGGCGGTCGCACCGGCCATCACGGACACGACGATGTTCTGGTAGCCCGTGCAGCGGCAGATGTTTCCCTCCAGACCATGGCGGACCTCAGCTTCGGTCAGCGACGGCTTGTCCTTGGCGAGCGCCACGGCCGTCATCACCATGCCGGGCGTGCAGAATCCGCATTGCAGACCGTGGTTCTCGTGAAACGCCTCCTGCATCGGATGCAGCCGGTTCGAGCCAGGCTCTCCCTCCAAGCCTTCGATGGTGAGAAGCGTCGCCCCGTCGAGCGCCGGTGCCAACAGCGTGCAGCTCTTCACCGGCAGGCCGTTGAGATGCACGACGCAGGCGCCGCACTGGCTGGTGTCGCAGCCGATATGGGTGCCGGTAAGATCGAGCTGCTCGCGCAGCAGTTCGGCGACGAGCGTTGCCGGTTCGACATCGACTGTGGTCGGCCGGCCGTTGAGTGTGAAGGATATCTGCACGATCAAAACTCCCCTGTGCGCGACGGGTCTTAGGCAAGCGGGCGGGCGCGGTCGGTGGCCCAAGTGGCCAACACGACATCGCCGACATTGAGCGGATCTGCGAAGAAGGTCTTTTCCGGTACGTAGGCGACGAACTCGTGGTCGGGCACGGCGTCGAGCATGACCTTGACGAAGTAGCCCTGATATTCGATCGCGAGCACTCGGCTGGGCAGCGAGGTCGAGCAGCCCACCGGCAGCGTCTGTCCGGGCCGCACCAGGGTGACGTCGTCACGGCGCACCGCGATATCGACCGTATCGCCAACGCAGATCTTCGCCCGCGCCTGGAACGGCACCTCAATGCCATCGGGCGCGGCCTGCGTCATCACGAAGCTCGCGCCGTTCACCTTCTCGACGCGGCCCGACAGTACGTTCTGGCCGCCCATGAACTCGGCGACGTAGCGATCGTGCGGATGGGCGTAGACGTCCCGCGCCGGCCCCGCCTGCTTGATCCTGCCCTGCTCCATCACCACGACGAGATCGGCGAGCGCGATCGCCTCGAGCTGGGTGTGGGTGACGTGGATAAAGGTGATGCCGAGCTGCTGCTGCATGCGGCGGAGCTCCTGGCGCATCTGCACGCGGAGCTGCTCGTCGAGCGCCGAGAGCGGCTCATCCAGCAACAAAACGCGCGGCTCGGTGATCGCGGCGCGCGCCAGCGCGACGCGCTGCTGCTGCCCGCCGGAGAGCTGCGCCGGCAGGCGATCCGCAAAACTCGTCAGCCGCACCTTCTCGATCATCGCGTCCGCTGCGCGCAAGCGGTCAGCCTTCGACATGCCACGGACGCGCAGCGCGAAGGCGATGTTTTCGCGCGCGGTCAGATGCGGAAACAGCGCGTATGCCTGGAACATCATCGCGGTGCGCCGCTGAGCCGGCGCGAGCCCAACGACGTTCTGGCCGTCGATCACGATCTCGCCGGCGGTCGGATCCTCATGGCCTGCGATCATGCGCAAAATTGTGGTCTTGCCGCAACCGGACGGGCCGATGAAGCAGCAATACGCGCCGTCGGCGATCTTCAAGTTGACGCCGTCGACCACATTGGTCACGCCGTCAAAACTCTTGCAGAGGCCTGCCAGTTCAATATCGCCGCGCTCGATCGCCATTCCAAGAACCTCTAGCCTTTCGCCTGACCGCCGCGCTTCTTCTGGATCAGCACGATGGTCCCAAGGCTGACGCCGATGACGATGAACGAGATGATGGTCGTCACCGTGCCGAGGGCGTAGAGTGACGGCGAGGTGACGTTCAGCGTCATGCTCCAGATCTCCAGCGGCAGCGTGTTGAGCGAGCCGGCGGTCTGAAGGCTGCGGGCAAATTCGTCGTAGGAAAGAGTGAAGCCGAACAGGGCTACCGCGACGATGCCCGGCGCCAGGACGGGGACGATCACCAGCCAGATCGTCTGCCAGCGGCTTGCGCCAAGATCGTAGGCCGCTTCGTCCCAGGCACGATTGTAGCGCGACATCACCGCAAACATCACCAGGACACCGAAAGGCAGTGTCCAGGAGAGCTGCGCGCCGAGCGCGGAGGTGTACCAGCTGGCGTTGAGGCCGAGCGCCTGGAACAGCAGACCCGTACCCAGGCCAAGCACGAGGCCGGGCGCGACCAGGCTGCCAATCATCATGTAGAAAACCACGGCATCGCCAGTAAAGCGCCGGCGGAAACCAAGCCCGGCGAGGAACGAGATCACAACGGTGATGATGGTGACGATGACCGCGAGCTTGATCGAGCGGTCGAACGAGCCCTTGACGTCACCGGTTCGCACCTGCGTGAACAGGTCTACGAACCAGTGCAGCGAATGCCCCTTCATTGGAAACACGAGGCCGCCGCGGATGTCCTGGAACGACAGAATGTAGATGCAGATCATCGGGCCATAGAGCGCGAGCACGTAAAGCGCAAATAGCGACGACAGAGCGTAGAAGGTCCACGGACGCCCGCCGCGGCTCGGCGCGATCGCCTTGTTCGTCGCGGGGACGACAGCTCGTTGCATGTCGGCGATCATCGCGCTCATCGCGCGATCTCCTGGCGGATGTCGACGGTTCGCAGGATCAGCGAAACGATTGCGATCAACACCAGCGTCAGCAGCACGGCGCTGGCCGCTGCGGTCGGGTATTGCAGCACACCGACGTCCTCATAGAACGCGCTCACCACCGAGGCCGAGCCGCCGCCGGACATCACCTTGACTACGAAGAAGTCGCCCATCACGATCGAGACCACGAAGATGGTGCCGAGCGCGATGCCGCTCTTGGACATCGGCACCACGATCAGGCGCATTATGTCGAACCGGCTGGCGCCGGCGTCGACCGCGGCCTCGATCAACTTCTTGTCGATCCGTGCCATGGAATTGAATATCGGCACGATCATGAAGATGGTGAGCTGGTGAACATAGGCGATGACGACCGCGAGGTCGGAGAACAGCAGCACTTCCAGCGGCTGGTGGATCGCGCCCGTCGCCAGCAGAGCCTGGTTGATCAGCCCCTCCTTGCCGAGCAGCGGAATCCAAGAAATCATCCGGATGATGTTGGAAGTCCAGAACGGCACGGTGCAGAGCAGGAACAGCCCGATCGCGAGTAGCTGGTTACGGACGTGGAACACCAGGAAATAAGCGACGAAAAAGCCGATGATCAGCGTGAAGATCCAGGTCAGCACCGTGAACTTGACGGTTGCAATATACAGTTTGAGCGTCAGCGCGGAGTGCAGCACCTCGATGTAGTTCGAGAGCGTGAAGCCGGGCGTCAGCCCGCCAAAGCCATCGGTGGCAAAGAAGCTCGCCGCCAGCACGACCAGGATCGGCGCCACGAAGAATGGCACGAGCACCAGTACCAGCGGCGATACGTAGAGCCAGCCGGCGAGATTGGCGCGTGGTGCGATTTGACTTGACTGCATGTCGGCGAACGCCTTCGGTCCTTGCCCCGGCGCGTCGCCGCGCCGGCTCTCGCTTAACGTCAGGTAAAGCAGGATTCACGCCACCTTGAAGTCGTTCCAGCGCTTGTTCATGTAGGCGGCCTCGTCCATCAGCGTATTCCAGCAGGAGATGTTCTTCACGCGGTCGAGGAACGAGCCGCCGTCGCGCTTGGTGCCGGACTTTTCCATCGGTACGCCATAGGGATCGTTGATCACCTCGGGCGCGGGTTGGCCCTCGTACCAGAACGCCCATTCGGCCGGCGTCAGGAACTTCTTCGCGGTCGACGGCACGGGACTGTAATAGCCGTAGCGTGCGACGAAGCCGCCCTGCCAGCCCGAAAGATACCAGTTGAGATATTCGTAAGCTGCTTCGAGCTTCTTGCCGGAGAGGTGTTTCATCAACCCCATTCCGTTGCACCAGCCGCGATAGCCTTCCTTGCCGTTCTTGACGTTGACCGGTGCGTAGACGCAGGGGATCTCCTTCACACGCACGGCGGCGACCGCGGGCGACCACATCGATTGGATGATCACCTCGCCTGCCGCCATGAGCTGCACGGACTGATCGAAGGTGGTCCAAGTTGCGCGGAACTGGCCGTCCTTCTTCAGCTCGATCAGCTTGTTGCAGGTGAAGTCGATTTCCTCCTTCGTCATGTTGCCTTTGTTGCCGTATTTGATCAGGCCTGCGCTCTCGAAGCAGAGCGCCGCATCCATGATGCCGATCGCGGGCACGTCGAGGATCGCGGCCTTGCCCTTGAATTTCGGATCGATCAGGTCCTTCCACTCGGTGACCTCGTGGCCGACGAGATCGGGGCGGTAACCGATGGAGTCGGCGTTGTAGACCTGCGGCAGGAATGTCGCCCACTCCGTCACGCCGTCGTTCAAGTCGGTCGCGTCGGGCTTGGCGATGTACATGGCCTCATAGGGCGAGATGCCCTGGCGCGGGATCTTGTGGCCGTCGATCTCACCCTTGGTGAAGATCGGCAGAATGCTATCGAACTCCTTGATCTTCTTGACCTCGATGCCCTGGATGACGCCGCGCTTGGCCGCGAGCTTGGCCTGCCAGCCCTCGAGATCGGCAATGTCGACGGTATTAGGCTGGCTTATGAAACGGTTGATGGCGGCGGAGGTGTCGAGGTTCTGCATCGTCACCTTGAAGCCGAGATCCTTGGCCGCTTGGTCGCCGATCGCCTTGACCACGGAATAGGAGACGCCGACATGGCGGAGCTCGATGTCCTTGATTTCCTGCGCCCAGATGGTCGGGAAACCGCGGATTGCGTCGGAGCCTGCGGCTGCGCCAGCGACCGCCGCAGCGCCCTTCAACAGCGTGCGCCGGCTCAGCTTTTTCGCTTCCCCCGGCTTCGTTCCGGCCTGGTTGGGACCAGCATTCCCCTTATCGCTGTCAAGCATGGCAACCCTCGTTGGTTACAATGAGCCGCCGCAACGATCTTCAGTGATCCCTGCGGATGTGATCAGTTGCGCGTGAAGCTATTGGCCGGATTTTGCGAAGTAAAATTGGAAGTAAAAATTCGTGACATAAGCGGGACTAATGGCGCGGCGCTCTGCATTTCATTTCAGCACGCAGGTTAGGAAGGCAGCAGGGCGTGTATACTGGCCGCCATGAACCAAATTGACCGGTGCTTGGGCGAATTGTTGGAACCGTCTGACCTTGAGTCCGCCTTGCGCCAATAGCTGCCGAACTCGCCAAGCCAATTTAACCGGACCCACCAGAAACCAGGGAGCGGCGGTCGTGTCATCGTGTTCTGTTTTGAAGAGCTACATACGCGCGAAGACGCGCTTCGCGCTTGTGCCCGGCCATGACGATGACGGATCGGCGCGATACGATGCGCTTCCGGAGCTTGGCAGCGCCACGATGATGACGGTTATTCTGGTTCGAATGCGTCGCACGCAACTTCGGCTGCGGTCGGCAAGAAAACAGACAAGAGAACAGACAAGAGACCAGAGAGCGCATGGAGCCGCCTTCTCGCGGCACGAACTGCCCGAGGGATGCACCGTCATCGGCCCTCTGAATTGCAAGAGGGCGCGGGGAATGCCGGGCGACGGCCTCGCCCGTGGCCCGCCAGCAAAAAGAAAAGCTGGCGGCAGACACCACAGGTCCAGCCGGATCAACCCGGCATTCCCTGCGCGATGGTTTTAACGCTTATGTCGTGCTCTCCCTGGGAACCGGGCTTTCTTGCTCCCATCACCCGCATCGTTCGTCACGTTGCGAGCTTGGCGCCAGCGTCGGGGCGCCAGGACCACACGATTTTGCGTCCGCATCAGCGTCGTTCGTCCGCGCGAGATCGCGCACACCGCCAAAGCGTCCATCGCATCCCGCCCCGCGTGTCGTGACGATCGCGAAACGCCCCTCCTGCCGAAGCGGGACGTAGACACCATACTTCTGATTTGCAGAATCAGTAAAGCGGAATATTTTTTGCCGAAGGGCTGGACAGCATTTCTGAAAAACTGCCTGGCGGGCAAATCACCCGGCCTTCCGGCGGCTCCCCTTCCGCGACGAGGTCCCAGCCGCACGCGCTTTCATCGAATTTGTCGCTGCGAACTCCCCATCAACGCCAGCGCACGAACAGCCGCTACGATCCGCGCAACCGGGCTGCGCTGAGCTGACACGATCAATCGTGTCGCTTCCGGCGCGAGCGATCACGCCGTTTGTCTCTTGCGAGAAGACCCGTCTTGTTGTTGTGTAACAAGGCGGTCATCCATCGGTTGTAACGACATTGGCGACGCTGACGGGGGAGGTCTTCATGAATCGCTATTGCATGTTCAAGGGTGTCGTCGTCAACGCAGCGCCCTTCAAGCCCGAATATCCGGGCAGCCCGCATTATGTCGTGAACGTCAAGCGCGACGACGGCAATGTCTTCAAGATCGTCATCAACTCGGCATCCGACACGGTTGGGGAAGACGGCAACAACAACGTCTATTTCTACGCCGACCTGAATTTCGTGGACCCGGTGACCGACAAGCTCGGCAAGCTCGAAGCCGGGCTGCACACCGAGGATTTTCCCCGGCTCGACTATTGGCAGGATCGCAGCCTGCTCGATATCAGGCGCATGCGCCCGATTCCGTTTCAGGACGAGGAGGGCAACCGCGTCGACGTCAACGACACGATCGACGATGTGCTGACGATCGACACCGACAAGCCTCCGCAGTCGCTGCCTTACGACAATGGCAGCGGCCAGATCCACAATCGCGATTTCTTTTCGCCGACCGACAACAACGTGACCGTCTACGGTTTCGGCTTCCTGTTTCAACCCAAGGAAGACGGCTTGCACGAGACCCACATGAACCAGGGCAATCC
>Ga0070713_100001958_pt1 | contig 13297 bp, 9 predicted proteins | sample LARL82metaG_FD_65465 | JGI IMG/M metagenome (GOLD analysis project Ga0070713, IMG submission 65465) | Corn, switchgrass and miscanthus rhizosphere microbial communities from Kellogg Biological Station, Michigan, USA - LAR L8-2 metaG | ecosystem: Host-associated > Plants > Roots > Rhizosphere ... | reverse complement strand
ATCGGAGGACTTCGGCGGCGGGTTCACGCCGAACGCGGAAAATCGCGAAAGTGAAGTTATAGTAGACGTGACACTTCAACCGGACTAGACCGATGCTCATGTCGGATTTTCGCTTCGCGCTGCGCAGCTTGGCCCGATCGCGGGGCTTCGCGCTCGCCGTGATCGTCACGCTCGGTCTCGGCATCGGCGCGAACACGGCGATCTTCAGTGTCGTGCGCGGCGTCATGCTTCGTCCGCTGCCGAATCGCGACGGCGATCGCCTCATGTACCTGCGCCAATCGACCAACGGGCCGGGAGGCGAGAACATCGCGTTCTCCGTCCCCGAGATCAACGACTTTCGCGAGTCGTCCAAGACGCTGGGTGGAATCGCCGAGTATTCGCCGATCACGTTCACGCTCATCGGCGATCATGAAGCCGAGCGGCTCTCGGCCGGCCTCGTGACCGGCAATTACTTCAGCGTGATGGGCCTCTCGCCGGTCGTCGGTCGCGCGTTCGGCCCGCAGGACGACGGCCGCGGTGCCGCACCGGTCATGATCCTGACCCACGAGTATTGGCAGAAGAAGTTCGGCGGCGATCGGTCGGTTATCGGCAGGACGCTGCGCGTCGGCGGCAAGTCGGTGACGGTCGTCGGCGTACTGCAGGCAGCGCCGTACTTCCCGGCGAAGATCGACGTGCTCATGAACATGGTGAACAGCGAGCATCACTTGAGCGCGACGATGGTCACCGGCCGCACGCATCGCATGACAGAGATGATCGCGCGGCTCGCGCCGGGGGCCAGCCTCCAGCAGATGCGCGCGGAAGTCGCCGGGATCACCGACCGCGTTCACAAGCAATATCCGGAATCGTACGATGCCGGCTCCGGCTACCAGGTCACGGTGATACCGTATCGCGAAGTGCTCGGCCAGAACGCGAGGCTGACGCTCTGGCTGCTGATGGGCGCCGCGGCGTTCGTCCTCATCATCGCATGCGCCAACGTCGCGAACCTCACGCTCATGCGCGGCGTGCGGCGCGAGCACGAGCTCGTGGTGCGCGCGGCCCTCGGCGCCGGCGTCGCGCGGTTGCGCAAGCTGTTGCTCGTCGAGAACCTGTTGCTCGCCTTGATGGGCAGCACCCTCGGACTCGCCATCGCGTTCGGCGGCGTGCGCATGCTGACCACGCTCGCGGCGCGCTACAGCCCGCGCGCGGACGAGATTCGCATCGACGGTGTCGTCCTCGCGTTCACGCTGCTGCTTGCTGTCATCGTTTCGATCATCCTGTCTTTCGCGCCGAGCCTGGCGAGCGAAGCCTCGTTGAGTGCATCGCTGTCGGCGGGTGCGCGACGTTCGACGAACGTGCGTCGCCAACGGCTCCAGCAGACGCTGGTCGTCGCGCAGGTCGCGGCGTCGGTGATCTTGCTGACCGGCGCTGGGTTGCTCACGCGGACGATGCAGCAATTGTCGGTCGTGAACACCGGTCTCACCAGCGAAAACATGCTGACGATGGAAGTCCCGAAGGACTTCAACGGCGTGAAGAAGGAAGAGATGATCGGCGACTATGAGCGGATGCGACAGCAGCTCGTGTCGCTGCCCGGCGTGCAATCGGTGGGACTCGGTTCGACGATGCCGCTGCGCTCCGCCGGCATTGCGCTCGACCTCAAGGCCGAAACGCATCCGCTCGCCCCGGGTGAGGCGCAGCCGCACGCCGAGTATCGCACGGCGAATCCCGAATACTTCCAGGCGTCGGGCATTCCGCTGCTGAAGGGACGCGTGTTCTCCGACAACGACGACGCGACGTCGGCGAAAGTCGTGATTCTCAACAAGACGATGGCGGATCGTTTGTTCGGGACCAAGGATCCAATCGGCCAGCGCGTGGCGTGGACGGGCGACGTCCTGCGATTCATCGGCATGTCGGAGAATGAGTGGCGCACGGTGGTTGGCGTCGTCGGCAACACGAAGGACGGTGGTCTCGACGCGATGCCGCTGCCGGCGGTGTTCACCCCGTTCGCGCAGAGCGACTTTCCGATCGGCGGGTTCGTGATTCGCGCGAAGGGTGACGCGGCGGCGCTCGCGCCGGCAGCGACGAAGGCTCTGCGTGAGATCGCGCCACAGCAACCGCTCGAGCACGTCATGACGGTCCCGCAAATTCGCGATGAGAGCGTCGCGCCTCGCCGGCTCAACGCGATGCTCGTGTCGTCGTTCGGGGTGCTCGCGCTCATCGTCGCCGCGGTCGGCATCGCGGGCGTGCTTGCGTTCTCGGTGAGCGCGCGCACGAACGAGATCGGGATTCGCATGAGCCTGGGCGCCGACGGCGGACGGGTGCAGCGCATGATCATCTCCGAGGGTGGACTGCTCGTCGGGCTCGGCCTGGTGATCGGAGTGATCGGCGCGCTGTCGTTGTCGCGTCTGATGCACGGCCTGCTGTTCGGTGTGCAGCCGCACGATCCGATGACGCTCGTCGGTGTGTCGGCGATCATGGCGATCGTCGGACTGCTCGCGTGCTGGATCCCCGCGATGCGCGCCGCACGAATCGACCCGGTGGAGGCGCTGCGCAGCTAGCGCCGAAAAGTGCGACTAGTGGCAGCTCCACACCGGAAAATGGCTCGCCGCCGTACACACCGCGTACACAAACGCAAACGGCCGGCGCACGTGGTGTACGCCGGCCGCAGGACAGTGGTGAAGCGAAAGAGTTTGGGAAAGTGGGCCCGGGAGGAGTTGAACCTCCGACCTCACGCTTATCAGGCGTGCGCTCTAACCACCTGAGCTACGAGCCCTAACTACCTGTCGTGCCAAGTCTTGAAAGTTAACCGGGGCCAAACCACCGGTCAATCGAGACCGTGCACTCGGGCTCTCGTTCAACGATTCCGGTCGAACCAATCGATGACGTCGAACGCCTGCGACACCTGCAGCGCCACGGCGTGGCCACCCTGCCCGCGAAATCCCGGCGACGCCGCGCGCACCCACCACCGGTCACCGCGAATCGACGTCTTGATCAGCGTCGACGCCGAGAGACGATACCCGCCGCCGAACTCGCCGTCGACGAAGTCCGTCAACCGCGCCGCCCACAACGCGGTCGACGCCGAGGTCGCCGTCGTCGGCCGAATGAATGGATACTTGTTCCGCTCCGCGCGGCCGGCGATGAAGAATCGCGGCGTGAGCGTGTACTTCGCCTCACCGTAATAGGTGAAGCCGGTGATCGTGCCGCTCGGGATGTCGTAGCTGCCACGCGCCGCCTCGGCGTGCGTCTCGAGATAGCCGTGCGCGAACGACGCGTCGAACGCGACGACGCGCTGCTGATAGGCAGTCCACTCCTTGCCTTTGAGCGCCAGGTCGGCGACGTCCTTGTTCAAGTACGGCCCGACGGTGAACGACGCGCCGAGTCGCAAGCCGACGATTGGCGTGAAGCCGCCGCCGATCGCGGGACGCAGGTAGGGCGTCGGACTCGGCTCGTAGCCAGTGTGGCTCGTCGGGAGCGACACCGCCGCGACGCGATAATCGAACTTATATACGTCGCCGAAGACTTCGACGCCGAGCGGGTAGTCGAGCGAATAGCCGTCCGGGTCGCCGATCAACGGATTACGTGTCGAAAAATGTCGGGCGGCAAATGTGCCGATCACGGGCGTCAACCGGCCGGCGTCGACGACGACATGCGATGACACAGTGTAGCGGAGGCCGAACTGGTTGCTCGACACTTCTTCCGAGCCGGGCTCGTAGCGCGCCGATCCTGCCTCGACATCGCCCTGCGCGTACGCGACGAGTCCGCGCCACGGTTCCACCGCACCCCAGAGCTGCAGGCGTCCGAGGCCGCCTGGCTGTCCGCCGTTGCGCGTGAGCAAGTTCGATCGCGCGTTCGTCGTCCAGAACTCTCCGTCGGCAATGCCTTGCAGCAGCACGGCGCCTTGCGCGCGCACACGCGTCGGTGCGGCCGCGACGAGCGTCATGGCGACGAGTGTCGTTGCAATGCGCATGGTGCGCCGGCGTCGCAGCGAATCGCGTCGCATCAATCCGCCGCCGACGCGACGTGCGCCGACCCATGCATCGCGTCTAACGCTTCGCGCACGGTGCGTGCGAGGATCATTGGCGTGAACGGTTTGCGGAGAAAGACCGCCGCGGGATCGAGCTCGTATTGGGCGAGCGCGTCGTCGGCGTAGCCTGACATGTAAATCACGAGCGGCGCCGGGCGCGTCGCGAGATACTGCGCGACGAGTTGCGGTCCGCTCGTGCGCGGCATGACGATGTCGGTCAACAACACGTCGATGCTCCGTACGTTCGCGATCTCGAGCGCTTCTTCGGCGTTGCGTGCGACGAGCACGGTGTAACCGCGCTCCTCCAACGTCCGCCGCGCGAGAATGCGCACGTCCTCGGCGTCCTCGACGATCAAGATCGTCTCGGTGCCGCGCGGCAATTCCGCTTCCTCGACGACCGGCGCGTCGCTCACGGCTACCATCTCGGCCGCGGGCAACCTGATCGTGAACGACGTGCCGCGCCCGACCGCGCTGTCGAACTTGATCGTGCCGCCGGACTGATTCACGATGCCGTACACGGTCGACAGGCCGAGCCCCGTGCCCTTCCCCGGCTCCTTCGTGGTGAAGAACGGCTCGAAGATGCGATCCTTCACGTCGTCCGACATGCCGATGCCCGTGTCGCTGACGACCAGCGAGACACCGCCGGACACGTTCGACGTGGCGATCGTCAGCGTGCCGCCGGCGTTCATCGCGTCGCGGGCGTTGACGGCGAGATTGAGCAGCACCTGCTCGACTTGGCCGCGGTCGGCGCGCACGCGTCCGAGCGGCGTGTGCGATTGAATGCGCAGCTCGATGTGCTCGCCGATGATGCGGCGCAGCATCGGCGCGATGCCGCTCACGACGTCGCCCAGATCGAGCACTGTCGGTTGGAGCACCTGCTTGCGGCTGAACGCCAGTAGTTGATGCGTGAGGTTCGCCGCGCGATCCGCTGCATCGACGACCTGCCGCAAATCCTCGGCGGACGAGCTGTTCTTCTCGGCGCGCATGAGCGCGAGCTCCGTGTAGCCGGAGATGACCGTGATGAGATTGTTGAAGTCGTGCGCGATGCCGCCGGCGAGCGTGCCGATCGCCTCGAGCTTCTGCGATTGGCGGAGCTGGGCTTGGCTCTCGCGGAGCGCCTGCTCGACGCGCGTGCGCTCGCTGACTTCGTCGGTGAGGACGACGTTGGCCGCCACGAGCTCCGCGGTGCGCTCCTCGAGCTCGCGTCGCTTGACGGTGAGCGAGTCCATGAGCTGGTTGAACGATTCGTTCAACGTCCGCACCTCGAGCGCCTCGTCGTGGGCTTCAAATCGTCCCTGTCGCTGCTCCGCCGCTGCGCCCGAGCGCATGTAGCGCACGAAGCGATGGAAGGGACCGAGCACCGTGCGGGCGACGAACGCCGCGCCGATCCCCGCGATGAGCACCGCGACTGCACCATACACCAAGAAGTCCATGCGCAACGGCCGCATCAACGCCGCGACGCGGCGCGACAACGGCTGGAGCATCCAGAGACGCACGGCCTCGTGTTGTTGCGTCTCGCCGAGGCTGAGCGGCGCGGCGACGTAATCCTCGCCGCGCAGCGAGACCGTGGCCGGCTGAGAATCGTGCGCGTGCGCGGCGAGCTGCACCAAGATCGCCGGGGCGGCCAACGCGGAGTCGCTTGCGCCCAATACCGTCGTGCCGGCGGTCAGCAGCACGTCGGCGTCCGACGCCGCGCGCGCCGACGCGATGAACGCGGCGTCGAGCCGTCGCCCGAGAATGAGCGTGCCGAGGGTGAATCCATCCTGCACGATCGGATACACGGCGACTTCGAGGTCCCCGGTTTCCGTGCGCAGCGCCGCGAGGTCGCCGCTGTCGGCCGGCACGCTCGGATCGAGTACGTGGCGGACGGCTTTGAGGGCGAGCAGGCTCGTGCCGCGCGGGACCATCGCGCCGGAGCGCGCCGTCGCGGCGAACACGCGACCGGAATCGTCCGTGACGAGCAGGAGATCGGCGTCGACGGTGCGCAGGCGGTTCCGGAGCTCGTCCTCCATGGTGTTGACGAGATCCGTGCGCGCCTGGCCGGTCGTGTTTTTTTCTTCGCGATAGATCTTGAGATCGTATTGGAAGCTCTGCGTCTGCGTGAGCAGCGACGCGGCGAACAGCAGCTGGGCCGCGTCTCGCGCCTGGAGTTGCTGGAGGGTGCGTTGATTGCGCGCGAGTTGCTGCTCGAACACGGCGCGCGTGTTCGTTCGGGTCTGAACGCTCAAGGCCCAGAAGACGACGAACACGACGGCCGCGGTCACGGTCGAGCCCAGCGCCGCGAGCTTGATGCTCAGCGAGCTGCGGCGCGCGCGACGGCGGAACGAAGTGATCGCGGGAACGGTCATCAGCGGGCCGGCTTGTCGCCTTGCGGCACCGGGATGTTGAAGTCCATCGTCGTGGCCTGGCCGGCGACGACGTGCACCTTGCGTATGATCGGTTTGGCGCGCTCGTGCCACCCGACGATGGTATAGTCGCCCTCGGGGACGTCGTCGATGACAAAGTGGTGGTCGGCGTCCGGCGAGGCGAAATAGGGGTTCGCCAGGACGAGAATGGTCGCGCTCATGTCTGAATGAATGTGGCAGAACACCTGAACGGTTCCCGCCCGGTCGAACGTGAACGAGCGCGAGGTCCCCTTGGGGTAGCGGCCGAGGTCGAATCCTTTCGGTCCGGCGGCGGCGGACAGGGAGAATACGTTGTGGTAGACGTCGTCCTGATTGGGGAAGTCGACCGTCGCGCCCTGGACGACGGGCAGCACGTGAGGGACGAAGTGCTCGTCGCGCTGGGCCATGCTGCCGTGGCGGCGGCTCTCGAGCCGCGCGGGCGAGGCATTGAGCTGTTCGGAATCGCCTTCCAGGTAGATGACGACGTTGCGCAACTCCGCCGCGACCGGATCGCGGGGCGCGCCCGACGGCACGACACCGATTCCGGGATCGGAATAGATCCGGAAGGCGGGCCGGCGGGTGGACAGCGCGTTCGAGATCTCGACCGTGCCTTCGATGCGGCCGGTGGCCGGTCGCGGCGTGGCGAGGTCGGCCGGGCGCGGGACCGCGGCGGTGGTCGCAAGGATCGTCGACGCGAGGAGCGCCGGCGCGAGGTGAACGACGAGCGGTTTCAACAGATGCACGGTCCTACAACTTGAGGGCAGGCGGGGGCCGAATGCAACGCAGGCCCGATGTAGGGAAATACACCGGGCCGCTCGGTTTTGCTCGCCGCGGTCATGCCGCGCTATTCGTCGTAGCGACCTGGGCGCAGCGGCTTTTCTTCTTCGTCGACCTCGTCGTACTCGTCGTCGAGATCTACGAGCTCGTCCTCGAGGTCATCGAGGTCGTCTTCGTCGTCGTCGAGGTCATCATCGTCCTCGTCCTCGTCGTCATCCTCGTCGAGGTCATCGTCATCCTCGTCGAGGTCGTCGTCGTCATCGAGGTCGTCATCGTCGAGATCGTCGTCCTCGTCGTCGAAGTCCACGTCGTCGTCGAGATCGTCGTCCGCGTCTTCCAGGGGCTCGTCCTCGATGTCGTCATCGCGTCGCTTGGCGAACGCAGGCAGCGACTGATCCGACGACTCGAACATGGCCGACATTGCTCGGTTCTCCTTGCAGAGCTAACGGGTGAGGTCCAACAATGGCAGGTACGTGAGACTCGCGTCAACCGCTGGACGCCGGTGCGACCCGGTGTTACTCGGTGTTATCCGGAAATTCGTTCGCGCTTGGCCTCGCGCGACAATTTCTTTCGATCGGACGAATTCAGGAACCGCTTGCGCAACCGAATGCCTTGCGGCGTGACCTCGATCAGTTCGTCGTCCTCGATATACTCCAGGGCAGCTTCCAGAGTCAACTCCCGCGGCGGCTCGAGCTGAATATTCTCGTCGCTCGACTTGCTGCGCATGTTCGTCAGCTTCTTTTCCCGGGTGGGATTGACGTCCATGTCGCCAGGTCGCGCGCTTTCGCCGACGACCATTCCCTCATACACCGAGTCGCCCGGCTTCACGAACAACGTCGAACGCTCCTGGAGGTTGGCGAGGGCGAACGCGACGATCGTGCCATGCTCCATCGATACCAGTGAACCGCGCATACGGCCGGCGAGCGGTCCCGCCCACGGCCCGTAGTCGAGGAAGCGGTGATGCATGATGCCGGTGCCGCGCGTGTCGGTGAGAAATTCCGAGCGATAGCCGAACAGTCCGCGCGCGGGAATGCGATACAGCAGTCGCACCAATCCCTGACCGGGGTTCTTCATTTCGATCATCTCACCGCGACGGGAGCCGAGCTTCTCGATCACGGTCCCGAGATATTCCTCGGGAACGTCGATCGCCAGCTCCTCGTACGGCTCGAGGCGCTCGCCACTCGCGCCTTCTCGCGTGATCACGCGCGGTCGCGACACCTGAAACTCGTAGCCCTCGCGACGCATGGTCTCCATGAGGATCGTGAGGTGCAGCTCGCCGCGGCCGGACACGGTCCACGTGTCGGTCGAATCCGTGTCGTCGACGCGCAGCGCGACGTTGCGCTCGAGCTCCCGATAGAGACGCTCGCGGACCTGGCGCGACGTGACGAACTTGCCGTCGCGGCCGGCGAACGGCGAGTTGTTGACGATGAAGTCGACGGAGATCGTCGGCTCCTCGACCGCGATGCCCTCGAGACGCTCGGGGTTCTCGTGGTTGGTGACGGTCAGCCCGATTTCCACGCCCTCGAGACCGGCGAGCGCGACGACCTCACCCGCGGTCGCCTCCTTCACTTCGACGCGGTCGAGCCCCTCGAAGGTGAAGAGGCGCGTGATGCGCGCTTCCTGCGCCTTCTGATCCGGATCGAGCGGGAGCAACGCCACGACTTCACCCACGCGCGCCGTTCCGCGCTCGATGCGGCCGATGCCCAATCGTCCGAGATAGGGCGAATGGTCGATCGTCGAGATGAGCATCTGGAACGGGCTCGCGGCGTCGCTGGGCGGCGGCGGCACCTTGGCGAGGATGGTCTCGAACAGCGGCGTGAGATCCTGCAGCGGCTGATCCAAGCTCATCGTCGACGTGCCATCGCGCGCCGAGACGTAGACGACCGGTGCGTCGAGCTGGGCCTCGTTGGCCTCGAGCTCGATCAGGAGATCGAGGACCTCGTCGTGCACGCGCATCGGATCGGCGCCGGGGCGATCGATCTTGTTGATGACGACGATCGGCGTCCGGTGGAGCGCGAGCGCCTTGCGCAGCACGAAGCGCGTCTGCGGCATCGGCCCATCGAACGCATCCACGACGAGCAGCACGCCGTCGACCATGCGCAAAATACGCTCGACTTCGCCGCCGAAATCGGCGTGTCCCGGCGTGTCGACGATGTTGATCTTCGTCCCGTGCCAGCGGACGGCAGTGTTCTTGGCCAGGATGGTGATTCCCCGCTCCCGCTCGAGCGGATTCGAGTCCATCACTCGTTCCTGGACGACCTGATTATCACGGAAGGCGCCCGCCTGCCGAAGCATCTTGTCGACGAGGGTCGTCTTGCCGTGGTCGACGTGCGCAATGATAGCGATGTTACGGATTTGCATAGCCTTGGAACGTAAGGGATCGGCCATGTTTAAGACAATGGCGGACCTCGGAAGACGGTTAAGTCCGGCAAATAACCCTTGCGTAACAACCAATAGGCACGCACAATGCCGCATAGGAACCGAGCGTTCCGAATGGTCCCGATACGCCAATCGTCGGAGGTGGCCAATGAATCAGGCGGATGTAGCCGCGATAGAGAATTACCCACACGGGCGCGGCTACGGACACGATTACATGCGAGGGGGAGAAGTGCTCGGCGGCTATGGCTACGCTGAGCGGGACGAATACTCCAAGGCCCGCGGAGAGCTTGCCGGAAACGAGTCGGAGGACGCGAGCTCGGGCGAGCGTGGAGACGGCCAGTCCTCAACCGAACGACAGACCTAGCGGGTCAAGTCAGCTGATCGCAGCGACGTGACTCGCTTTTGATTTCTTACCGGCGCGCGGACATCCGCGCGCCTTTTTGTCGTGGTTCGGCGGCGCTCACGGGTGCAGGTGCAGCTCTCGCTCGGGCATTGCCTCGCACTCGAGTTGAATCGTGACGTGCTGGATGCCCATGGCCAGCAAGAGATCGTGCGCCTGCTCGAGCACCTCTTGGTGATTGCCCGAATTGCGCACGATCGCGTGCGCGCTCATCGCGACCATGCCTGAGGTGACCGTCCATACGTGGAGGTCGTGAATCGACTCGACGCCGGGAATCGATTCCAACCGCTCGCGCACGAGGTCGAGCGCGATGTGCGGCGGCGCCGCCTCGAGCAACACGTCGACCGACTCGCGTACCAGCGTCCAAGCGCCGGCGATGATGAGGACCGTCGTCACGAGCGACGCGATCGGATCGGCGTGGAGCCACCCCGTATATCGAATGATCACCGCCGCCACGACCGTTCCACCCGAGGCGAGCATGTCGCCAAGGACGTGGAGATAGGCGCCGCGAACGTTGAGGCTTCCGTCGCGGACGCCGTGCAACAGCCACACGGCGACACCGTTGATCAGAAAGCCCAGCGCGGCGACGGACAACATGATGCCGCCGGCAACCGGCTCCGGATGCTTGAACCGCATCACGGCTTCGATCACGATCCACACCGAGATGAGCAGGAGCGTCGCGCCGTTGATCAACGCGGCGAGAATTTCCCAGCGCAAATAGCCGTAGGTCTTGGCGGCCGAACCCGGCTGTCGCGCGAGCCAGGCGACGAACAGCGAGAGCCCGAGGGCGCCCGCGTCCGTGAGGACGTGCCCAGCGTCGGCCAGCAACGCGAGCGAGTTGGACAACCAGCCGCCCAACCCTTCCGCGATGAGAATGACGGCCGTGAGGCCAAGCGACCAGGCGAGCGCCCGCGTCGATGCCGCGGCGTGCGAATGCCCGTGCTCGTGCGAATGCGAGCCGTGCCCGTGGTCGTGCGAATGACCGTGTGAGTGACCGTGCGAATGCAAGTGTGCCATTACACTCTAAACATAGGATCGACGCTACCCGCCGCCCACGGTAGATTGTGCGCGTGCTTCCCCGCCTGATTGCCATCGCCGTTCTCCTGCTCGTGAACGGCTTCTTCGTTGCCGCTGAGTTCGCGCTGGTGCGATCCCGCCGAACTCGCCTCGAGTCGATGGCGCGAACCGGCGACTGGAAGGCCCGACTTGCGCTGCGCGCCTCCGGAAATCTCGCTCGGGTTTACTCGGCAAGCCAGTTGGGGGTGACGTTGGCGAGTCTCGCCCTCGGTGCCCTGGCGGAGAGCTCGCTCGGCGGATGGATGGCGAGCTGGTTGAACACGTTGCCCTGGCCGATCGAGCTGTCGGTGCGCGTGGGGCTCGGCGCGACGATCGCGCTGACCGTGGTGACGTTCTTCCACGTCGTGTTCGGCGAGCTCGCCCCGCGCGGCGCGGCGCTGTCGCATCCCGAGAGCGTCGCCAAGTGGCTGACGCCACCTCTGCTCGGGTTCGCGTGGCTCGCGACGCCGTTCACGAGCTTGCTCAATCGCTCGTCGCAAGTCGTGCTGCGCGTGCTCGGACAGAAATCGGCGAATCCCGAAGAGAACGTCCACTCCGCGGAAGAGTTGCGCATGCTCGTGGAGCAGAGCCAAGAGGTCGGCGTGCTCCAAACGCAGGACGCCGACATGCTCGAGGGCGTGTTCGAGTTCTCGGAGAAGAACGCGCGCGAGGTGATGACCCCGCGGACCGAGATCGACGCCCTCGACGTCGAGTCGACGTTGGACGAGACACTGGCGTTGGTCGAGGAGAGTGGCCGGTCGCGATATCCCGTGTACGAGGAGACGATCGACAACATCATCGGCCTGGTGCTCGCGAAGGATCTCATTCCGATCCTCCGCTCGCCGCCGTCGAACTTTTCGCTCCGATCGATCATGCGACCGGTCCACGTCGTTCCGGGGTCGCGCGAGGTCGAGGAAGTGCTCACCGATTTCAAGCGGCTCAAAGTGCACATGGCGATCGTGCTCGACGAATTCGGCGGCACGGCCGGACTCGTGACCATGGAAGATTTGCTCGAGGAGATCGTCGGCGAGATCCTCGACGAATACGACGAGCCGCCGGAGCACCTGGAGCGCGAGAGCCCCGACCTGGTGATCGTTCCCGGCGGGACGAACATCGGCGAGCTGAATGAACGGTTCGGTCTCGACGTTCCCGAAGACGATTACACGACGATCGGCGGCTACGTCTTCGGCGCGCTCGGTCGGCTCGCCGTCGTCGGCGACAGGATCACGGCCGGCGGCGCGGTCTTCACCGTCCGTGAAATGGACGGGCGCCGCATCGAATCGCTCGCCGTCGATCTCCACGCGGCCGGGGATCGTCGCGGGAGCGAGCGCGCGTAGCGTCGAGAACGCTTATCTCGCCTTTGGACCGCGCGGCAGCAATTGATCCATATCGGCGAACTGCCAGGCGTTGACGGCCATGATCGTCGCCGCCTGAGCGATGTCGCTCGGCACCGTGTGGCTATAATCGTCGATCTGTGAGTGATGCGTGTGATCGTAGCCGCGCGTGAGCTGATCGTAGTTGAACGCCGGCACGCCGTACGGCGTGAACGCGAGATGATCGGTGCCCGTCTTGATGCCCGATCGCACCATCAACGGCCCGAGGCTCGCGACCGGTTGCAGCATCGCCTTCCACATGTCGCGCAATTCTTCGCGCCCTTGAACCGCCATCGCGGTGATTCGACCCGTGCCGTTGTCGAGCACGAGCACGGCCTGGAAGTTGTCGAGCTCCTTCTCGTGCTTGATGGCGTACTCCTGCGATCCGAACAGTCCCTCTTCCTCTCCGGTGAACAACGCGAAGCGGATGGTGCGCTTGGGACGGACGCCGGCGGCCTTGAGAATACGCGCTGCTTCGAGGACGGCGATCGCGCCCGTGCCGTTGTCGGTGCCGCCCGTCGCCAAGTCCCACGAATCGAGATGCGCGCCGAGCAGGACGACTTCGTCGGGCTTCTCGGTGCCGCGGATCTCAGCGACCGTGTTCCACTGCTGGAGCGTGTCGCGGGTGAACGTGTTGGTGATGTCGACTTCGATTCGCGCGCGCTCGCCGCGGCGCGCCAGACGCTCGAGCTGGGAGTAATTGTCGTTGCCAATGACGATTTGTGGAATCGGTGAGACGTACGCCGGCGAGCCGCTCATCGTGAACAGGCCGAATTGCTTTCCGCCGTCGTGGATCGCGCCCGCCGCGCCCTCGCGCGCCAAGAGTGGAATGCGCGAGTTGAAGAACTGCGCCTCGTCGTTCGTGTGCGGACCGAGCGCGCGCGCGAGCGAGTCGATCCGCGCGCTGTCGGCCCTCGTTTGCGGCGGC
>Ga0070713_100001956_pt1 | contig 13304 bp, 14 predicted proteins | sample LARL82metaG_FD_65465 | JGI IMG/M metagenome (GOLD analysis project Ga0070713, IMG submission 65465) | Corn, switchgrass and miscanthus rhizosphere microbial communities from Kellogg Biological Station, Michigan, USA - LAR L8-2 metaG | ecosystem: Host-associated > Plants > Roots > Rhizosphere ... | reverse complement strand
CGATCATCGAGCCCATGACCAGCATGGTCGAACTGGTTAGGCCGAGACCCTTGACGAATTCGCGGTCGGCGGTGTCGTCGGTCTGAATGGGAACCGGTTTGGCGTCGACAGTCATTTGGAAGTGAGCAGTGCTCAGTGGTCGGCGGCAGTAAAAAAAGTGTCAGTTCTCACTTGCTAGTTCCCAGACCGCTGCAAAAGGTCTCGGATGATGCTCAGCTCAAGAACTGGGAACTTGTAACTGGCAACTTGAAACTGTTCTGCCCACTGACCACTGGCCACTGCCTTTGCACTTTACCCCAGAATTCGTAAAAATTCCTCTGCTGATTTGCCGGGGTCCAGTATCAGATCGGATATCACCGCGACAGAGTCGGCGCCAGCTTCAATCACTTCGGCGCAATTTGAACGTGTAATTCCCCCAATCGCGACCAGCGGTTTCGTGGTGAGCTTTCGCGCTTCGCGCACGCCCTCCAATCCGACGATTGGGTCGGGATTTGCCTTGCTTACCGTTCCGAACACCGGGCCGATAGCAACGTAATCGGCCGAAGTTTTGTCCGCCTCAATCACCTGTGCCGGATTGTGGGTGGAAACGCCAAGCCAACGATTCGGGCCAACGATCTTGCGGGCGCTTGCGGGGGAAAGATCATCCTGGCCGACATGAACTCCCTCGAAGTCCGCAGCGAGGCAGAGGTCGGCGCGGTCATTCATGATCAGGATGACCGAATCGCCGCTCCCCGAGTAGAGCACTCGTTGACGGAGTTCGCGAGCGTCGATCAACATCCGCGCGGCGTCCCCAGACTTGTTGCGATATTGGAGAACGCGGACGCCCGCCGCGACCAGTTGCTCTGCGGCCTTCAGCAGGGCATCGGAGTCTGGGAAGCAGCTCGCGTCCAGGATGGGATAAAAGCGCGGAAGAGCGATGATCATTGCCAACTGTCAAATATATAGAATTTGCACCTTTGCCGGCCTTTTGCGTTGTGACTGAACGCACAACAACGGTGAAGGCGCCGATGCTAGACTTTGCGGATAGCGCAGGAGGTCTCCATGCGCAAATGGGGAGTGATCGTAACGTTGTTTTATGCAGCAGTGCTATTGCTGCTGATTTTTCCAGCCTGCATGGTTTTTTCGTACAGCGGAGTCAAAGGGGCCAGCGTATCCGACATTCGGAACCTCCTGAAAGACTTCTATACCCTGTGGTTCACTTGGGCGTGGGCAGGGACTCTGATCGTAGGCGAGGCCCTGCTGCTACTGGTGAGCGTCGATGCTTCGCATCGCCGACTCCGCCCCCGAACTAATATCGTGGTTTCCATTGCGGTAGGAGGGGCGTTGTTGGGGTTGTTGAGTTTTGCGGCCACCGCGTCGGTTGCGGCAGCTGTTCGGGGAGATCACTTCGATCAGTGGGGATGGATACTGTTTGTAGGTGGACTACTGGCGCCCTGGCTGGTTTGGACATTCGTCTTCTACCGATATTCGAAAAATTCCAATGACGTTCCGTCTCGCGCTACAAAATGGCTACTTCGAGGCAGCGTGCTGGAGTTGCTCATCGCGGTGCCGTCACATGTGATCGTGCGCAGGCGACATGAGTGCTGCGCCCCAGCGGTTACGGGATGGGGAATTGCGACCGGGATCGCTGTTATGCTGCTGTCGTTCGGGCCGAGTGTCCTGTTCCTCTATAAGAAACGGATGCAATCGCTAAGAGGGAAAACGGCGGCTGCAGGGTAGAGGCTGGCGCGTAATGGCGTTTGCGAGTAGTAGCACTACTACTACTCGCAATGCTACATTGCTGATTGTGAGTACCTCGTCCGCTCCCACCCCTGAAAGCTCGGATTTGAGCATCCCCCCAGCCAAGCGAATCCTTGGGGCGGCGAAATCTCTGTTTGCGACCAAAGGTTACGAACTCACCACAACTGCGATGATCGCTCGCCAGGCAGGAACCAGCGAGTCGCAGATCATCAAGTATTACGAGAATAAGGAAGGCGTCCTAGTTGCGGTGTTCAACGAGGCGTGGTCACGAATTACGCAGCAACTCGAGCCCCTCAGGTCCATTGTTTTGGGGGCGGATCGCCTGGAGGCCATGGTTGGCGTCATGCTGAATTTCTTTCGTGCGGATCCTGCGCTTCAGGAACTGATGCTGTTCGAAGGCCGCCGCCTCCGCCGCGAAGGCGATCTGCTGCTCACGAGCGGGTACTTGTCATTCGTGAGGATCGTCGACGAGGCGCTGCGGGAAATGCACTCTGCTGGACAGCTACGGCCGGAACTCAATGTCGAAGCAACGCGCTCCGCTTTAATCGGGATGTTTGAAGGGATGTTGCGCGATCAGACCCTCGCAGCCCGCAGCAGCTATCCCGCGCAATATTCCCTGGAAGCAATGCATGTGATCTTTCGGACAGCGATGCAGGCGTTCGTGGTGAGAGCAACGCAATAGTTGCTGGTAGCTAGTTGCTAGTTCAAACCCAGTCCGCTCCAGATTCCTGAATCGTGCAGTCTCTATTCGCTGAACTCGGAAACTTCGGACTAACAACTGGCAACTGAGAACTGGCAACTACATCTTTCCAGGCGCTGGTTTAGAATGGAAGCAATGGCAAACGCACTGGATTTCGGTCCCTATGTAGACATTGAGAAGGGCAAGCGCGTCGTGAAAGAGTTGGAGTATGGCAATCCCACGCCGGAAGGTGTGGTGCTCACGACCGTGGACAACGTTGTCAACTGGATGCGCAAGAATTCCATCTGGCCGATGACGTTCGGCTTGGCGTGCTGCGCGATTGAAATGATGTCGATGGGAGCGTCGCGCTTCGACATTGCCCGATTTGGCGCAGAAGTTTTCCGCCCATCGCCTCGCCAATCAGACTTGATGATTATTGCCGGCCGTGTTTCCAACAAAATGGCGCCGGTCATCCGCCAGTTGTGGGAGCAGATGCCTGAACCGAAGTGGGTCATTTCGATGGGCGCGTGCGCAACCTCAGGTGGCGTGTTTAACAACTACGCGCTGGTACAGAGCGTGAACCAGGTGATTCCAGTCGACATTTATGTCCCGGGCTGTCCACCCCGTCCGGAGCAGTTGATTTATTCCATTACTCTTCTGCAGCAGAAAATCCAGGCAGAGCGTGGAACCATGAAGCGGGCGCTGAACATCGGATCGTAGCTTCGCACCGCGAATCTGGCCAATCCCCTTACGCTTCTTCTTAAACCACTTTTCTGGGACTTGATTGGGCGCTGCTACTTTTCTTGCCGGGGCCCGGTTCCAGGAATGCGCCCACCGATTCTTCCAACAATTCCTGAATGGTCTGATGGATCGTGATCATGTCGGGGATGAGATAGCTGATCTCGATCGCCAGCAGGTTCTTCTGCATGCACCTTGCGATTACATCATGCAAGAGCCTGGCTTCCCGCAGAAGCAGAGGAATTGTATAGCCCTGCTTCCAGCGCATGATTCCGTGATCGCGGGCGGAGCTGGTGTCGAGCTCGGCGATTTTTTCTCCTTTAGAAATGCGGAGCGCGGCCTCAAGAACGCGCGGGATGTGATCGGTCCGCGCCTCATCCGTGATGTCGATTGTGCCGAGCATTGGATCAGCGTGGGATTCATCCAGCCACTCTTCTGTGATCGCAGGAATGTTTGCTTCCACGATGTCCGGCAGGCGTTTGCTCTCAACGTGGTGCACCAGCTTGGGCTCAGCCAGTTTCGCACGGATCTTGCCCGCGAGGGTCTCGGTGTCGGTTGGCTTGGTGATGTAGTCGTCGACCTGGAGACGAATGGCTTCGAGGGCGGTTTCGAATGCGGGATAGCCGGTCAGGATGAATGTGACCGCTCTTGGCTGAGTGCGCCGCATAGCGCTGACCACTGTGAATCCGTCACCAGCCTGGCCCACGTTCAGGTCCGCGATAAGCACGTCAAAGCTCTGCTCAGTAATGAACTTGAGAGCTTCGGCCACGGTCGCCGCCGTCACAACTGCGAAACCCTGGTCTTCAAGGTACATGCTCAAGGTGAGGCGGATGTTCGGCTCATCGTCGACGAATAGCACTCTGGGGTGAGTTTCTGCCATTGCCTGGATCGCGCTGTTTGGATGCGGGAGGTGGTTAAATCGTCGACTGGGAGCGTGTCATATAATTCCGCATTCCCGAGTTTGCTCGCGTCCAAGAATGAACAAAATCAATTTTTCCCCATCAGGGCCGACGATCATCGCCAAAGCACCGTGCCGTGCTGACCTTGCCGGCGGCACCATCGACCTCTGGCCTTTGTACCTGTTCCATGCCGGCGCGATGACGCTGAATTTTGCCGTGAACATCCAGACCACCTGCCGGATTGTTCCGCTAAAAGGCCGTGGCATTCACCTGCGTTCGTTGGACATGAAACGTGAGGAGCACTTTGCCAGTTTCGACGAGGTTCAAACGGCGAAGAAGTTCCGTTTACCGATTACGGGACGCCTGCTGCAGTTTTTTGCGCCGAAAGAAGGCGCCCTGATTGAGACGGACTCCGAATCGCCGGCGGGAGCTGGTATTTCGGGGTCTTCGGCGTTGATGATTGCAACCACGGCAGCCTTGGCGCGATTTACGAATCGTCACCTGACGCTGGAACAGATGCGGGTAATCGCGCAGAACGTGGAGGCGCAAATCATCGAAGTGCCGACGGGCTGCCAGGATTACTACCCAGCGCTTTATGGTGGAGTCAGCGCCATTCGTCTGGATGCCGACGGAATTCATCGCGAGGCGGTGCCAATCTTACCCGAAGAAATCGAATCGCGTTTTGTGCTGGCGTACACGGGCGTGCCGCGCAGGTCGGGGATCAACAACTGGGGGGTTTTCAAATCGCACATCGATGGCGACAAGCGGGTGTTCCGCAACTTCGAACAGATCGCATCCATTGCCCAAGAAATGCATCGCGCCCTGGTAGGCGCTGATTGGGACGAGGTAGCGCGTTTGCTGCGCGAGGAGTGGAAACTGCGGCGAACCAACGCGCCCGGCATCACAACTCCCTTCATAGACAAGCTGATCGCAGTGGCGGGCAAGAATGGCGGCCGCGCGGCGAAGGTGTGCGGCGCCGGCGGCGGCGGTTGCGTCATTTTTCTGGTGGAGAAGGGTTCGGTCAGCCGGGTGGCGACCGCTATTGGCGACGCGGGGGGCCGAGTGCTTCCATTGCAAGTCGCGCGAGACGGGCTAAGAGTGGCGCCCATCGTGTCGTAACGCTGATCTCTGAGTTAGATCGGAATTATTAGATTTTCCATCGGGAGGATACTCCTCGTGCTAGCATCGCTTGCCATGACAGATTCTTCGCTTCTGAAGATTTTCGCGGTCGTATTGACCTTAACGCCGACCCTTTTCGCTGCCGACCTGCCGAGCAAGAAGTACCTCGATCTGAAGACTATCAAGTCGCTGGTGGCGGCCGCGGAAGCCGAGGCGCAACGGCAGCACGTCAGCGTGACGCTTTGCATTGTGGACGAAACCGGAAACTTGCTGTTCCTGCAGAAGGGCGACACGGCGCCAGTCAGCACCGTGACTTGGGCCCAGCGGAAGGCGCGACACGCCGCTTTCTACAACGCGCCATCGAAAGATGCGGAGGATGCGGTCAAGAAAGGGCACGTCGAGGCGCTTGCCTATCCGGAGTTTTTCCCGAACCAGGGAGGTTTGCCAATCGTCGTGGATGGGCAGTTAGTCGGAGGCATGTCGGCGAGCGGGGCGAAGTCGGAGGTCGATGAAGCGGTTGTGAGAGCAGCCCTGGATACGCTAAGTAAGAAATAACTTCCGAGGCGTTGCCAATTCGGTTCTACGGTCAGGAAGAGTTTGGATCTGCAACCAGAGCAGGCTAGTATTTGAGCATGACGCCTTCCGCCGGCACCGCTGCGCAACCCAGCATACACCCGCGGCGTCGCACGCAACCTCGCTTTCGGCTGCATTCCCTCGCCTACGTCAGACTTGAAAACAATAATGGCGGAATCATCCGCGACCTGACGGAATCGGGGATCGCTTTGCAAGCCGTATCGCCGCTCCAACCAGGAGAAGAGGTGGCGCTGAATTTTGACCTGTTTTCGCCACGGGTGCGGATCGAGAGTCGTGCCCGCGTGGCGTGGGCGGATCCCAGCGGCCAAGCGGGGGTGAGCTTTACCGACTTGTCTCCCCGGGTTCGCCGTGCCGTCCGTGACTGGATGCTGATTCAGATGCTGACGGCTGCGGCGGCTTCGGGGCGAGACTCGATCTTCTCCACGGCTGACGCGCAATTAGTGCTCTCACCAGCAGCTATGCCCGCGATTGCACTGACGCCGACGTACCCCAGAGCTGGCGAAATTCAATGGGGAATGTTTGAGGTTTCCACGCGTACCTTCTCGATCCTGGTCGATACGGTGGTGCTGATCTGTGCCGTTTTGCTGTTTTCCATCACCGCCATAGCCGCGATGGGAGGGCTCCCGCCTTTGCCGATCGCGGCCACTCTGTTGATGGCTTCGGCTGCAATCCTTGTTGCGGTCTATCACCTCATCTTCTCGGATTTCCTATGCGGCTCAACTCCAGGGAAACGCCTTGCCGAGGTGGCGACGAGCGTTGATCGCAGCGAAATATCCATGGCGCGGTTTCGATAGAGGGTTGTCATTCTAAGTTATTGAAAAGTCTATTGCTGTAAGCATGCGGGCTGCCTTCCTTTGTCCTCCCCGATAGTTCCAAGAGTTACCTAGGGGCATACACCTCGGGTACGTGGGTGAGCCTCGCGGTTCTGCCTATCATGAATTCACTGGAAAACGGACCAGAATCCTGCAGGTCAGGGTTCAGGAGATGTCGTGCTTACTGGAACGAATAAAAAGCGAGCGGTGCGCGGGTTCAGCTTGATCGAATTGCTGGTCGTGATGGCCGTCATGTTGATCCTGGCTGCGTTTACCACGCCCATTACGCTCAACACGATGGATTCCTACAAGCTGCGAGGCAACCTGAGTAGCGTGTCTGGGCTGGCGCAACGATGCCGAGTGCTGGCGTTACAGAAGAACACCACGTCGCACTTGTATTTCCAGACCATCAGTGGCGCGGTGACGATCTATTGCAAGACCGACACCACAGCACTGCAGGCCAGCGACCCACAGCTCACACTGGACACGAAGTTTTCTATTGGTGCGACACCGACCAATACGTTAAATGCGAGCACGATGTGGGGTTCAAGTGGTTCGACATTCAGCGTGAACTCGGACCCATATTTCAACTCACGTGGTCTGCCGTGTTCAGCACCGAGTGCCGGCGCGGCATGCTCAACCATCAACGGGTACGTGTATTACCTCAAATACAACTCTCGAACCACGCGTTGGGCGGCGATGAGTGTTTCGCCGGCATCCCGCATGCAGAACTGGTTCTGGAACGGAAGCAGTTGGGGGAACTAACTCATGAGCAGGACGATGCGTCGGAGAAAACTTCATCGTGAGTCGGGCATGACGCTGATTGAGCTGGCGATTGCCGCGGTTGTGTTGATCGTCGGCATGCTGTCGATCATGGGCGTGCTCCTGATGGCGGTCGGCAATAACGGCCGCAGCAAGGTGGACAGCTCGGCGACCATGCTGTCACAGGCCGTGCTGGAACAATTGCGCGCGAAACTGGCTGGTGGAGGCCCGGGTTCGCTCACCGATAACGCGAACTGCAACGGGACGGGGACAGCGCACCAGATCGGATACGACATTGGCAGCGCGACCAGCGGGGGCGCAAACGTTTCTGGAAGCGGAATCAACTTTTCACAATCGCAAGCTACGATCGGAAGCGACTCTTTTAATAACCCGTACTACATGAACTACGTTGACTGCAACAACAACGTGACCATGACGTACGACGTGCGCTGGAACATTCAAGACGTTGGGAACTCCACATATCTGGTTACGGTGGGCGCACGGCCCAGTGGCAACCTGCCCATTCAGTACTCTTTTTCCATCCCCGTGAACATGCGTACTTATGTTGGAGGCCTGTGATGCCCATGCAACGCACGCGCACATCTCGGAACCCAGCTTCATCCTCAGCCGCAGCGGGATTCTCACTGCTCGAAATGATGATCGTTGTCGCGGTGCTCATGATCATCATGGCCGCGGTATTCCGGTCGATCAACATGACGCAGCAGACGTCGAATTCACAGCAAATTAAGTTGGACCTGACGCAACAGGCGCGTGAATTCGTCGACCAGATCACGACTGATTTGAGGAACTCCGGCTATCCGTACAAGCGCAACATGACGCTGGGGACGGTGGATGCGGCCAGCTCGCAAGCGGCGCCTTACAACACTTTTACCAGTGCTTATGACCCCAATAATGCGCCGGGACTGATTTACGTGGACAACGGGTCGTTGTGGTTTGCCGCTTCGATGGATGGCGCGAATGGCTCGAGTGGCGCAGGCAGCGCAAACGTCAAGATTGTTCGCTACGACTACACGGCAACCGGCACCAACTGCCCCTGCCTGCGGCGTACAGAATTCACCCGTGCCGGCGGTGATCCACTAACGGACGCACAGAACCCTGGAGCCGCTCCGGCCCAATTGGAAATTCAGGGCGTGCAGGGTGGAACAAGCGCAGCGAATGCGATCTTCACGGTGTATGACGCTACCGGTGCGGCGATCACGCTGCCCATTGATTTCGACAACAACGCCTCGACGCTTGCGTCCATCAACTCCATCAAGATCAATATGACGGTCCAGTCGCCGTACAAAGATTTCACCGGTGGGTTTCCCGTCACGACCGTGCAGTCGAGCATGGCGCTCATGAACAGCTGTTCCGAAGCGCTGCTGAATGGCTACACGCCACCGTTCTGCGAATAGTGGGGTTCGAAGAGAGGAAGGTATGAGAACAAGCAACTCAATCCGATCTGCACAAGGTTCGCCCGTCGCGGCCCGTAAGCAACGCGGCGTGGCGCTCCTGCTGACGATCTTCGGTTTGCTTCTGCTCACGGCGGTGGCCGTGGCCATGTTGTACTCCTCCAATTCTGAAACTTTGATTGCGGTGAACTACCGCGATAAGCAGGTGGCAACCTACGCGGCCCTCTCGGCGCTTGAAGAAGGACGCCAGCGAATCCATCCGAGCTTCGGCGACCTTGCGACGGCGGGTTATATCCCCACGGCTACGCCAGATGCTGGAGGAACCGGTGGCTATGTGCTGTACATCCTCAATCCGGACACGGCGAACGGCGAGACGGCCGCTAGTATCGCCCCGTGGAATTGGAACAGCGGGAACAACCCCTATTTCGATCCGGAGCTGTGCCAGGAAAACATGTTAGGTCTGACGGGCACGCGCGGAGTTGCCTGTACGTCGCAGAGCGCCGTTCCTTCCACGAACTGTACCGCGGTCAACAGCGGTGGTACGAATTGGTGCAAGTTCTATGACAATAGTGCGCATACCACGAGTTGGAAATTGCCTACTCCACTCGATTACAAGTGGATTCGCATCTCGTTAAAACAGGATTCGAATACCCCCATGTACGTGTACCCGGCCGGCGGATCCGCTACGGGTAAGCAGGTCTGCTGGGACGGCGGGTACCAGAACCAGATTCCGGCCGGCTACAGTACAGCCTGCCAGCCTACGGCCGGCAATTCGGTGATTGGCGTGAATTTGATTTCGCCGGGTTCTGGCTATACATCCGCTCCTACCGTGTCGTTTTCTGGCGGTAGCGGTAGCGGCGCAACCGCGGTTGCAAACACTACCGGAGCACCGGCGGATGCGGTCACCAGCGTTACTGTAACGAATGCAGGATCTGGTTACACCGCCGCACCCAACGTCTCGATCACTCCAGCAGGGGCGACGTTCCAAGCGGTGGTCTCGAGCCAAGCTGTGACAGGCGTACAGCTCAGTGGTAGCAATTACTGCTACGCCACCAATGCAGCCCCGACAGTGGGCTTCAGCTCTAGTTCGCTCGGTAATACCGCTAGTGGCACCGTGAATCTGAATACCAGTGCCGGGTGCATTCAATCGGTCAATCTCAGCGGCTCCTCCTGCAATCACACCACAGCAGGACAGAATTACACCGTCACCACAAGCTCTGTCTCCGGAAGTGGCAGCGGTTTTGCCGCGGGGACCGCGACCTTCAATAGCAGCAACGGCCTCAAGAGTCTTTCGATTACCAACGTCGGAAGTGGATACAGCAATGGGGCACTGGCGAGCATAACCATCACTGACGACAAGGGCAATGCCTGCACGATGACACCAGCCGTCTCTACTGGGTATCAGATCAGCAGCATCTCGGTAACCGGTGGCGGAGCTTATATGACTCAGCCCACGGTCACGCTGGCGAATGCAACCCCAACGGGTACGGCGCCAACTCTGACGGCGCAACCTAGCCCATGGCCGAGCGTGCCGTCGTCAATACAAGCAATCAATATTTTGTCAGGTGGCAGCGGATACAGCCCAGGAAACTATACCTTGACTATTACGCCCAGCAACGGCGTGGGCTCTGGCGCCACGGCGTATGCGACGGTGGGAGGTGGAGGAGTCGTTATAACCGGCATCACCGTAACTAACGCCGGTTCTGGCTACCTTACGCCGCCCAATGTATTCCTGAACGGCGGTAGTGGAACTGGCGCAACGGCAACAGCAACCATTGCCTCGGCAAACTCCAACACTTCGATGGGACCGGTCTACCTTTTGACGTCCTTTGCGCAGACCAAGAGCGGATCGAAGTCGATGGCGCAGATGGAAGCAGGCGTGAGGCCTCCGTTTACGATGAACATCGGTGGGGCCATCACCCTGGCGGGTCCGTCGCCGGCGTTTATATCGCCAAACTCGAACAACTTCACGGTGAACGGCAACGATGCGGCGGGGACTCTCAGCGGAGAACCAACTGGCTGTAGCGGCACATCGCCGGCCAAACCTGCTATCGGCGTGTGGGACAGCACCTCTCAGACGTCTGTGATCAACGCTCTTGGCAAGCCCAACAACTACAGCGGCGCCGGCGGTACGCCGTCGGTCGAAAACGTTTATGCTTCACTGGGCGGAGCCGATGTGACACCCGCGAACCTCAACGGCTTCGTTCAGAACTTGCAGTCCTATGCCACCAGCCCGGTTCTAACCGGAACCGTCACGACTCTGCCCGCTACGACTGCGAGTTCGGTTACCTACGTCGACGGCAACGTGAACATGAGCGGCAACTTCACCGGATACGGCGTTTTGGTAGTCACAGGCTCACTGACGTTCTCCGGCAACTTCACCTGGAACGGAATTGTGCTTGTGATTGGACAGGGCGTTGTCGTGCACAACGGCGGTGGTAACGGTCAATTCAACGGGGCAATCTACGTCGCGCAGACGGTGGATGCGTCGGGCAACCTGCTGCCGGTTGTACCAGGGTCACCGACCTACACCTGGAACGGCGGCGGCACCAACAACATTCAGTATGACCACTGCCTGGCTGACGGCTTGCTGCAGAAGTACAACGGCAACCCCAGCGCGTACTCGCTGCAAGTGTTGAGCACGCGAACCCTGCAGTTCTAGTCCGATTCTCCTCAGTACGAACCAGGGTGGACAGAAGATGTCCACCCTACTTTTTTGGGGGTTGTTTGGCAGACAATTTAGTTCTGAGCAGCTCGGCGCTGCTATCGGCGCTTTCTTTTACCAGGAATCCCATCTTGGGGTGGGAAGGCTCGATATCCGCCGAGATTCCGTTTTCGCGAAGTGCGGCGGATGCTACCGGGCCGATAGATGCGACGACCGCGCGATTCAGGCCGGCGATGAATTCCTGCTTCAGTTGTAGTTCCGCAGCGATCTTCAGCGCGTGATTCAACTGCACCGAAGACGTGAACATTACCACATCGACGTTGCCGGCGCCCACCGCACGGACGGCGTTCTTTAGCGGCTCGGTATCCTCGGGCAGTTCCCAGCGATAGACGTGCGCGGCGAAGACGGAAGCTCCACGTTGGCGGAGAGCCTCGTACATTTCCGAGCTGGGCGCGCCGTGTTCCTGAACGCCGATTCGCAAACCCCGCAGCGGAACTGCGTCGGCATTCTGCTCGATAACCTGGACTATTTCTCGCCAGGTGTTGGGTTCCGGAGCATTCACCCAAATGGGTATGCCGAACTCGCGCATGACCCCGGCGGGTTTCGCTCCGCGCACAATCACGCGGGTTTTTCGCAATGCCGAAAGAAATTCTTCCCGTGGTACGGCAGTGGCCGCAGCGTCGATAAATGCGCGCGCGCCCACGCCGGTCATGAAGATTACGACATCAAATTCGCCGGCGAGGATGCCGCGGATGAGTTGCAGTTCGTCTTCTTGCGGAATATCGGGGACCTCGCGCGTAGACGGTGCAACGATCGGCAAACCACCGTTATTTGCGATCAGTTGGGCGATTTCCTTGCCGCGACGACTCTCGAACGAGAGTACGCGCAGGCCGTTGAATCCGGGCACGGTAAGCTCCTGTGAGGAGCATAGCAAAGAGGCGGTTGGTGCTCGGTTGTAGCTTGTTGAAATGATTTGTCCGGGACCGAAGGTTCGGGCTTGCGAGACGCGAGGCCTAGCCCTCGACCGACTTTTCTTCCATGAACTCGAAACCGAACCAGCGGCTCCAGAGCTCAACCATCAGGCAGTCAGGGCCCTCCCAATGCTGGTTTCCGGACCAGTTCTGGTGAATCCATGCCCATAAGCTTGCACAGCGAGATGGCGGCACCCAGGGGCCCACACGTACTTTCATATCCGCTCCAGCCCTGCACGGGCCCCCCTGAGCAGGTGAGTTATAGATCTTGCAAGGTCTGTTCTCGATTTACAAGCCCACCAAAGTGGTAGGGAAGCATGGCACAATTGAAATTAGACCGGCTCGCGAATCCCAATACGTGTCTACACCAAGAGCCAAGAGCCAAGAGCCTATTGCCCTCTCAAGCACCCATCTCTTTATCCCTAACAAAATCCGTGATATAACGCCGTAAGGCTGTTGAAACCCTGATTTGGCGGCCTAAGCGTGGGTTTGAGGAGTAGAATCCCTAGGGATTGAATCATTGAGTCATCGGATCCTTGAATCATTGAAAAGCCACCCAGTAGGCGTCTTCAATGATTCAATCCCTCAATGATTGAATGATTCAATCGGTTTAGGAGGGCTTGTGTCCACCGAAGCGAGAACTGGAAAACGATTTCCGCTGGAACTGCCGATCAAGATCCATGGCGTCGACCAGGGAAGCACCACCGGCAACATGAGTGCCGCGGGCGTGTACATCCGCGGGAACCCGGCGCTGGAGATCGGATCGAGCGTTGAATTTGAGATTGCGTTGCCCCCGGAGTTGACCGGCGGCAATGAGCACGTCATCGTGCAATGCAAGGGCCGCGTCGTCCGCAAAGATGCCGAAGGCGATCAGCCTGCCGGCGTTGCTTGCGTAATTGATTCTTACGATTTT
>Ga0070713_100001954_pt1 | contig 13306 bp, 11 predicted proteins | sample LARL82metaG_FD_65465 | JGI IMG/M metagenome (GOLD analysis project Ga0070713, IMG submission 65465) | Corn, switchgrass and miscanthus rhizosphere microbial communities from Kellogg Biological Station, Michigan, USA - LAR L8-2 metaG | ecosystem: Host-associated > Plants > Roots > Rhizosphere ... | reverse complement strand
GGTCGTTTGTTTTTTCATCGGCAAAATTGGCAGCTTTCTCAATTCAGGTCCGACACTTCAGTTGTGTGTATCGAAATAGAAGACGTGCTGCAAATTGCCAATGGAGAAGCCTGTGATATCGGCATAAAAATTAGCTTGCCCACCACCGCCGGTCAGATTTTGTACGGACCAGGCGGTGCCATTGAAATAAAGCTGGTAAATATCAGAATTCGGCGCGTAAAAGATGTGGAATTGACCGTTCGGCGTGGTGCGGAATGAAGCGATTCCACCATAGGTTTTGTTGGGGGCTCCTATGGTTGCGGAGAGATCCATGTCAATCCATTGTCCTGCGTCGTATGTGAACTGATGAACGTGGCTGTCGTTGGTTACGGCGTAGAGGTGTCCTTGACTGTTGGCCGCAAAACCCGAGACGCCGCTGTCTGGGAAGATCGGCAGTTCGGAGCCGCCTGCCCGAAACGTGATGTCCTGGTAGACCCATGTGTAGTTGTTGTAATGGATGTGCAGCAGGTCCAGATTGCTGGAGTAGGCTCCGTATCCCGCGCAAACGATGTGCTGCAAGTTCCCTGTGGCCAAACCGAACCACCACTGTCCGCCAGGACAGTAGGCGCCGGTCGCTGAAGTAAGGTTCGAGTCACTCCATGAACTGCCATTGAAATACAGCTGATGCATGTCGTGAGCGCTGGAGTCCTGATAGTAGACGTGCAGTTGATTGTTCGGTTTAGTTGGGAACGCCGTTACGACAGGATTGGCGAGGACACCATTTCCCAGCGAAGTCACGTCGGTATCGGTCCAGTTGACATTGTTGTAGTTCAGTTCGTGAACATGCTGGTCGACGGTGACGTAAAAAAGATATTGCAGATTTCCGATCGCGAACCCCGATAATCCTCCCACCAAGGCTAGCGGGGCGCCAGTCAGGGCAGTGAGATTCTGATCGCTCCAAGTGGTGCCCTTGTAATAGAGCTGGTGGATGTATCCGTTCGTATCGGCGTAATAGACGTGCAGCTCCTGATTGGGAGTGGTGTAGAACGCTGCGACTCCGGCGCCATAGGAAGTGGCCCCGCCCGTCAGGGCAGTGAGGTCCTGATCCTGCCAGTTCGAATTGTTGTACCAGAGGTGATGAAGGTGGCTGGCAAAAGCGGGCATTGACAACAGGGGAAGAACTAGCAGGATGGTTCGCAGAATTTTGGCGGTTGGGCGTGCGGCTTGGCTGAGAGCAGCGAGCCTGGTTGCTGCAAGAGTGTTGTTCGACATCATCGTCTCCTTTGGGCTTCGGTCCTTTGGGCGTCCCACGTGAGCCGCAGTGTGAAACGAAAATCCAAAGCCGTCAAAGGAATCGATTCTGATGTCTACGTGACTTGATAACCAGTTAAGTTTCAGGCGCTTGCAAAGTCTCATGACATCGGGCGAATCTTACGGCTATCCCCTTAACTTGTGATAACCGAACAGAATCGGACTCGACGAGAATGTCAGGTGGACGAGGGGATGCTTTCACTTTGTAAGGAACAACTGCGCCCCCATCAGAGCTCAGCATCAAAGGCAGCCACAGTTTTCGGGATTGAATAGCTGAGAGCTGATGGCTGAAAGCTAGGAGGTGAGGGCTAAAAATAAGAGAGTTCCGAGGTGATGTAGGGTCCATTCGTCTCGGCCAGTAGCTCGCTTCTGACCCTTGCTCGACCTGCTTCCGAAACTTCCCTTGCGGGGCTGTCTCGTGCGATCGTCAGCTCGGGCTCCGGGCTCACCGCCAACCGGATAAACCTACCCTACGCCTCGGAACTCTATCCTGCCTTCAACAGTTCTTCTCCGTTCTCCTCAACCAGCGCTTTGCTATAGACCCTTGCCTGCCCTCCATCGAAATCTTTCGATCTCAACAGTGACTTGGCTTGAGCCCCGGACGCCGCACCAACCGGAAAAACTTAAGAAGTTGTCAAAGAACGAGTATCTTTTTACTCCTTCTATTTTTTGCGTCAATGAAAATTACGCGTTTGTAACTACACCTGTTTTCAATCAAGTGCATGCCGTCCACAGCCCCGTGCTGCAAAATGGTGCAGCACTCAAACACAATTCTGCTCAAAAGCCTTGCTGCGTGCGGGTTCCCACGAATTCGTCCTGGTATCCACGATCCATATTAGGCTTCGTGTGTAAGAAATATCTGTGAAAATCCCGCAAATAGCACGACTGATGAAGGTTTTGCTCACTCTTCGATTTCAGGCCTTCGCCTGAAACTGCGACATGAGTCTCTTCCGTCGCAGTATGTTATGCCGGAATCCATTTATCGCGAAGTCTTTGAATTAGCCCGATCCGATTTCCCTTGACAATAATATATTACTTATATAAGTTGTAACTTATTATATGCAGGTCGACCTGAATTCATCCTTCGCAGCGCTTGCCGACCCAACCAGACGCGCCATCCTGGCACGCCTGGCTCTGGGAGAGGCAACAGTCATGGAGCTAGCCAAGCCCTTTGAAATGTCGCAACCCGCGATTTCTCAGCACCTGAAAGTCCTGGAAGATGCGGGGCTGATCGTGCAGCGGGTGGATGGCACCAGGCGTCCGCGGCGGCTCGCCAATGCAGGACTCGAGGCGATGGATCAATGGCTCGGGATGCTGCGGAAGGCCTTGGAAAAAAATTACGACCGGCTGGACGGGGTTCTGGCCGAAATGCAATCCGAAGAAAAGAGGAAAACACGATGAGCAAACTGATTCTTAAGACGGAAGGCGATACACATGTGGTGGTGACGCGGCATTTCGATGCGCCACCGGAGGCCGTGTACCGCGCGCATACCGATCCGAAACTGATCCAGAAATGGTGTTTGGGGCCGGAGGGTTGGACCATGCCAGTGTGCATCAACGAGGCGCGCCCGGGCGGAAAAATTCGTTATGAATGGGCCCATCCGAAACAAGGCGGCGGCTTCTACCTCACCGGGGAATTTATCGAGCTGAAGCCGTACAGCAAGATCGTTCACGTCGAACGCATGCATTTGCCTGACCCGACGCCAGACAATCAAATCGAAACGACTTTCGTACCTGAGGGATCGGGAACATTGATGACGATGCGCATGACCTTGCCAGACGAGAAAACCCGGGCGGCCATGCTAGCGACTGGAATGGAGCGGGGCATGGAGGCGAGCTACGTACGGCTCGACAATATAATGCTTGGACTCGAACAGAGCGTGCCGAGAGCGGTCAATCAATAATGCGGTCGAGAAATGCGGCGGAGGTGAACTCCTCCGCCGCTTCTGTTCTGCCACCTTCTTCTAGCGATTGATGTCTTCCTTGTTCTGAAGACGCTTCACATAGTTTTCCAGATTTGCTTTGTTGGAATCCGGCGCAGTTGTTAGTGAAAGTTTCACTTCTTTCACCGCGTTGTCGAAGTCTCCCTGTGAGCTGTAGACCCTGGCAAGACCCATGTGAGAAGTCCAATAGTCAGGAAACTTCTTCGCAGTGGAACGGAAGATCGCCAAAGCTTCGTCCGGTTTCTTTTCGGCCTGCAATTGCCGGGCGTAGAAATAGAGTTGCAGGGCGCTCGCTTTATCCAACGCCTTGGCCTTGAATGCTTCGGCGTCCTGGTTCCTTCCCATAGCTGCGAGGATCTTGGACTTGTTCAACAGATTCTCGTAGCGCTCTTCGGCCTGGAGGGAAAGATCTTCATCCTTCAGTGCTTCGTCGAGATTGATCTTATTGGCGAGGAAATATGCGGCAGCATCGTCCCAGCCTTCCCAATAGAACTGGTTCAGCCCGTAGACCTGCTTGCGGATGCTGGCAGTCACAATCTCGTTCACATTGACCTGAACTTTGAAAGGCACAGCGACTTTTTCCCAGCGCATGGTAACGATCGTTGAATCGGCCTTCACGTCGTCGAAGTCGTAGGCGAGAGCATCGTGCTGATCCGTGGGCTGCGGCTTTACCGTGACGCGAAGAGCATCTTCTTCTTGCTTGTAACTAAAACTTCCCCACGCGCCGGAGCTTTTCGAGAAGATCACCGTCCATTCCTTCTCGTTGGGAATCATGTGCAGGCCATAAGTTCCCTTATCCAGCGGCTGGCCCTCGATGGTGACCGGATCCGTAAAAGTAATCGTGGTGTTTTCGTTGGCTCCGGCGCGCCAGACCTGACCGTAAGGAACGACCTTGCCCCAGATCTGCCGTCCGTTGGCAAGCGGCCGGTGATAGTTGATGGTGATGTCGGTAATGCCGATGCGCTGCGAGACCAGGGCATGCTGGCTGTTGCGCGGCAGGTTGAGCATCATGGTTTCGCCGGTTGCGGTTTGGGCATGGGATGCGCCGGCGGCAAACACAACGCCGGCGCACAAGGTAAACAGATGACTTTTGAGCATAGAAGTATCCTTCCCGCTGCCAGCCTTATCCGAGCTGGAACGGCAGAACGTCAGAGATATGGTTTGGTGTCCCCAATTCGAGCACACGATTCGGTGCCGATGGCGTTAGACGACGCAGGAATTGCAAAGTGAGCAAACAGGGGGATTTTCAGCCCACATGAGGGCGTGGAAGGACTTGGAGTTCTGGATCGCCACCAACCGCAGCCCCGCGCTCAACATCTTAAGTGTGTTTGGAGGAGTGATTATGCGAATTCAGAGATTATTTGTGCTCTTCGTCGCTCTTTTCGGTTGGCTGCTAACGGCCGCCGTTGTGGCGCAGAACACCCCCGACAATTCGAATGTGCCGGCCAATGGGCAAACCAGCATGCCTAACAACAGCCAATCCAATATGGTAAACACTGGTCAGTCTCAGGAACTCGTGGATCCCGGAGTGATCTACAACGATAAGAATCCCGGCAGCTGGGTGGACAAGACCGTGACGCTGAAAAACGTGATGGTACAGGACACGAACAAAGACGGGAACTTCTGGGTCGGATCCGACAGTCACCATCGCATTCTGGTCGTAAAACCGCAGGACAACGCGAACGCGAGAGCCCTGCAAGTCCACAAAGGCGACGTCGTGACGATCACCGGGACAGTCCAGCCTGCGAGTAAGTACGCCGCCACGGAGACTGGATCAAAGAAGGGGTCCATGCACGATGCCGAAGACTCCTCCGGAGTCTTTCTGCAGGCAAGCGATCTTTCGGTCGCTTCGTCGACGCAACACTGATCGTTGAAGAAATTTTAACGGCCAAGACGCGGCTTTTCCCAAATAGCAGGGGAAACCGCGTCTTTTCCTATGTGGTCGCGCATGTAGTTAGAAATCTCACCGAAGCGATTGAAGAACGTGCGAGTCTCGGCTCTTGATCGTCCGTCGGTCAATTGCCCAATTACTGAATTACTCAATAACTCAATTCCCATATTCATTTGCATGCTGTCGCAAGCTCGTCTCCACAAGGGTAAGATTGTGTTGAGGCGGAAAGACCATCATGCGCATTGATGAACTGAATGAGTCGGAGTGCCGAGAAATTCTATCGCGCATCACGTTAGGACGGCTTGGCTGTTCTCTGAATGACCAACCTTATGTTGTTCCGGTTGGATTTGCCTACGAGGCGGATTTCATCTACGTCTTCGCCACACTCGGAAAGAAGATTGAATGGATGCGCGCTAATCCGAAGGTTTGCCTGCAAGTGGATGAAGCCAAGGGAAAATCGGATTGGGTCAGCGTGATCGCTGACGGAGAATATCAGGAACTCCCAGAGCCGAAATTTGTGGAAGAACGCGCACACGCTCGTAGTCTGCTGCAGAGACGGCATCACTGGTGGCTGAACGCACTGGCTGAACGTCGCATTCAGATGCGGGACCAGGACATCAAGCCGGTATTCTTCCGAATCCGAGTTCAGTCGATGACGGGTTTGCGGGGAATGGCGGAAGGCGAGTAGTCATCTCTCCACCGCAATTACAACCATCCCAAGGAATTTGGGCGCTTGACAATCTACGGGCGTGGGAGCAGAATCTTTTTAGGCGAACAAAAAGCGAAACTAATCCGCCTCCGCAGCTTTACCCGCGGCGTTCCCTGAAATATTGAGGATTCTATGTCTTCCGTGGTGGTTTCCACTTCGGCAGCCTATGGCCGCCCTTTTCTTTTTGATGACGAATCCGAGGCCGAGGAGTACCTGCGCCCGGCTGAAGCGAAGAAGCCTGCACAGCATGCATCTTCTTCAGAATCAGTAATTGCCAGCGTTTCTCAATCGAAAATCGGCAATCGACAATCGGCAATTCCCCTGACTCCGGCTTCGCGTCTGCAAGTCCGTCCAGCGCCGGAGATGGCCACCAGCGGGATTGCAGAGCTCGATGCCTTAGCGGGCGGCCTGCCGCGCGGATGCCTCACCGAGATCTGCGGAGCAGCGTCTTCGGGTCGAACTTCAGTCATGCTCGCCGCATTAGCCACCGCTACCCGACGGGGAGAATACTGCGCACTGATCGATGCGAGCGACGCGCTCGATCCGCAATCAGTTGCCGCTGCCAGGATCGATCTTGATCGGATGCTTTGGGTGCGGTGCTGCGACGACGCTCCAAAAAACCCTGCGAAAGACAGAAAGCAAACTTCTGGCGTTCCGACTGCGCGCGAACTGGGATTCCCATCAAGCGCTTTTAATTTTGAAAAGAAGAAAGCGCGAGAATCCGAACACCGTCTCGAGCAGGTGCTCCGCGCCACAGATTTGTTGCTGGAAAGCGGAGGCTTCGGACTGATTCTGCTTGACCTTGCCGATATACCACTCCAAGCAGCGCGCCGCATTCCACTGACAACATGGTTCCGCTTCCGCCGCGCCGTGGAACACAAACCTACGATGCTGCTCGTTCTGGAACAGCAGCCGATTGCCGGAAGCTGCTCGTCTTTGCTTCTGAAATTATCAGCCGCGAAGCGGCGACAGAATGCAGCCCACGGCGCAAGCCGTGGGGAAGCAGAAATAGATGAACAAGCTCCGGAGGAGCGAAAGAAAAATTGCCTGACCAATTCTGAATCTTTTGTGCCTACTCACGCGCACTTGCTTTCCAGTCTCGAATTCAACGCAGAATTAGTCCGCTCACGGCTGGAGCGAAAGCCGGCTCAATCTGTGATGTTCGAAACGCAAGCTGCATGGGCCGGATGAATCGAACACTGGGCACTGACAACCGGGTACTGGGTTCTGTTTATGTTCGCCTGCATCTATATCCCGAATTTTCCAGTCGCGGCTGCCCTTCGCGCCGAGCCAGAACTGCAGGCATATGCGGTAGCCATTTTTGAAGGTAAGGCTCCGCTCGAAAAAATTATCGCAGTCAATGAAACCGCCGGAGAACTCGGCATTGCGCCGGGCATGAGTAAGTCCCAGGGGGAACTCTGTTCCGAGTTGGCGTTGCGACAGCGCTCTCCTCTGCACGAATCTTCCGCGCACGCTGCATTGATCGATTGTGCACAGTCGTTTTCTCCCTGCGTGGAAGATTCTGCCTGCGACACCGTTCTTCTTGACCTAGCCGGCATGGAATCGCTGCTCGGTTCCGTTCCGAAAATTATCCGCGCGATCTTCGAGCGCGCGATTGCGCTTGGGCTTAGAGCAAACATCGCAGCCGCTTCGAATCCAGATGCCGCATTGCTGGCCGCGCGAGGATTTTCCGGAATCACGGTGATCCCGGCAGGCAAAGAATCTGAGCAACTCGGAACACTCGCTGTGTCGGTTTTATTCGCCGAGCAATTGGAACCGGATCAAAAAGAAGAGGCCGAGAACCTGCTGGCAACGTTCGAGCGATGGGGCATCCGAAACCTGCGTGCGCTTGCCGCGCTCCCCGAAGTCGCACTCACCGAACGCCTTGGACAGCGCGGCTTGCACCAGCAGCAATTGGCTCGCGGTGGTGCTTTGCGAACGCTGGTCCCGGTCGAAGCGCCACTGATTTTCGAAGAGGCGGTGGAACTTGAGCATCCAGTCGTGCTGCTGGAGCCGCTTGCCTTTCTGTTAAATCGCCTGCTGGAACAAGTGTGTGCGCGGCTCGCATCGCGCGCGCTGGCCACGCAAGAGCTTTGCCTGACCCTCGAATTATCGAATCTCACGGGCGTGGATGACGACTATGAAAACATCGGCATCCCCAGTGAGAGCGACGGGGCAGTTGCCACACAGACTGTTTCCCAAATCATCTCCAACCGCCAAACCAAATTCACTCGAAAGCTCTCTCTTCCCCTTCCCATGCTCGATGCCAAGGTTTTTTTGAAATTGCTACAGCTGGATTTAAATGCGCACCCGCCGGGAGCACCGATCATGAAAATTCATCTGTCGGCCGAACCGGCGCGGCCGCGCTCGGCGCAAGGAGGACTATTCCTGCCTCCAGCTCCCGAACCAGAAAAGCTGGAACTTACCCTCGCGCGTATCGCGGGTATCGTGGGTGAAAACCGGGTGGGGGCTCTGGAGTTGCTCGATACGCATCACCCCGAAGGATTCCGCATGCGGCGTTTTGTGGCGGAGGTCGCGCGGAAAACCCCACAGAAACAAAGCCCGGATTCGAGCGAAGCGCAAGCGGCGATCACCGCATTGCGGAGACTCCGTCCACCCTTACGTGTGAACGTCCTGCTGGAGAACGGACAGCCAGCGCAGCTGAATTGTCCGAAAAGAAAAGAGGTGCAGGGCGAGGTGCTCTGGAAGGCCGGCCCGTGGCGCTCTTCCGGCGACTGGTGGGAACGCGATGCCTGGTCGCGTGACGAGTGGGATCTCGCAGTCCGCAATGGAGAAGCGGTTTCGTTCTATCGGTTGGTGCACGATCTGCTCGGCGGCGGATGGTTTGTAGAAGGAACGTATGACTGAGAAGAAGTACTCAGTACCCGGTATCCAGTTAAAAACTTTCTCTGCTTTCACTGGGTACTGAGTACTGGGTACTGAGTACTTGTTTGTTGAGCTTCACGCCCGTTCCGCATTCAGTTTTCTCGAAGGCTCTTCCCTGCCCGAGGAATTAATCGGCGTGTGCTCACATTTCGGGATGCCGGCGATGGCTCTGCTCGATACGGACGGCGTGTACGGCGCGCCGCGATTTCATCTCGCGGCGGACAAAGCCAAGATCAAGGCACACATCGGGGCGGAGGTCACATGCTCGTCACTTGAATCTGTCATCCTGAGCGGAGCAAGTGCGAAACGAAGTGAAGCACTTGCGCAGTCGAAGGATCCCTACCCCCAGCAGTCCGTGGAGAGGGTAGGTATTCCTCGCTTCGCTCGGAATGACAAAGCAGTGAGAGTGTCGTCATTCCGCCTCCCCCTTCTCGTCGCCTCTCGCCCCGGCTATCAGAACCTCTGCCGTCTGATCACCAAGATGAAGCTGCGCGCGAAGAAAGGCGAAGGCGCAGTCACTGCCGACGAATTAAACGAGCACGCCGATGGACTCATCTGCCTCACCGGCGGCGACGAAGGCCCACTCGCTGCGGCTCTGAAAAAAGGCGGAGCCGATAAAGCCCGGCAGGAAATCGATCAACTCATTGGCATCTTCGGACATAAGAATGTCTACATCGAACTGCAGCGCCATTTTCATCGCGAAGAAGAATCCCGCAACCGCATCGCAGTCGATCTCGCCCGCACCTTCAATATCCCTCTGCTCGCGACCAATGGCGTGAACTATGCCATCCCAAAGGCGCGCGAGCTTTGCGATGCCTTTACTGCAATCCGCAACCACAAAACGCTTTCCAGCGCCGGGCGTCTGCTCGCGCGCAATGCCGAACGTCATCTCAAAACTCCTGCAGAGATGCAACAACTTTTCGCCGATTTGCCTGAGGCAATCAGCAATACGATCGACCTTTCGAACCGGTTGGAGTTCACGCTAAACGACCTCGGCTACGAATTCCCTCGTTATCCAGTGCCCGCAGGAGAAACGATGGATTCCTATCTTCGCGAGCGGGCCTGGATTGGTTTTCGTGATCGCTACGGACGTACTTCGCAAGACATGCAGGCCAAAGCGCGACAGCAAATCGAAAAAGAATTAAAGCTCATCGAAAAGCTCAAGCTCGCCGGATATTTCCTGATCGTCTGGGATCTGGTCCGTTACTGCCGCGAGCAAAACATCCTCGTCCAAGGCCGCGGATCGGCCGCCAACAGCGCGGTCTGCTACTCACTAGGCATTACGGCTGTCGACGCCGTCGGCATGGAACTTCTTTTCGAGCGCTTCTTATCCGAAGAACGCGGCGAGTGGCCTGACATCGATCTCGATCTCCCGAGCGGCGACGAGCGCGAAAAAGTCATCCAGTATCTCTACAACAAATATGGCGACCGCGGCGCCGCGATGACCGCCAACGTCATCACCTACCGCAATCGCATGGCTGCGCGTGAAATGGGAAAGGCGCTCGGGTTGGATGCTGAGACGCTCGCCAAAATCTCTGCCGCAGTCGCCACCTGGGAATTTCGCGACGAGAACGACGCGCTCGACCGCCGCTTCCGCGATGCCGGGCTCGATCTCTCGCATCCTCGTCTGCGCAAATATTACGAACTCTGCCTTGCCGTACAGGACATGCCTCGCCATCTGGGCCAACACTCCGGTGGCATGGTCATCTGCCAGGGACAACTCGATTCCGTCGTACCGCTCGAGCCCGCATCCATGCCCAACCGCGTCGTCGTGCAATGGGACAAAGAAGATTGCGCCGACATGGGCATCATTAAAGTTGATTTGCTCGGCCTCGGCATGATGGCGGTGCTCAAAGATTCCATCGAGCTGATTCGCGATCATTATCACGAGGAAGTCGACCTGGCGCATCTTCCGGCAGACGACAAGCAGGTTTATTCGACGCTGCAGCAGGCCGACACGGTCGGAATGTTCCAGGTAGAAAGCCGCGCGCAAATGTCGTGCTTGCCGCGCCTGCGGCCGATACGTTTCTATGACGTCGTGGTGCAGGTCGCGATCATCCGGCCCGGGCCAATCGTAGGTCAGATGGTAAATCCATTTCTGGAGCGGCGTCAGGGTCGCCAGGAAGTTTCATACGCGCATCCATCACTGAAGCCAATCCTGGAGCGTACATTAGGTGTTCCGCTGTTTCAGGAACAGTTACTGCGGATTGCGATGGTCGCCGCCAACTTCACCGGAGGCGAAGCCGAAGACCTGCGCCGCGCCATGGGATTCAAACGCTCGCAAGCTCGCATGCGCGAGATCGAAGCCAAACTCCGGGCTGGGATGACAGCAAACGGAATTTCTCCAAAGGCGCAGGAAGAAATCATTCTCTCGATCACCTCGTTCGCGCTCTACGGATTCCCAGAATCGCACGCCGCAAGTTTCGCCCTGATCGCCTATGCCAGCGCTTATCTGAAGTGCCACTATCTGGCCGCGTTCACCGCGGCACTCCTGAACAATCAGCCGATGGGATTTTATTCGCCGGCAACGATCGTTAAAGATGCACAGCGCCATGGATTGAAGCTGCTGCCGGTCGATGTGATGAAGTCGGAGTGGAGTTGCACGCTGGAGCGAGTCCCGAGTCGTGAGTCCCGAATTGCGAGGGAATTTGCGATTGCCAATTGCCAATTGCCGAATTCAATCACGCCGAGCACAGATTTCCAATCAACAATCAACAATCAGCAATCAACAATTTCTGAAATCGGCAATCGAAAATCGTCAATTGGCAATTTCGAAATCGCCCTCCGCATGGGCTTGCGTTACGTCCGTGGCTTGCGCGAGGAGGCTGCGCGGTCCCTGCTTCGTGAACGAATTCTGGCTCCCTTTATCTCAATCCACGATCTCATGCGGCGCGTCTCCGAGTTGCGTAAGGACGAACTCACCACGCTGGCCGAGATTGGAGCGCTAAATTCAGTTGCCAGTGTCCAGTACCTGGTACCCAGTAAAACCTTTGTCATTCCGACCCCCGAGCGAACGCGAGGGGCGGAGGAATCTCAGGAGTTTCCGATTTCCGATTTGCGATTGCGGATTGAAAACCGTTCCCTTCCTCCACCTCATTCAACAATCAACAATCAACAATCAACAATTCCCACCTTCGGCAATCGGAAATCGGCAATCGGAAATGCTTTCCACCGTCGCGATGCTCTCTGGCAAGTCGAGCGCGCTGTGCGCCCATCCGGACCTTTGCTCGACCAACATCCCGAACCCGACGCTCCCTCGCCACTCGCTCCTATGAATCACGAAGAGCGCCTGGTTGCGGATTTTCATGGCACTGGACTCACTGTCGGTCCGCATCCCATGTCATACAAACGGGCATGGCTCAATGCGATGGGCATCCGCCGCGCCAATGAGTTGCGTAATCTGCCGACGGGCAAGCGCCTGCGGATTGGTGGTTGCGTGATTACGCGGCAACGTCCTGGCACGGCGAAGGGATTCGTATTTCTAAGCCTGGAAGATGAAACCGGAGTGGCGAATGCAATTGTGCATCCGGACTTATTTCATAAACATCGACTGCTGCTCACCAGCGAGCGCTTCCTAGCGGTCGAAGGCATTCTGCAGAATCAGGATAATGTCATCTCAGTGAAGGCAGAGCGCGTTCAACCGCTATTCGTTACACAGGCAGAAACCAGTTCTCACGACTTCCACTGATCCTATTTACATGTCGAAAATGCGATAGACCCGCGACGGCGTCTGCGCCTGCAATAACGAGATCGCTACGTTGTGGACTGGCACTCCACCCCGCGTCTGCCCATCCGGCCTTCCATGATGTGCATGACCATGCAGCACCAGGTCGGCGCCGTGACGATCGATCACCTCGGCCATGCGTGACGTACCAAGAAAAGGAAATATTTCCGGAGCTTCTCCCTGCACCGTATCGGCAATCGGAGAGTAATGAACGACCACCACTCGCTTCGGTGCGCGAAGCTGTGAAATACCACGCTCCAGCTTCATAGTCTCATCGATGGAAGCTCGTACGAACTCTTTGACCTCGCGCTCCCCGAAAGCAGTCAGCACGCCACGGCCAAAGCCTCCCACAAAACCTTTGGCTCCAGCGAAGCCCACGCCATCACGTTCGTAGCCGCTGCCATCCAGCACCTTGATGCCACCTGCAATAAGCATGCGCTTCAGTTCTTCTTCCTTGCCGCTTTCGTAATCGTGATTGCCCAGGACCACGACCGTCGGCAAGCGCAGGCGAACCAGCACATTCAACAGAGGCTCCATTTCGTCGGGCTGGCCGTAATTCGTAAGGTCGCCCGCCAACACCAGTACATCCGCCTCATCACGCACACGTTCGAATTGATCCTTCAGCTTTGCGTAACTCGTCGGAGTGAAATGCAAGTCGGCGCTGGCTGCAATTCTCATGCACGTTTCCTTGCCGGTTTCGTCTGCAACTGTTCATTTTGTCTGACGCGCTCCAGTCTCAAGCGGCGCGTTTCTTCCAAGAGATTAGGGAGTTCCCACTCATCGACATCAATGGCAAACATGTTTTCGTCAATGACGCTGCCGCGGAATACAGCGTTCGGATTCGGATTCTTCACCGCATGTGT
>Ga0070713_100001950_pt1 | contig 13314 bp, 12 predicted proteins | sample LARL82metaG_FD_65465 | JGI IMG/M metagenome (GOLD analysis project Ga0070713, IMG submission 65465) | Corn, switchgrass and miscanthus rhizosphere microbial communities from Kellogg Biological Station, Michigan, USA - LAR L8-2 metaG | ecosystem: Host-associated > Plants > Roots > Rhizosphere ... | reverse complement strand
CGCAGCAGCTCGCGGATCACCGCGACGACCATGTCGTCGGACCGGGTCTCCGCGTACATCCCCTGGTGGCCAGCCTTGCCGAACGGCGTGCGGGCGCCGTCGACGAAGACGACATCCCTGAGCGAGCGGGTCATGCCGCCACTCTAGCGCGGAAGCTACTCGCCGGTAACTACGCTCGCAGTGGCCTTCACCGCATCCGCGAGCAGGGCCGCGGCGAGCTCGACCTGCCACGGGCGGGCGCCGCCGGCGGCGAGCACGGCGCCGACCGCGGCCGGCTCGGCGTCCGGCGGCGGCGACCAGGCCAGCCGGCGGACCAGGTCGGGGGAGAGCAGGTTCTCCACCGGGATCGACAGCCGGGCGGACAGGTCGGCCAGCGCCGCGCGGGCGGCGACCAGCCGGGCGGCGGCGTCCGGGTCCCGGTCCGCCCAGCGGTTCGGCGGCGGTGGGCCGTCGCTTGGCACCGCCGACAGCGGCAGTACCTCCTCGGCCAGCGCGCGGGCCGCGGCTACGGCGCCGTACCAGCGGCGCAGCTGGCGCAGTTGCTGCCGGCCGGAGTACACCGGAAGCGCGGCGAGCTCCTCCGCGGTCGCGGGGTTGGCGATGGCGGCGGCGACGATCGCGCTGTCGGGTAGTACCCGCCCCGGAGCGATGTCGCGCTGCCGCGCCAGCGCGTCTCGCGCCTCCCACAACGCCCGGACGATGGCCAGCGCCCGGCGGCCGCGTACCCGGTGGATCCCGGAGGTACGCCGCCACGGCTCGGCGCGCGGCGCCGGAGGTGGAGCGGCGGCCTCGGCGGCGAACTCCTGCCGGGCCCAGTCCAGCTTCCCGGCGGCGCGCAGCTGCTGCTCGAGCAGGTCGCGCAGCTCGACCAGCACCTCGACGTCGAGCGCCGCATAGGCCAGCCAGGAATGGGGGAGCGGCCGGGTCGACCAGTCGGCGGCCGAGTGGCCTTTCTCCAGGGCGAGCCCGAGCTGGCTCTCGACCATCGCGCCGAGGCCGACCTTCTCGTAGCCCAGCAGCCGGCCGGCCAGCTCGGTGTCGAACAGCGTGCGCGGGTGCATGCCGACCTCGTCCAGGCAGGGCAGGTCCTGGGTGGCCGCGTGCAGCACCCACTCGGCGTCCGCGATCGCGGCGCCAAGGGTGGACAGGTCGGGAAGCCCGACGGGGTCGACCAGCACGGTGCCGGCACCCTGCCGGCGCAGCTGCACCAGGTAGGCCCGCTGGCCGTACCGGTAGCCGGAGGCGCGCTCCGCGTCGACCGCGACCGGGCCGGTGCCGGCGGCCAGCCGCGCGACCGCCGCGGCCAGATCGGCCGGGCTCGTGACGGGCTCCGGGACGCCCTCGCGCGGCTCGACCAGCGGCACGGCCACCCGCTCCGGGACGCTGGGCTCGGTGCCGGGCTCGGCGACAGCGGCCACCGTCGCCTGAGCGGTCGGCGCGGGGGCGACGCCGTTGGGCGCCGTGCCCGGTTCCCCCGACACCGGATCGGCCCCGCGTGCCGGCGGCTCGGTCACGGTGGCTGCGGTGTCCGGCTCGTCGGTCAGCGGATGATGCCCGCGCGCATGACGAGGGCCACCATCTCGGCGCGGTCGCCGGTGCCGAGCTTGCGGGCGATGCGGGCCAGGTGGCTCTTCACGGTGAGGGCCGACAGGCTCAGCGTCTCACCGATCTGCTTGTTGGACTTGCCGTCCGCCACCAGACGCAGCACCTCGATCTCGCGCGCCGACAGGTCGGCGACCCCGCTCTCGCTCGGGCCACCCCGCAGCCCGGCCGCCAGCAGCGAGGCGACCGACGGGTCCGCGTAGACCCCGCCGTCGAGCACCCGGCGCACGCCGTCGGAGACCACCGACGGGGACGCCGACTTGAGCAGGTAGCCCTGGGCGCCGGCGACGAACGCGGCGCGCACCGAGTAGGGGTCGTCGGCGGCGGAGAGGACCACCAGCCGCGGCCAGCCCGAGTTGCGCAGCTCGCCGAGCAGGTCCAGCCCGTTGCCGTCGGGTAGCCCCAGGTCGAGAATGCACAGGTCACAGGGGCCGGAGGCGTGGGCCCGGGCCCGGGCCTCGGCCACGCTGGCCGCTTCGTAGACTTCAGCGGCCCCCATCGAACGCAGCTTCGTCACGATGGACTCGCGAAGCAGCGGGTGGTCGTCGACGACAAGCGCGGTGAAGCGCTGTGCCGTCGCCGGCCCGGCCCCCTCCATCGTCCCTGCCGTGGCCTGCAAAGCGGTCACGTCCGCCCCTCTCGTGCCCTCCATGGTCACGTCGTGCCCTCCCATGGCCCGTCCGCCGTGCGCGTCGGGAACCGCGCGCCGACACCTGTATGCCGTTGGTCGGCCGACATCACCGGCACAGCCTGCCGTGCGCGGTACTGCGCACGCTACTCCCTACGGGGTATTCTGGAGGGAAGCTGCACAAGATCAGGTGTTGCGGTGCCCAAAAGATCAGGTGTTGACGGCGCGAAAATTGGCAACACCCGATACTGTGCCGCCTGATCCGCCTGGATCGCGGGGGGTGGCCCGGGAATGGGAGAGAGCGATGCGAAAGCGTCTCGTACGAGCGGTGATCCTCATAGCGATCGCAACCGGCATAGCGGTCGGCGTAGCGGACGCGGCCGGCGCGATCGACTTTGGTCCCCAGGTGGGGGCCACCGACGGAATTTCATGGGGCTGATCCGGGCGTCACATCTTCGCGCTGCGATCCGCAACGGCGTGAGACGACCCGAGTCATGGATCACCGCCGTCGCTGCACTCAGCGCGGCGCTTGCTGTCCTCCTCTGCCTCCTCGCCGGCTGGGGATCGCCCGCGTGGTGGGCGCCTCCCCTGATGGCCCTCGCGGTCCTCAGCGCAGAACGTGCCTCGGTCCGCCTGGTCGTCGGTAGGCAAGCTTTCGTCTTCGCACTCAACGACGCCTTCGTCGCGGTCGGCCTCGTCCTCGCCCCGGGCGCGTGGCTGCCGATCGCGTATGTGGTCGGCGTCGGCCTCGCGCAGGCCAGGACTTCCTGGTTCAAGCTTCGCTTCAACCTGGCGATGCACTCGCTCAGCGTGGCGGCTGGTGTACTGGTCACCTTGGCCTTCGGCGGAGGCCTCCTTGCCGCCTGTGCCGGGCTGCTCACCCTCTACGCGATCAACCACCTGCTCGTCTCGGTGCCGGTCGCTCTAACCACCCACCAGTCGTACGGACGGGTGTTGACGCTGAGCGGCCCGCTCGGCATGGTCCACTTCGCCGGCACCGCGTCCCTGGGCTTGCTCGGCGCTTGGCTGGCGATGAACGCACCGGCCGGCTTGCTCGGACTGATCGTCCCGCTGGGTCTGCTCTGGTGGAGCTATCGGCAGCAGACGCAGCGCGCCTCGGAGGCCACGCTCTACGCGGAGTTGGCGCGGGGGCAGGAGCAGGTGGGCGGCTCGGCCGACGCTTCGACCGAGGTGGTCGTCAAGGCCGCTGCCAAGCTGTTCGGCGCCGCCGAGGTGGAGATGCTGGTCCACCACCCGGACGGCCTGCTCCGCTACGTCGGTGACGACACCGGCGTGATCTCCCGGGTCCGCGTCGACGCCGAGGTGATGGACGCTCCCTGGGTGCTGCGCGCGCTGGCCGCGCGGGGTGTGTTCACCGGCCAGGACGGCGACCGGCCCTACTGCTCCGCGGTGCTGGGCGACCCGGAACGCCCGCAGGCCGTGCTGGTCGCCTACCGGCCCGCGAAGGCGGCGGTGTTCAGCCGGGCCGACACGCAGCTGGCCGAGGTGCTGGTGCGGCAGGCGGAGTCGTGGCTGTCGGTGGCCGAGCTGGCCGCCCGCCGGGACGAGGCCCTCGGTCGCGCCGAGGCGTACGGGGCGGCGAACCGGGTGCTGGGCGAGGTGTCCCAGGAGACCGTCCCGGCGCTTGCGGTGCTGCGCGAGTCCGCGCACCGGCTGTCCCGGCTCGCGACCCGCTACGACGGCCCGGACGCGGTGGACGAGATCGTCACCGAGCTCTACTCCGTGGAGCGCGCGGTGGCCTCCCTGCTCGGCGCGATCGCGCTGGCCAGTGATGCGGTCGTGGGTCCTGCCGCCCCGGCTCGCACCGAGGCGGAGTGGACCACGACAGGCCGTCTCGAGGACGCCGTCGGTCCGTGATCCGACGCGGCCCTAACCTGCCGCTCGCGGCCTGGGCCGCCATCGGCGGTACGGCGACGGTCGTCACGATGGTGGTGCTCGTCGGCGCCGTGCTGGCCCGCGGTGGGCTCGACCGGCTGGAGATCCTCGCGCTCGGCGCCGGGCTGCTGGTCGGACTGGTTCTGGTCTCGCTGGCCGTGTTCTGGACCATCCGGGTCACCGCCGGAATGCGCGAGCTGCACGCCGACGCGGTCCGCCGGCTGCGTGACCCGTCGCTGCGGGTCGCCCTCAGCACGCCGCGGCTGGTCGGCGCGACCACGGAGTTCGCCGAGCTGGCCAGGGTGCTCGACGCGCTGCACCTGCGGGCCCGGGTCGCCGACGAGATGGCCGAGCAGTCCCGGCGTACAGCCGAGCAGACCAGTGCCGGCGTCTTCGAGCTGCTGTCCGGTCTGGTCGCGGCCGAGGAGGCCACCCGCGGCCAGCTGTCCGCCGAGCTGCACGACACCGTCGCCCAGTCGCTGGCGGCGGCACGGTCGATGCTTGCCGACTCCGACCCGCGGCACCCGGACCCCGAGAAGGAGGAGCGGGTACGCGAGCTGGTCGAGGACGCCGAGGAGCAGGTGCGCGCGGTGATGGCCCGTACCCGCCCGGCCGAGCTGCGCGACGGCGACCTGGCGTCCGCGGTCGGCGCGCTGCGCCGCGAGTTCGCCGCCCGCTACCTGGTGACCGTCCGACTGACCTGGCCCGAGCAGGCGTACCCGCTGCCGCTGGTGTCGGCGGTGACGGTCTACCGGTTCTTCCAGGAGGCGCTGCTCAACGTCGTCAAGCACGCCGACGTGGACGAGGCTGAAGCGTCGCTGGCGGTGGAGGGCGAGCAGATCGTGGCCAGGGTGAAGGACTCCGGCCCCGGCTTCGTGCCCAGCGAGGTGCAGTCCAGCGGCGGCCGGCACGTCGGGCTCGGCCTGTTGCGCGAGCGGGCCCGGCTCGCCGGTGGCTCGCTCGCCGTCGTCACAGCGCCCGGGGACGGCACGGAGCTGACCCTGCGGATGCCGCTGTCGTCGCGGTCGGCCCTGGTTCTCGGCAACGTAGCCAGCGCGGGCAACGGCATCACCCCGGGCAGTTCCGGCAACGGTGGCCCCGGCGGCGGTCCCGGCGGGAGCGCCGGCGACGGTGGTCCCGGCGGTGGCGCGGTGCCGCAGACGGACGCGCTGCGGGCCGAGCCGGTCTAGCGGTTCGGCAGCGCGGTGACCCCGGCCGGCGGCAGCCCGGCGGCGGTGCACAGCAGGTCGGCGAACGCCAGCAGGTGGGCGGAGACGTCCTGGCCGACAGGAGTCCAGGACGCGCGCAGCTCGAGGTCGCTGGTCCGGCGGGGGCCGGCCAGGTCGCCGAACCGGGTGGACGAGGTCTGGGTGACCGTGCCGCCGGCGGCCCGGTGCTCGGCCCCGGCCGTCTCCAGCGCGTCCATCAGCCAGCTCCAGCCGACCTCGGGCAGCAGCGGGTCGGCGGCCATCTCCTGATCCAGCTCGGCCGACGCGTAGCCGACCAGCCGCATCGTGCCCTCCCAGGCCTCGTACCCGGCGGGGTCGTGCAGCAGCACCAGCCGCCCCGTGGCCAGCTCCTCGTCGTCGACCAGCACGGTCAGCGCGAGCGCGTGCGTCCACGGGGCCAGCTTCTGGGGCGGCCGGACCTCTTCGACCCTGACCTCGTCCCGCACCCGGGTGACCGCCAGGCTGCGCACCGCCGCGGCGAACTCGGCAGGAGCCAGCGTCCGCCCCCGGGGCCGGGGCACGCCACGTTCGGACATGATCGCCGACACCGGACCGCCGGCCGGTCAGGCCGCCGCGCCGAGCGCGGGGCGGTTCGGCCGGGGCGCCGGCAGAGCGGTGACGACGTACGGGTCGACGAGCAGCGCCGTGCCGCAGTCCCGGCAGGCCAGCTCGGCGCAGTCCGGGCCGTGACCGTCCGGGCACGGCGGTGTCTCGAAGGCTCGCTCGTCCCCGCAGCACGGGCAGTGCCTCGTCGGCAGAAGCCTCGTCGGCGTGGGCATCAGACCTCCTCGGCACGTCGTGGAATCGCGATCGTCATGTCCGGTACGGCGACGGTGACATGCGCGGACCGCGGCGCGGGGGAGGAGGCCCGGCGTGTCGCGGCGGCCGCCCGTACCGCCGCCCCATCCGTCCCGGTACGTCCTGGTCGGGCCGGCCGGGCCGACCCGTGGCAGGATGAGCCGTGATGAGCGCGCCGGCAGCCAGTACGTCGTCAGCGACCACGTCCCTACTGGTCCGGGCGATGCGCCGGGAGCCGGTCGAGCGCACGCCGGTCTGGTTCATGCGGCAGGCCGGCCGGTCGCTGCCGGAATACCGGGCGGTGCGGGCCGGCATCGGCATGCTCGACGCCTGCACCCGCCCGGACCTGATCACCGAGATCACCCTGCAACCGGTACGCCGGCACGGGGTGGACGCGGCGATCCTGTTCTCGGACATCATGGTGCCGCTCAAGGCGGCCGGCGTTGACCTGGACATCACCGCCGGCGTCGGACCGGTCGTCGCCTCGCCGGTACGGGCGGCGGCCGACGTGGCCGCGCTGCCCGAGCTCGACCCGGCCCAGGTCGGCTACGTCGAGCAGGCCGTACGGATGCTGGTCCGGGAGCTGGCCGGCACGCCGCTGATCGGGTTCGCCGGGGCGCCGTTCACGCTGGCCAGCTACCTGGTCGAGGGTGGGCCGTCCCGGGAGCACGCCCGGACCAAGGCGTTCATGCACGGCGCGCCCGACCTGTGGTCGGCGCTGCTGGCCAAGCTGGCCGCCGTCGCGGCGACGTTCCTGCGGCTGCAGGTCGAGGCCGGCGCGGCCGCGGTCCAGCTGTTCGACTCCTGGGCCGGCGCGCTGTCGGCCCGCGACTACGCCCGGTTCGTGCAGCCGCACAGCGCCGCGGTCTTCGCCGCGCTGGCCGACCTGGACGTACCGAAGGTCCACTTCGGGGTCGGCACCGGCGAGCTGCTCGGGCTGATGGGCGACGCCGGCGCCGACGTGGTCGGGGTGGACTGGCGGGTGCCGCTGGACGAGGCGTCGGCGCGGGTCGGTCCGGACCGGGCCGTGCAGGGCAACCTCGACCCCGCGCTGCTGCTGGCCGACTGGCCGGTCGTCGAGGCCGAGGTACGCCGAGTGGTCGCGGAGGGCCGCGCAGCGCCCGGGTACGTGTTCAACCTCGGCCACGGCGTGCTACCCGAGACCGACCCGACCGTCCTCACTCGGGTCGTGGAGCTGGTGCACTCGGTGCCGCGGGAAGCCGGCGGCGGCGCAGCGCCCAGGCGATCGCGACCGGAGCCGCCAGCAGCAGGAACGGCAGCATCGCGCCGAGCCCGGTGAGCACCCAGCCCAGCGTCGCGGCGAACGCGTGCCAGCCGTTGCGCAGGCCGCCGACGAAGCCGGACCGGTCGGCCGGCGCCGCGGGCGTTGCCGCCCGGGACGCCTTCAGTTGCAGGGTGATCGTCGCGTAGTTCACCTGCCCGGCCAGCGCTCGCTGCCGCGCCTGCAGCGACTCCAACTCGGTGGTCCGCCGGGACAGCTCGCCCTCGACCGCGACCACGTCGCCGATCCGGTCGGCCCGGGACAGGATCGCCCGCACCCGGGCGATCGAGGCCTGCATGGAGGCGACCCTGGCGTCGACGTCGGCGACGTCCTGGGTGACGTCCTGGGTGCTGCTGGACCGGGACTGCTCGTGGCCGAGCCGGCCGAGCTGGTCCAGCATCGCGTCCATCTTCTCCGGCGGCACCTTGAGCACGAGCGTCGCGTGCGCGTCGGCGCCCGAGCCGGACCGGTCGTCGCCGGCCACCGCGCCGCCGGCCGCCCGGGCGGCCGCGCCGGCCGCCGCGGCCTCGGCCGGCACGTCGTCGACGACGACGGTCAGCTCGGCCGTCCGGATCAGGGCCGGGCGCAGCGTGACCGAGGCGGTCGACTCGGCGGTCGAGCCGTTCGCGGCGGCATTCGGAGCGGCGACCGCGCCGGCCTTGTCCTGCGGCGCGGCCGGCCCGGCGTCCTTGGCCGCGGCCGCTCCACCGCTGTCCGGCGCGAGGGCGCTGCCCGCCGCACCGGAGCCCTGGCTCGACCCGGTGCAGGCCGCCAGCACCCCGGCCAGGACGAGTGCCAGCCCGACTGCCCCCAGCGCTCTCGCCCGACCGCCCATCGCCGCCTCCCTGTCCGGTGTGTGGGTGCGACCGCGCCCGCCCGGCACCGGTTCCCTGCAGTAGATCGCGATCCGGTCTCGATCCATCCGCGGCGAGCGAGCAAGATGGGCCGGGTGACGCGCGTCGTGGTGATCGGAGCCGGGATCGCCGGGCTGTCCGCGGCACTGGCGGTGTCCCGGGACGCGCCGCCGGGCACGCAGGTCGTCATCGTCGACGGGGCCTCCAAGGTGGGCGGGAAGCTGCGGGTCTCGCCGGTGGGCGGGCTGCCGGTGGACGAGGGCGCCGAGACGTTCCTGGCCCGGCAGAAGGAGGGCGTCGAGCTCGTCCGCGCCGTCGGTCTCGGTCGTCAGATGGTGCACCCGGTGACCACCGAGGCGGCCGTGGCGATCGACGGCGTGCGGCATCGGCTGCCGGCCCGGACCGTCCTCGGCGTGCCCGGCGACCGGGGGGCACTGCGGCGCAGCGGGCTGCTCACCGAGGACGGGCTGGCCGCGGTCGGCGCGGACAAGGCCGAGCCGGCCCCGCTCGGCGACCCGGCCGTGGGGCAGTACGTCGGCCGCCGGCTGGGCCGGGAGATCGTCGACCGGCTGGTCGACCCGCTGCTCGGGGGCGTGTACGCCGGCCGCGCCGACGGGCTGTCGCTGCGGGCGACGATGCCGGCCCTTGCGGCCGCGCTGGACCGGGACGGCGGCAAGCTCGTCACCGCGGCGCGCTCGGTCGTCGACGCCGCCCCGCCGGACGCCGGCCCCGCGTTCGCCGCGCTGGACGGCGGACTCGGCGTGCTGCCGGAGGCGGTGGCCCGCGCGTCCGGCGCCGAGGTCAAGCTGCGGCTGCCGATCCGCCGGATCGAGCGCACCGAGGGGGGATTCCGGCTCGTCGGCGGCCCGGTGCCGGACCCGGTGATGATCGCGGCGGACGCGGTCGTGGTGGCCGCGCCGGCCGGCAAGGCGGCCGGCCTGCTCGAGGGCCTGGCGCCGTGGGCGGCGCACGAGCTGGCCGCGATGGAGTACGCGAGTGTGGGCATCGTCACGCTCGCCTTCCCGACCTCGGCGCTGGCTGGCCTGACCGGCTCCGGGCTGCTGGTGCCGACCCTCGAGGGCGGCGGCGCGGTCAAGGCGGTGACGTACTCGTCCCGCAAGTGGCGGCACCTGGCCGGCCACGACGTGGCGATCGTGCGGGCCTCGGTCGGCCGGCACCGCGAGGCGCGGGTGCTGCACCGCGACGACACCGAGCTCGTCAGGCTGGTGCTGGGCCAGCTCACCGCGTTGGCCGGGATCCGGTCCGCGCCGGTGGCGCACCGGGTGACCCGGTGGGGCGGCGCCCTGCCCCAGTACGCGCCTGGTCACCTGGAGCGGGTCCGCCGCATCCGGGCCGACGTGGCCAGGGTGCCTGGCCTGGCGGTGTGCGGGGGCGCCTTCGACGGCGTCGGCGTGCCGGCCTGCATCCGGTCCGGGTACGCCGCCGCCGACAGGATCGTCGGACACCTGAGAGAATCGAAGCGTGGCAGTGAATGGCAAGCGGGCCCGTGAGCTGAACGAGATCATCCGCTACACCGCCTGGTCGGTGTTCCGGTCCGCGACCCCCCTGGCCGCCGACCGGGCCGCGGTGGCCGCCGAGGTGGAGCAGCTGTTCGAGCAGCTGACCGCCAAGGACGTTGTGGTGCGCGGGACCTACGACGTCTCCGCGCTGCGGGCGGACGCCGATCTCATGGTCTGGTGGCACGCGTCGTCCGCCGACGACCTGCAGGAGGCGTACGGGCGGTTCCGGCGCACCGAGCTCGGGCGGTCGCTGACACCGGTGTGGTCGCAGTTCGCTCTGCACCGGCCGGCCGAGTTCAACAAGAGCCACGTGCCGGCCTTCCTCGCCGAGGAGGAGCCGCGCGGTTACGTGTGCGTCTACCCCTTCGTCCGCTCGTACGAGTGGTACCTGCTGCCGGACGAGGAGCGGCGGGCCATGCTCGCCGAGCACGGTCGGATGGCGCGCGAGTACCCGGATGTCCGCGCGAACACGGTCCCCGCGTTCGCGCTCGGCGACTATGAGTGGATCCTCGCCTTCGAGGCCGACGAGCTGCACCGGATCGTGGACCTGATGCGGCACCTGCGCGGCTCGGTCACCCGCCGGCACGTCCGCACGGAGATCCCGTTCTACACCGGCCGCCGGCGGCCGGTCGCCGACCTCGTCGCCGCCCTGCCCTGAGTCGGTAACCGGCCGCGACCGGGCGGGTGGTTCCGGGCCGCTGCGTGCTAGCTTCCCGCGGTGCGGTTGCGGCGGATAGGTCTGCTGGCGGTCGGCCTGGCCGGCACCGCGGCGCTCGCGGCCTGCGGCTCGCCGTCCGGTCCCGTCGCCGACCGGGCCGCCGCGCCGGTGCTGACCAGCGGCGCACCGACCCCTGCCTCGACCCGCGCGTCGACCCCCGCCTCGACCACGTCCCGGCCTCCGGCCCGCCCGCTGCCGTCGGCCGGCCCGCTCGTGCCGGCGCCGCGCACGACCACCGCCGCGTCCCGGCCCGGCGGCACCGCCGCCCCGGTCGACTCCCGCGGCGTCGACACCTCGCACCCGGACCGGGTCGTCGGCTCGGGTTCCCCGGCCGGCTGCACCTCGGCCGCGGTCGTCGCCGCGGTCGCGGCCGGCGGGGTGATCACGTTCGACTGCGGTCCCTCCCCCGTGACGATCGCGATGACCCAGACCGCGAAGATCGTCAACGCGCACCCGCGCACGGTCCTCGACGGCGGCGGGACGGTGACGCTGTCCGGCGGCGGCCGGCACCGGATCCTCTACCAGAACACCTGCGACCAGGCCCAGGGCTACACGACTTCGCACTGCCAGGACCAGGAGACGCCGGAGCTGGTCGTGCAGAACCTCACGTTCGCCGAGGGCAACTCGACCGGCGACCTGACCGAGGGCGGCGGGGGCGGGGCGATCTTCGTCCGCGGCGGCCGGTTCTCGGTGATCGGCTCCCGGTTCGTCGGCAACCGCTGCGACCCGACCGGGCCGGACCTCGGCGGAGCGGCGTTGCGGGTGCTCAGCCAGTTCCACGGCCAGCCGGTACGGGTCGTCGGCAGCACGTTCACCGGCGGCGTCTGCTCGAACGGCGGCGCGCTGTCCAGCATCGGCGTGTCCTGGGACATCGCCGACAGCACGTTCACCGGCAACAAGGCGATCGGCAACGGCGCCAACCCGGCCCGGTCCGGCACTCCGGGCGGCGGCAGCGGGGGCGCGATCTACCTCGACGGCAACACGTTCACGTTGCGGATCTCCGGCTCGCGGATCACCGGCAACTCGGCCGCCGAGGGCGGCGGCGCGATCTTCTTCGTCAGCAACGACCGCACCGGTACGGCCACGGTCACCGGCTCGACGATCTCCGGCAACCCGAGCGCCGGATTCGAGACCGCCGGCCTGCCCGGCTGGTTCTTCCTCGGCGCCCGACCGCCCTCCATCAGCTAGCCGGGCTCAGCCGGCTCAGCCGCCGGGCTCGGCCGGCCGGGCGGCCAGGCGGCCTGGCTCAGCCCGCCGGCTCGTCCTCGAACGTCAGCGAGATCGAGTTGATGCAGTAGCGGTCGTCGGTCGGCGTGCCGTAGCCCTCGCCGTGGAAGACGTGGCCGAGGTGGGAGTGGCAGTTCGCGCAGAGCACCTCGACCCTGGTCGTGCCCATGCTGCGGTCCTCGCGCAGGATCACCCGGTCGCCGGCCAGCGGCGACCAGAAGCTCGGCCACCCGCAATGCGAGTCGAACTTGGTGTCCGACCGGAACAGCTCGCTGCCGCAGGCCCGGCAGCGGTAGACGCCGGTGCGGTGGTTCTCGACGTACTCGCCGGTCCACGGCCGCTCGGTGCCGGCCCGCCGGAGCACCTGGTACTCGGCCGGGGACAGCTCGGCGCGCCACTGCTCGTCGGTCTTCTCCACCGTCGGGGCCGGGATCTGAGGCTTCGTCACGCAGCCACGGTACGCGGTGCGGCCCCCGGCCGGCACGGTCAGGAACAGGCCGCGGTGAGGTGCCGGTGCACCCAGGCCCGCTGCCGGGGGACGGTCTCGTTGAGGATCGTGGCGTACCGCATCCGCGCGTACGGCGGGATGCCGGCCAGGCCGTTCACCCGGGCGTCGGCCCAGGTCAGCACGTCCCCGTAAGCCATGGTCGTGGACGCGTCGGAGACCCGTCGCGGGCACGGCAGCGGCACGATCGCCGCCAGCGCCGCGGCTTCGAACGCCAGCGGGCCGCCGGTTGGCGGCGGCGGCACGAACACGCCGAGGCCGTAGTCGGTCCGCTGGTCGATTCCCGGCTCGCTGAACCGGCCCGGTACCGGCACGTACGGGGCCAGCGCGCCGGCGGCCGCGGCCAGCGCCATGCTCGAGGCCGGCAGCAGGTCGGCGTTCTCCGGCCGCAGGCAGACCACGACCGGGCCGCCGGCGCAGGCCGGATTGCGCGGAGCGCTGCGGATCTCGGTCGGGTCGGGGTCGGTCTTGGTCAGCACGAGCACGGCACCGGTGAGCACGACCACGGCCGAGAGGCCGGTCCACCGCCGGGCCAGCCGGCCGGCCAACGGCACGCACAGGGCCAGCGCGGCCAGCGCGGCGAGCACCGCGACCTGGGCCGAGACCAGCTGGATGTGCGGCTGCAGGAACGATCGGTAGGCCGTCATCCGGTCGACCGGGACGAGCCGCCCGACCCAGTCCTCGCCGTACGAGCCGGCGTAGACCGCCGCGAGCAGGGCGATTGCGAGCAGCGGCGGGGCCAGCCTGAGGGTCACGACCGCGCCGACCGCCCAGCCCAGCGCCATGCTCAGGACCAGGAAGCTCGCCGCCAGCAGCACGAGCAGCAGCGACGGCCAGCCCGGCAGCCCGCGATGGCTGGTGCGGACCGCCGCCGTCGCCAGCAGCACCAGGTAGCCGAGCAGCGTGTAGAGCATCACCGCGCAAACCCGGGGCAGCGCGCCGCCGGCGGCACCGCGGGGCGAGCTGGCGGCCAGGGCGGCGATCCCGCGCCGGTGGTAGTCCTGCACCAGCCAGGCGACCGCGCCGGCGCACAGCGGGGCAAGGCCGATCAGCCC